>JGI24022J15233_10007191_pt1 | contig 12229 bp, 9 predicted proteins | sample Ectturendosymbi2_FD_15233 | JGI IMG/M metagenome (IMG submission 15233)
CGATCAAAGGCTCAAAAGACTTGGACTCGAGCCTAGTTTCCAATGAAAACTTCAGCGAAACACTTTGGCCTAGTGGTTGGGCCCTAGGCCAGGCAACATGACCCTAAAACATACTTCACTTATGAGGTCAATCACAAAAAATCCCCACCCTCCAACCAAAAAATTTTTTGTCGAGTGCAATCTACTAGACTGGCCGATCCGTTTGAGCCCTTGAACAGCTCTCTAGCACAATCGGCGGAGGAGCTAGGGTGTTGGTAAGGCAACCGAAAGCTGCTGTTTTTTAGGCCGAAATCGAAGTACGAATATATCATAGACTGGCTCTCAAAGTGTTAATTTCCTGCGAGCATGTATAATTTCCCGGGAAGCTCCTTCTCGATTTCCACAGTTTCTGCAGCCCTGGTTAAATGTTATCTGGGTGAAACTTTTCCTAGTTCTTTTAGGCAAATCAATGCTCATATGTGAAATTATAGCAATTCACCAAAAGTCCAAAAACACTTTTAAATTTACTAGTTGACAAGAGTTAGTTATAGACCTATGGTTCTTCATAAACTAATATTTGAATGAATTATTTGTAAATTGCTTTTGTTTTGCTGGTAAATGCACAACACCAATGGTGGTGAAAAGTTGGGTAGTTTTAGTGCAAAATGTTATGAGATGGTATGTCTTCAACTAACTAATGTAGTATGTAACTTAATTTTGCTCCTTGACTCGATAGTGTGCGATTAATGTTTGTAATTTTCGGTGGATATTTTCTATCATCTTTAGTGCTTTACCTGCTGGTGTTTAAATAAAACTTCTGTTTATTATTTTGTTCGGTGTAATCTTATATTTCTGAAATTGACATCAACGTGATCATGCCACTCATGACACCAGTGACAATGTCATAACCACAGTTGCTTATTTTTGTGTTGTATGCCACTTTTTAAGCATATTAAAAATGCACATTGGTCATGGCTGCGGCAGCAAACAATTTGCAATAAAAGTAAACAATAAAATTAAAAAATTTCTGGCGGAGAACTAAACTGCAGCTCAGAAATTAATATCATGCTAAATTTTCAGAAGGGTGGAAGCTAAAATAGAAACCTTGATTTATACTACCTCAATTAAAAACACAAGTTTTAAAATAAAAAACATTAAATATGACAAGTGGGTGCATCATATACATAATAGCGGGAAACCATATCTGTGCAACACCTTATAGTTAGTGCATTGCATGGTGCAATACAAGCAGTTTTTCTATATTTTAACAAGTATATGTTGAAACTACTTTGATCCTAAAGCAAACTGTTGAGGTTATGTAAGCTGTGGTGGAAGAGAAATTTAAAGTTGGCTCTGAAAGTACACAAATTATGCCAAACAAGGATCCAAGCTAGTAAAAGCGATGGCATCGGGGTTGGGTTTAGCTGATGCGAGGCCACTTGTGAGGACCCCTCACCCACTGTTACGAGAAAAAAATGGAAAAGCGTTAATCAAATTGTGCGAAGCCGAAAGTGACGATATTGACCCTCTAAAAGTACGGTCAATAAAAAATTCTAATCATTAGTAGAGTGCCCCACAATCACTGCGCTTATTGCTACCTTCGACACAAAAATTCAAAATGACACGGAATTGATGAAATCGTACTTGACTGGTGGGAAGAGGATTATTAAATTTTTGCAGGCAACCGAAAACGTCAAGGTTAACTATTTGACAAAACAAGTGGCCTACGGTTTTTATAAGTTTCACACCTGTTTTTTCTTGTCTATGCTCAAAATACAAACACGCTGCACATACTTGTGACGCCATAAAGATGGTAAAACACAATGTAAGAACCACGTCACGACTCACCACGGCTGTAAAAATCTCACGCACACGAGCAAAACACAAGCAAAACCCACCCAAATGTTTGCAACTGCTAGGTTCACGATTCGCATGTTTGTTACTTTTTCAGACTGCGAAGAATTGAACGCAACGAAACCGTCACGCGAAAGGCTATGAGGTTGAAAGCAGAACTGTAGCCAGAAAATCTTCAACAGGGTGCTTTACATTTGAGCAAAAGGGCTTGACATTCTGAAAATTCGATAAATTCTCTGGTGATTTACAGTGTTTCATATTTCAGTTTGGAGGGGCTGAGCCCACCAATGCTTCTCCATGGCGACGGGACTGGTTTAAACACCCCTTATGCTGTCATTATTGAAATACGTATGAAGAAATAAAAACAGCTACAACAATCATTGAATCAAATCAAGCAGAACATAGAACAGTGAACAATTGGAAAGGTTTTGTCCTGACCTTCTTCATAACAAAATCATCTAGGAATGCATTAACATTTATTTGCCTAAATTTTTCACTTTTGATGCACATCTGCCTGGTGTGGACAAACTATCCTGGAACATGCGATCTTTAATTCATTTGAACCTTGAAAAAGACCTTTCTTCTGAGCAGTTAGTGACCATCAAGCTAAGAAATAAAGGTTCGTGGGGTTGGATAAAACCCTTTCAGGCCCACAACGGCCACTTTTTTGACCAGAGTTTGTAACTCCATAATTCGCCAGTGGATTGAGATGGAGAGTTGTTCCAACCCTCTGCGGATTCGGCAAGTCTTCTACTTTTACTTTAAAAAATAACTTTTCGTTTTGTGGTTGGGGTTCTCTGTGGGGGATGTCACAAGTGGGGTTGTTTTTGCATTTTTTTGGTCACCTTTACCAGTCCCTGGGCGCTAATCCAATAAGCCATTGTTTGACTCAAGTTTTTTTTTGGAAACTTGGTAAGTCAATCAAAAGATAGTAAGTCAATCAAAAGCTCTAGTAAGTCAATCAAAAGCTCTAAAGATGCAAATTTTAGCCTCGTTTCCCAAAAAATCTTGAGCCAAAAAATGGCTAATTGGGTTGGCGCCCAGGGCCTAGTAAAAGTGGCCAAAAACGTGAAAACAACCCCCAGGAAAACCTAAATTCAAAAGGAAAATTTTTTTTTCAAATCTACAGTCAAAGGCTTGCTGAATCCGTAGAGTGTTTGAAAAGCTCTCTAGCTCCATCGACTGACGAGTCATGACCAGAAATGTAGTGGCCCTTTAAGTAACTGCCGTGGGCTTGAGAGGGTTAAGAACCACTAATCCAAGACATCAGGCCAAAACGCGCTTTTGTCATTTTTTTCTGTTTCGCTTTTCTTTGTGTCTTTGGAGAAGAGTTCTATGGTTTCCAGATGGCAAAGTGACTTCTGGTTGCTCGTCAAGATCTTGTCAGATTTGCTTAGCATGCGAGCAGTACAAAATTGGGCAGTACTGAATAGCAATCTGATTTCTGAATGTCTTTGCAAAAGAAAATTAAAATGGAAAAAATCACATCTAAAAATACTAAACGTGCTTTATGTAATAGAAGTGCTAACAAAACTACTGGATTGCTCAAAAGATACAAATGTTTTTATTGTAGGATAATGCTGCGAGCCTTAACTTCTTTCGCTTAATTCACACATGACAATCGACATGATTCACCAAATGAAGGACGCAGCCAACATGCTCGAGTTTGACGACAGAATAGTCGGCATGTGGCTTGTTGACCTACGGTCGTATTGAAATTTATGGAAACTCGTTGGAAGACGCTGGCGTTATCAATACGAAATCTGATTAGGTGAATGAAAGTCAATTTCATGAAAAATTAAGACGTAAACTTTTGACATATTTATCGAACTGATCATATACGGGCAATAGACTCTATGCGTCCCACAGTTTGCTGGAGACCCCTTTGGATCTTAAGGCCCTAGGCTTAAGCCTACATAGCCTATTGGTAAATCCGGCCCTGGATGGCATCTTTGTCATTGCTATATATACTGTATATATTAAAAGAAGAACACTTTCAATACAAAGGGCAGAGATCTTGTAAAAACCGAAAAGTTTTTTTCAGAATATGCAAAATTTTTCACAGTAACTGTGAAATATTTGGCTATGTGCGTACATGCAAGCATAGATTTGTTTTCTGCATAAACATATCTACTTCTTTGTTTATTTTCTATGCAACAATCATGCAAATTTGTTTAAATCTAAACATAAGTCTAGATCTTATGAATAGTTGTGCAGCACGTAAAGTACTATTTCAAATATGAAATTGCAACTTGCGCAATATACCCGAATGAAACATTAAAAGCTCTAGGTTTGGTGCAAGCTTTAAAGGAATCAGTTGACTGGGCCCTGCTTTCATCTTTTTGTGATGATTCAAACTTGCACGTATCTATCTAGTTAAGTAACTACTCTCCACAAAGGCGGAAGGTTTGAATCCATCAGCAAATTTTTATTTTTATCTTAGAAGTAAAGATGTTTCTGACTGACCATTAACCAGGACATGCTTGTGCAGACCAATAGTGTTATTATTAGCACAGTGTCACTGATCATTTCGTTCATTTTTGCAGACAATCAAGATAATCCTGACTTGAAAATCAAAATTTCAGCCAAAAGGATCAAGCACGTTCAAGCACATTTACTTCGAGGTTGTCCAGTCATCTGGTTTCTAATTGATGCCCACAGTGCTGCGCAAATTAGGGCCGACTGCAAATTGACTGATGCCACTGATGCTTACTTTGACCCTGATTCACCAGGTACTTGCAAGATTTGCATCTTTAACATCAACAGCTGTTTTTGCTGTTGTTGTACAAATGTGTTAAAGCCCGTTTTCAAATCTACGTTATAGTCATCAATGATTGCAATTATGCATTTGCATTAGATATTGGTGTGATGACATCATCCATCAAAGGGATACCACACTCCCATTAAAAATCTCGTAAGATTTGTGTGTCATTAAACATGCAGGTGTACACGTTTGTAGTTCATATCTACAACATTGATTTTTGTTTACTTTTGGTTTTGCAATGCTGCTCTTTATAAGAGCAATGTTTTGATTGAACCGCCGAATCGTTCGTCATGCCGTTTCAACAGCGTTCGCTAACCACATGTCAGGAGTTTACCGCGTTGGATCAGAATGCAGTAATTCTAGTTTGACGCGAGTGATAATTCGATGTCTTTTGTACATTCGATGCTCCGCAGACGAACCAGAGCAACGGATTGCAGTGATCACCAAGCAGGACCCGCTGCCTCTTACTCTCAGTCAGAACATCCAGTTGATTTTCAACAAGCTTGCCAAAGCAAAGAACGTTTCTCCAAATACTTTCTTTACCTCAATAAATCATGCAGAATGCAACAAAAAGCTTGTCAGTGTAAGATGCAACATTTTCTGGATTTTTTGTGTCGACTTAAGTTGTGTCTGCGTGTTTGCAAATTGGCATTTTAATTGATTTTACCGCACATGGGCAGTGGGCACTTTGGGTACATTTTAGATCAGAGGTTCCCAACTTAGAATACATGTACCCCTAGGGGTAAATTTGCCTATCTAAAGGGTTACATTTAAGGTTAGCGGTAGAAAGGAAAAATATATTTGTATGTTATTTATTTCCAAATGTGTATACATACTGCATATATATCACTGAATATTATTTTAAAACAGTGGTTCTCAAACTGGGGTTCAGGGTCCTTTTGGGGACCGCGAAGCACCTTCCAAAAAAATCAACACGATGCTCCTGAAGAAAAAAATTTTGTGTACACTAAATTTTCGGGCAACTTAATTTTCCAAACCAAACTCAAACACAATTTGAGCTATGGTAGCCTAATTCTATTGTGGAACCAAACAGTCATACTTGCAAAAGTGGGCACTGTATAGGATGCAGATAAAGAGGTGAGTTCTCAAAAGTTTTTCAGAAATTGGAGTCAGAGTTCAAAAAATTCGAGAGTCAAAGATAAAAGATATTTGAGTAAGTCACAAGTCAGAAGCAAAGTTTCAAAAGTACCAACAAGTTTTCAGAATCCTAGTCCGAGTTAAAATTTAACCCTGGATTATTACCGACGTGTTGTTTCGTGTTTATTTGTGTTGATTTTTTGAGGGGACCGTGAGCCATTTAAAAAATTGCTAGGGGCCCGTTGCGTAATTTTTTTAAAAAGTTGGAGAACCACTGTTTTAAAATATCATTATATGCTTATTGTTAAATATATATATGATTAGACGTGATAAAATATGGTGTCATAAGAAATTTTAGGGGTACATGCTCACCTTTAGAAAATCTGAAGAGGCACATGGTCAGAGAAAGATTGGGAATTCCTGCTTTCGGTACTTGGCAGACAAACAAAGTCTTTTTTCAAACGAAACCGTGATTCCCGTTTACAATTTAAAACTTAGTTCAACTCACATGTGTGTAATGGTCAAGACCAGACTAAGGGCGGATTCAGAGGGGGCCGACTGGGGCGATTACCTCCTCTAAAACTTGCGAAAGTACCTTTTTTCACAATGAATTTGTACAATTCGGACAACACCATTTGTGATGTAAGGAGGTTTTGTCGTGAATTTACGTTGAAACTTGATTTTGCAATCGCTTGTCAACCGCTGTTGTCGTCACACGCAAACAGCTCAGTACTAGACTTTGTCAGCAAAACTTCTAACGCATTCTGTTTGATTAGGACGCAATGCCCAATAACTGTACTGTCGTATGAAACCGTGATGACATGTAAATTGTACTAACTTGGCTGCAGAAGGCTCCTACTCATAACTATCAGCTTTTTGTGAACGATTCCCGAAAAGAGATATTGTTTTGCTGTGATCAGCATGATGGCGTTGGAGTAAAAAGCGGTTTGAAAACACCATTCAACGATATGCTAATGAAAAAACAAGAAATTATGTGGCTAAACCTGTGTACGCTGCTGCATGTGGTATTTGCTTCAGATCGTAAAATGCCATGAACAAAATTATCAAATTTTATCTTTGACTCTAAATTGCAACAAACATTTCATGAAGTCATATTTGATCAGCTCTGATTATTCAATCTGTATTGAGAATCGGATTCATTTTCACAATAGTAGTGCAAAATCGTATCATTAAATATTTACAACTCATAGCTGATCAACAGCAATTGTAGTTTCAGGCATTGCGTATGGCATTACATCGATCATGCGCTTGCCTGTCTTAACTGTATCCTGATGATTTGCAGGTAGTCTGCTTGCTTACCGTTAATTTTTCCCCAAAACACATATATTCAAGTAGCTAGTCTCTACAAAGGTGACGGGCTTAAATCCACAAGCAAATTTTTTAAAATAGCAAATCGATTGCACGTAACACAACACATCCTTAGTCATTAAATCTGCAAGCAATGCTGCGGGTAAAACGTTGAAAGGCTAAAGCAAGAGCAGAGAAAGCAAACAAACCCAAGACCAAAACGAATAGATCAGAACAGAAGCTGCGACAAGTAAAAAACTGGAAAATATGTCTTTCAAAAATAATTGCTTTTACTAGAACTTCAAAACTATCTGACGCCAATTCTGGAGGAACGCAACAGAGAACAGACCAACACACAACTGTAACACCCGTTATGACTAGAGATCGACCGATATATCGGCCTCAGTAGGTGTTGACAAAACACTCTTACATACATTCCACACGCATTCAGACAACTTGCGCAAGAAAGCATAACGAAACAAGTCAAAACAGTTATATTTTGCAGCAATGCTACCCGGTGCGTTTTCATAAACAAGCAGATCAGATGAACCATGGAACACGAGAAACTGCCGTCGTAGTCGAAATAAAAGCACCATCGGGAAGTTCCGCGATGCTTGAAGCTTATTGTCTAGACCAGTGCTTGTCAACCGCGTGTATCGTACACCCCAGGGTGTACCAGAAATTTCCAGGGGTGTACCAACTTCATAGGGTGTACAGGGGTGTACCAGATGCGTGCTTCTCAAAAATAGTCAATTGTCCCACATATATCCTTTGCTCCAGTGCAGTGTATTAACTTTTCACATTTTTAAAAACCGTATCTATCGGGTGGTGTGTATTGTCCGTCATTTTTCACCTGTTTATTTGTAATGTTGATCAGATGACCATCACGTATTCTTCTTTCTTAATTAAATGCAACATTCGAGGGTATGCAGGTAAGAAATGTTTGGGAACCATTGCTCTAGCTTGAATTTTTTGTAAGGTAATGTACCACCCATGCTTTTCTCTGCAATGATTATTGTTTTGTAGTAAGACTCGTAACAGTAGAAGCAGTAAGCTGGAGCTAAGCGACAACTTATACCAAGAGGAAGTGAATAATCTCTATGCTAATTTTAACTTTGCACTTTTTCAATTCAGATTTTAGGCTGTTGTCATCCTATACTTTTGATAGGTATTGTAGTAAGTTGTTGATCCTCAAAGAAACTTGACATGCGCAATTTTTTAAAGAAAAATTTTGTAGCGAAAGGTAGTTGTCAAAAAGAGCATAGTAACTATAAAGGAAATACTGCAGTGAACCAAGTGAGAGTGTGGATGTCAGCGTGATGGTGACATTTTCAAATAAGATTTTCTACAAAGAACAGTATTGATCAGAATCTTGATGTGTCATTGCCATTTTTTCATCAATTAAACTACCTGAAATATATGTCAGGTTGCATTGCAAGCTATATATTGAAAAATATTATAATTTGTGAAACGTTTGCAGAACAAACCTGGCAGATAAGAACTTATATAGGCCAAGAACAGTGACACATGGATACAAAAATGTTAATTTTGTCATAACATTTAAGAAGGTTTTTTTTTAAGGAAAATGTTAGGAACCCGGTTTGGATCTGTAGGGACCGATTTCTCTGATTTTAGGGACCCGATGATAATTTTCTCTGATTCTAGGGACCGAATTTGAAATTCTAGGGACCCGAATGGGGTCCCTAATACGCCTTTAAAAAAACCCTGATTTAAGCCATTTATGATTATTCATACAGTAGATTTTGATATCACGAATATCATAAACGTAAAGGTAAGTCAACATTGTTTTTGCAAAAAATACATATATAAATCAGAATGAGGGGTCAGCGAGAGCATGTCATATCATGCTCATTTCTTAATTCCTTTCATGTTGTTAGAATGGTGAAAATCTTTATAGTTAGGAGAGGTGCAGTAACCTTGAAGTAGCTTCACTATTTTGCATGACTGTGTAGATTGGCAAAATGCTCATACCCTAGCATATGAGTAGAAATAAAACCAATACTAACAACAACTTTTTGAAATACACATTTATAGTATTTACATATATCTACACATGTTACTTGAAAAACAACATGTATTTCCTCAAAATACCTGTTTTTCAAGTACCACAAATTCTGCTCATTGCTATAACCAAAACTGCTAATACACAAACATGTTTCATCATCATTGGAAAGAAGACTTTCAGAGCTTTCAAATGATACCTTACTTGAAAAAATTGAGAGATAGCCTTTTTTGGAAACAAACCCCAAAGGTAGGTCACACTTAAATGATCTCAAAAAGGTATGCTTACAGTTTGGCCTCTAAAATCACTCAACTATAACCTTATTAAGTGTAAGTCAGAAATCATGTAAAAAAGAACCTTGACTACCTCCCAACCAAAGTCGAGGTTCCTAATTATAAAAATGAAGATTCCATTAAAGTTTGAAGAGAAATGTCAAAGTTTTTTAAGAATTCCATGCATGACTGATCACAACAGCCGATTTTCAAGCCCTTGTATCTTCGGAACCGCTGACCCGATTTTGCTTAAATGCCATTTTGCTCAGAATGATTTGCTCCATGCGCTGATAAATTCTCACTAAAATCTGTGACTAGTGGTGACATGACTGTGTGATTTTGCAAAAATGACCTCTCTACAGGCTGTGTTGGTGCAACGAACTGAAACGTGTAGTGATCGGAAAGACTCCGGTTACTTGAAAGTCGGTTTGCGTGATCGTGAAGATCTTGAATGGTTCATGTGGATTTTGTAATATTTTCAAGATTGACAATTGACAGTTTGTTACACATGGTGTTTGGCAGAGCATTAAGTTTATGGATGAAAAGAAGAAAAAGAGCAATCCGATGAACGTTGTGAATAATCTCGTGGTAAAGGTCAGGTTTGTTTGAACTCGAAGTGGAATTAATTTTACTTACTATGTTGAAACTATCTATCTTTTGGCATTCAGTCTTTGTATATTTTTTGTCGGAGTTTGTCTATATTATTTTTTTATTTGGTTCTTTGACGCATATTTTTGTTTTGAGACTTCCTGGTGGAATCATTTGAATGTAACACTAAGTTGCAGCCAACTTTTTGATAAAAAGTGAATTGCAACAGCCTGAAGGATGTTTCCAAAATTTGGATTGACTTTAATCGGTAATCACCCCGAGCAAGCAAAACGCCCCACCCAAGCATTGGCATAAAAATGCAAGCATTGAGCCAAAAAGGGTTAAGACACTGTACTGTCAAAGATCGGGTTTTCCGTTTAAACAGTTTTGAACGCGGAAGTCAGATCATGCACTACGTTCCAGCCGGACGAAAGCGTTCAGTCGCTTTGCAAGCCCGAGCTTTCCGCAAACGTGTAACCGCCTTGTTTTTGGTGAACATTACCCTCCCTTCAGTCAAGGCCTCCTGGAAAATACTCTCCAGGAGGCCTTGCATCAGCTTGCACCGCACTGTTGTCGCACGTTATTGCGTCACGAATCCAGCGCTCGCCGTGTGAGAATTGAATTATTGTGTCAAAGAGGAAATCCATTGCGGTGCGAAGTGAGACCGCAGGCGGCGGTGTGCGTTTTGTCAAATGCTTTAGCCAGTCATATGGAAGAGAAAAACTTACAACAATTATTTAGAAAAAAATAGTTTCGACAAGCCCCTCGAACTTAATGCGCAGGGTTGCTACGGACTCGTAAGAAGTATGGAAAAAAAGTTTCGTCATTTTCCAATCTGAAAAAGTCTGGAAAAACATTTTTTTGTTCTGTTAGTGTGGAAAATGAAAATATTTTTCCAGACATGATCTTTTGACATGGATTCTGATAATATTTTTTTTCTGATGCTTTTGATAAGATTGATAATAATTTTACTTTCATCGTGTTAACTATTATAGTGCCTGTATTTGACCTGGGTATGCCATTCGAAAAAAGTTAAGCCTGGGAATTTGTATTCAAAATTACGTAGGAACCCTGAATGCCAGTTCGCAGAAAGCACGTGCGTTTGGTTGTTCGCTAATCGTCTTGGTCCTTTTGCAACTAATAGGAGAAACCCAAGTTGCCCGAGTCGGACTGGTCTGATAGCAGCGAGGATTTGGAAGAGGTTGTAGAATCTAGCAACGAGGACCCCAACGATCCAGACTTCAAAGTCAAGCCGAAAAAAGGTATATTTCTGAGCCTGATGCGCTCAGGACGTGACCACGACGGTGAAATGTTTCCAAGTCATCGTAAGGCTCAAATTCGCCAGTATGAAAACGAACAGTTTGCTAGGATTTGAGTAGCACTTGTAAAACGTAAATAGTTATTCTTAAGCACCAGGGTAATGCAGATGCGGTTTGTCCTAGATCTGTCGCCACAGGCACTGCAACCAGTTCAGGGGGAGAAAGTACGTTTGTAGGGGTGAAAGATTTTTGTTTAGGGGAAGAAAATACGTTTTTGAGGGGTGAAAGGTTTTTGTTTAGGGGAAGAAAATAAGTTTTTAGACGTGAAAGACTTGTTTTTGTTCAGGGGGAGAAGATACGTTTTTAGGGGTGAAAGATTTTTGTTTAGGGGGAAAAAACGTTTTTAGGGGTGAAACATTTTTTTAGGAGGAGAAACTACGTTTTTAGAGGTGAAAGCTTTTTGTTTTTATTACGTGCAACACAAAATATCTAACATTTCATTTAAGTGTTAGAAACATGAGGTTAAAATGTGCGATTCACGAAGCAACTTCATTGGGCAAACACGGTTTCCTTTCGGAAATTACGCCTGATATTACGTCACCGCCAACAGTGCAGCCAGTGCATGCTGTGGTACGTACGTGTCATCCGTTGTCGAGGCTTTTCTACCCTCTGGGGAACACTCTGTTGTAGCTGTTTCAACAAAATGACGAGAAAAGGGACCAGCTCCTCAAATGTTGCCCGACTCTTCTTCGTCGTCGTTTGAGCCAGTTGTTGCTATCCACTGCTTGGCCGCACTGTATCTCGAGACAGGTGTTGAGCAGCCATTGGATTGTCTCATCGTGTAGAACCGTCAGGCCGTGCAGTCCATGGGGAGGTCGATGGATTGGACATTGAAGGACGACATGGTCGACGGTTTGTTCTTCTGCGCCACACTTACAAGACCCAGATGGGGTTATATCCCATTTGTGCAAGCAGCAGGAGCGGAAACGTCCGACACCGGTGTGGAGGGGGTTAAGCCGCGGACCCACGCTGTTCTTGGAAGGGCCATTTCAGGGGGGTAGGTGCCGGTGTCGGGGATGCTCGG
>JGI24022J15233_10007195_pt1 | contig 12226 bp, 7 predicted proteins | sample Ectturendosymbi2_FD_15233 | JGI IMG/M metagenome (IMG submission 15233)
CTGGATATGGTTTTTGAAGTTGGATACAGTTTTTTAGTCTTTCAAAACTGGATATGTTCGTTTTGAGACATTACCACCAAAAAAGGCAATGAAGCATAAAAATATGAAACACTGAATAAATAAATTACAAACAAGCTAGGAAGCAAGGGTTGTTTGAAGAGGTGAGAAAGATAGAAATGAAGAAGGGAAATATGTAATAGATATGCACTAGCACATACAGGCAAAAGAAATAAGATGCAATGCAAGACTGTTAGAAACTAAAGTGGGAAGCCATGCGGACTCCGTGGTGTGATATTACAAGAATGTGGGTATTGGCAGCACATGAGATGACAAAAGCAAGTTTTGTAAGTAGATACACCTGAGGTCATAGACATAACCAGAAATTGAAAAAACGCAATCCCTTTGTATTCAAAACAAGCAGTGGAACAGCACCAAAATCTGCCAGTTACAAAAGAAAAATAGTTGAATAGTGCCAGGAGTGCCTCTCATGAATTTGGTCTCAAAAATTTCAAGTGAAGTGAAGTGGAACATGTCATGATGCTGCATCTTCAATATAAGCTCTCCTGTAGTCAAAAAAGTTAACAATTGATAAGAGGATGATGAAACCTACAGGAAAGCAGCAGCTATGCATTGAAACACAGGCAACAATGGCAGGCAGTAATACTGGTTAGTACAGTGGGAATAGCTAAAATAAGATCAGACTTGTACACTAGGCCAAAATGCTAGCACAGCATCATTCCGTTTGTCCACAGCCAAGGACAGGTGCTGGTGAAGCCATTGTCGCTCTCTGAAATCACCAGACATATCAACAAGTTTCTTTGCAAGGCCACTCAAAGGAACAGTGGACTTGCCATAAATATCAATGGTTGAAAGCCTTTATCACATTATAGAGGTCATTGTATTTTCAGCCTTTTGCAACCCCAGACTCTTCTTGCTGAGGTACCTGCCTGTCTTTGTAGTGGCACAGAGCAAAGGTTATGAATTATATTAGGACTAAGCCCACATTTGCAGAAATAATGACACCCTTGCTGCTGCAATCAGAGCCATTTGATGTAGGCAGACTGTGAAGCAGTTTGTGCGAATTCATGCTGTTTAGCACAGTGCCACACTCTTGACCACATTTTGCACTGATTTCCAGCTTGTTTGTGTTGCATTTAGGTAAATACTTCAATATTTCAGCTAAATGAAGTTTTTACAAGGTTCCACAATGAGTGTGTGTCTATCCATTGTCCTGGCCTCCCTAGAGCTAGGCACACTCAAAACCTTAGCTGCCAGGTAGTTTCAGCCTAAAATCCATTCGCACGTGTCTGTGCGTGGGCATAACTCCAGCGCTGAAAGCGCTAGAGAGCTGTTCAAACCCTCAAAAAACTCAGCACATCTTCAAGTCTGCAATGAAAAACAATTTTTTTGGTTTGGGATTATTTGTTATTGACATCGTAAGTGAAGTAGTTTTGGGCCTTTTTGGCTCACTTCATCTGGCCCTAGGCCCAAACTGTTAGATGGTAGTAAAATAAGGATTATTACTTGTAGGAGATGTGGTAAGAAAGGTTAAGAACTACTGGTCTTGCCCTTATCTTTTCCAGTCTAGCATATGCAAACAGCAGGCAAGGCTTGGTCATGCTGTAGAACAGTAGTTTTCAACCTTTGTACCACAACCCACTATAACCCCACAACCACATCTAAAACTCCAATAAAGAAAATTTAATGTAATGCAAAAGTGTGTCTGCTCAATTCTATTTGAATAAAGTCTGATGATGTGTTCAACACGAAACTAATTTCCTTGTGCAAATAAATTGCGATTTATTTGCTTGGTGTGGGTCCTTTCTATGACTTAACTATTATTGATAAATGGTGAGAACATGCTTGAATCATTGCAAGAAGATGGAAGCAGAACCAGGCAGGAGATTCCTCAAACAGCTTGCTGCAAAGCATGAGCTTGTAATTGATAAAATATCTGCTCGCAACACTTCCAAACATGATTTACAACCCCAGGTTGAAAACCACTACTATGGACTGCTAAATTTTGCTGAGAAATTTCGGTCATTTTTTGAAAGACATTTTGGTCACTGAGACATTTCAGTCATTTGTCTCACAGTTGTATTAGAACTCACTTTAACAGTATTCATTAGTATGTATTTTTATACATTCTGACCAAAATAGCATTATTTTTTCGGTCTTTTCAAAAACAATTTGGTCTATGACCAAAAAAACCCAGACTGTAGAACAATAGCCACCAATTTTTTTGAAACAGCTACTCCTTGACCTTGGATATTGATCAATGTGAAGGGTAAACAGTTTGAAACACATTGTGAAATAAAAGAAAAACTAATGCAATATGAAATGATATTCACCAGTATGAAGACACTGATCATAGTAATGTTACTTTTACAATAAACCCATAGGCACCATGCTGGTGACCCTTGCTATGGAACAAAATGATTATAATTTTAGACTAGATCCTCCCACTGTGACGCATAATATGGCAAAACAATTTGGCATGTGTCTGGCAGTGTACAAGTTTCTGAAAGCAACACTTGCATATAAACTGGCAGAGTAGTGGATTTCTGAAGGGTGTACGTTTTGCAGACATAACAAACAATGCAGATTGTATGAGATCATTGCATAAACATAATTTTGACCAAGTGAGCAATGCAATTGCATATATCATAATACTGCTATGCAATGTACGAAAAGAAATGCTGCTGACTAAGCAAAATAACTCACCTTCTACAAACAAAAATGAATTGAGAACTGCTGTGCTAACATTTGAAATTTGATCAGCCAGTGCTTGAAACAATTGAAAACCAGAAAATTTTCCAATAGACTGGCATATAATTTCCCAGAAGCAATATCATTAATAGGGCAAGCAAAAGTCAATCAAGACAATATTTTTCTGCTTTTATTAAAGTTTATGAAACGTCCACATACCAAATTTCACTCTCATATCATGAGCAACTCTGACGTTATTACGTCAAAACAACTCAAAATTTATCATTAGGTTCCACCAGGTATGGGTAATTAGTTTGGCTCGGGGGTTACTTTGAGAAGGCTGTGCACCTTCTAAATGAAACTAAAGCAAGTCTTGCTTCAAGTTAGCCTCAGCACTAACGTTTACTGTGATGAGTTGGAGGATAATTCAGATTTGAAGATTTTCATGAATGCTGCCGCGGGCCACTGAAAACACTGTTGTGGGCCGCCATTTGCTCACCCCTGGGTTAAGCTTATCGTGCGGCATAGTTTTTTCTCTTAATCAATATTTTGTTGAAACTACAACAATGGATATTATCATGCTTTTGCAAGTTTAGTTGCAATTCTGTAATAATAGTGGGCTTGTTGCCACTTCTGGTGTAATAATCTTGTTTTGCCTGCTACTGGATGATTGAATATTATGTAGGCTATGCATGTAAGGCAAGAGACATGGTCTCTTGGTTTCATAAATGCTCAATCTATTACATGCATATATTGTCTCAACTTTATGATGTTCTCAGGTTTGGCTCTACTGTGGTTATTAATGTACTAATCACTATATCATCCTCTAGTTCAGTTATGTCCAACCTGCGGGCTGCATGTGGCCCGGTTAAAGGTTTTGGGCGGCCCAGTTTAGGTATCTGTTGCAGTGCAAGTATCCTACATACTGACAACCAGTCCTTATTTTGATAATCTTGAATTTGACATTTTTGATGCAGGTAGTCCGCAGTGCCATTTTATCATGTCTGTTACCACTGCAATTAGGATTCAAAGACTTTGAGTACATTAGGTTAAGCTAAATTTAGTGTACTAAGATCAAAGTGAACCATTGAAAGTGTGGCCCTCATTAACTCTTTGGCGTCCGCTAGGATTCAGGGATTTTCGAAAAAAACGCCTAAATGCACGTGGCTTTGCGCGAGAATAAGTTAGTAAAAATATTCGAATAATTAGATAATTGATTCATTTGTTTATTTTAGATCGTAACTTTTGAACCAGAAATGCTAGAAAGTCGATCAAAGGCTCAAAAGACTCAGACTCGAGCCTAGTTACCAATGAAAACTTCAGCGAAACACTTTGGCCTAGCGGATGTGCCCTAGGCCAGGCAACATGAGTCAAAATGACCCCAAAACTACTTCACTTATGACGTCAGTCACAAAAAATCAGCACCCCCAACCAAAAAATTTTTTTTGAGTGCAATCTACTAGACTGGCCGATCCGTTTGAGCCCTTGAACAGCTCTCTAGCGTAATCGGCGGAGGAGCTAGGGCATTGGTAAGGCAACCGAAAACTGCTGTTTTTTAGGCTGAAATCAAAGTACGAATATATTGTAGGCCGGTTCTCAAAATATTTTTTTCGACAGCAACTAAGTGCTTCAGCCATGTGTTCAACGCTGCTTCACAAACATTCATTCTTGGCAGATGTCAAATGACCTGTTTGTGTAAAGCATTTGTGAACGAATGCCAGTGATGCGGATAAAAAATTAGTCTGAGGTGGAACATTATGTAAAAAGTTGATGGTTTTGGCTGCTGCAAAATTGTTTTATTTTCAACAGCAAGTAACTTCTGCTGCCGTCTGTTCGGCTGCTTCAAAAACATTTGCACTTGGCACTTAGCCCTCATTCACAAACATTCGCACTTGGCAGTCTTCAAATGGCCTGTTAGTGCAAAGCACTTGTGAGGCAGGAAGGGCATCGCGAAGAATAACACCCGTTGATTTGCGAAAAAGCAGTAATTCAGTGATCGCGACGTGTGATCTTTTCGCTGCTTCCCAACAATACATATCAATGGAGATTTAGAGTTCAACAGAGAACAATAAAGGTTGCTGCCAACAATAGCTCGCATTGCACCCTTGCCGTCCTTTCCCATCGCAACAACACCAAGCACCTGAACGTGCGTGCATAACTTTTTCACAAATCTCAAACCGTGTTTACGACCAGCTGATAAAAATGTTGTAGTTTTCTTCCTCTTGTTTCATGCACTACCATCTTGACATGCGGCTGCTACAAGGTAATCACAACATGTTCTGTGATATTCATTTTTTCTGCAACAACAGCAGAAGCGTTAGATTGCAGCATCCAAGAGCTGACAATTGTCGAATGCTCAGCCCATGTGCAAGGAAAATTTTGCGTTGTTTTTTTGTGCAAAGAAAAGTTTGTGTGGCTTTTTCATGCAAAAAAAAATTTGCTTGTTTTTATGTTGTACAATGTGTGTAATAATTGTTTTTCGTAGTTCAGTTAATGCAACAAAAACATCTATGAAGGGTGCAGGTGGCACCTAGGGTCAGGCAAAGTGGGCCAAGTTGGCCTAAAAGTCCTCCACTTCTGACATCACTCACAAAAAACTCGCACCCCCCAAGCAAAGACATTTTTTTCGAGTGCGGATTAGAAGACTTACCGCATCTTTTGATGCTTCAACCAGGTCCATAACCCGAACAGGAGCGGACATATTCCCGCGCAAAGCCACATGCTGCATTTAGGCGTTTTTCTTCGAAAATCCCCAAAAGCAGCCAGACGCCAAAGAGTTAAACTTCTATACAAACATGCAATTGCACTGTAAACTTACAACTAAACAAAATGTTTCTGACAATTTGCTTTATTGATTTTTTATGTGTGTGTTGGTGTAAGGTGAAAACCCGGTAATGAAAGTTGAGTTAAGCTGGAAACAGGGTTTGTGTAATGTACTTGCCAGAATGCTTTTGTGATAAATAAGCCAGTTGTTACCACAACAACAATTCAATTGTTTTGATTGTCTTTTTTTTGTTCGTCTTAGTATAGATTGAGAAATTTTATGCTGTGCAGTTGTATTGTGTGTNGATGAGATCAAATAAACCTGCGTGTTGAAACCCAGCTATAGCAAGCAAGACATCAATGGAAAAGTGTGTTTGTTAATTATTTTATATTGTGTACTCACAACAGAATTGGTTTCAGTATCTTAACACTTTGAGAGTCGGCGTACGATATATTCGTACTTCGCTTTCGACCTAAAAAACAGCAGTTTTTGGTTGCCTTACCAACGCCCTAGCTCCGCTGATTACGCTAGAGAGCTGTTCAAGGGCTCAAACGGATCGGCCAGTCTAGTAGATTGCACTCAAAAAAAATTTTTTTGGTTGGCGGTGCGGATTTTTTGTGACTGACGTCATAAGTGAAGTAGTTTTAGAGTCATTTTGGCATATGTTGCCTGGCCTAGGGCCCAACCGCTAGGCCAAAGTGTTTCTCTGAAGTTTTCATTGGAAACTAGGCTCGAGTCCGCGTCATTTGAGCCTTTGATCGACTTTCTAGCATTTCTGGTTCAAAAGTTATGATCTAAAATAAACAAATTAATCAATTATCTAATTAGTCAAATATTTTTACTAACTTACGTCACAACTTTTGAACCCGAAACCCTAGCAGGTCACCCAAAGTATCAAAAGTTACCAGTAAAAACTTAGCGAAATACTACCACGTAACAGTTGGCGCCCAGGGCCAGGCAAAGTGGGCCAAGTTGGCCTAAAGTCCTCCACTTCTGACGTCACTCACAAAAAACCTGCACCCCCACAAGCAAAATTTTTTGTCGAGTGCAGACTAGAAGACTTGCCGCATCTTTTGAGACTTTTACCGGGTCTGCAGAGCATACCGGACCAGAGAAATTCCTGTGCAAAGCAACGTGCGTTTAGGTGTTTTTTTTTCGAAAATCCCTGAATCCTAGCGGACGCCAAAGAGTTAAAGTATTGGACACTTTTTCCTGAAGTATAATCTTATTGCGTGCTTCTGGGACTTGGAAAAGATTAATACTGAATTATTTTGTTCAACAATGTCAAAATAATAAATATCTGTTGTAATGTTTCATGTGTGCTGACTATAAGCTGTTTTTTTTTTCGCTGAAAGATTTCGGTGATTTCTGCTGAAACATTTTGGTCATTTGTCTCACAGTTGTATTAAAACTCACCATAGCAGTGTTTTTTAGCTTCAATTTTCAAACATTGTGACCAAAATTACTTAATTTTTTTCGGTCATTTCTGAAACGCTTTGGTCTGTGACTGAAAGAAACAGACTAGAAGAGTTTTGTAATTTTTAAGGGATATGCAAGTAATTGAACAAAATCTCAATAACTTTTTCAATCTAAGAAACATTCTGATTAACTTTGTTTATTGTGACAAAGCAACAAATTTTTTTCATTGTTCTGTTAGCCAATATTTAAAATAAATTGCTAAGAACAGTCAATACATCTATTTGCCCATGTATAGTTTTATTGCTGTGAAAATGCATTGCACAAGAAAATTTCATAGTGGTAAACTAAAGTGAAAAAGCTAAGAAAGAATGCAAAATATTTGTGAAATTGTGTTAAATTTGTATTTCAAGAAATTAAGAACAAATTGGATTGTTGTGTTTTAAGAACTTTGGGTTGTTAAGAATATTTGCACATTTTAGTCCAAAGAACTTCCTTTTATACTCATTCAGTCAGTGGGAATTTTAGCAGTGGTCAGAAATTTTTGCTGTCACAAACATTGTGATAATAATCGATTAAGGAAATAGAACATGCTTAAAGGCTTTTCTCTCATCATTGCTTTTTAACATGACTTGACATCTGCGAACTTCTATCATGGAGAAAAACAATAATTTCTTAGTTTTTCATAGTTAAAGGTGGATGGCGTTGTGATTGCATTCATGCATTTTTTTTATGAAGCTGTTGTCTGTCAAGTTTTTTCACTTGTTTATTTGAAATTGTTTGGAACTTCTTACCCTCACCATGCTTTTTGTCTGCAATATGTATGCAGCAGGTCATGCATGAATTTGGATGATCTATGTTTATTAGTGAAATATGGATAGACTCCAACATTACCAAAGTTCATTTTGAAACAAAGTGTTTTTAATGCAAAGAATAAGAATTTTGCAAGTTCTAAGTGGTCTTAATAATCTGGTCCGATTTTGGCATGAAGCACATTCCTGTTGAAATTGCTGAAGTTACTGCTGAAAAACCGTTCAATTACATGACTTCAGTATGATTGTAATAAAACTGCATCCATCACTGTGTTTGTTGCAAGAATAACAAACTAACTTGATGCAATGTGCCAAAAAGTTCAAACACAAGTAATTTGTGAAAAGGATGTCTGTGTGACGTAAATTCTTCCATGCTCACTGGTACCATACTAACGTGTTGGCTATATATCTAAGGTGTGCTTTAAAGGAAAGACCCTCTTTGCAATGGTCAGCCAAGCAGGCGTACTATTGGACTATTTGATGTATTGCTTGTGTGTAGGCGGTATAAAAGAGGATGCACCGGCTGCTTTACAAGCAGAGTGGGACTGTTTTGTTTATGTTAGCGGCTGCTTTACAGCAGAGGCCCGTGTGGTTGTGTTGTTTGACGGGAGTAAGTTGTACGCAGCGCATCAGTTAAGAACCGTTCTCTCTGGGGAAGTGCTTCCTTCCTCAATCTTTCTATGTATTGTTGCAAATGCCTGAATGACTTCACCACCTGTTTCTGTTGGCGTTAGAATAATATTGTTACATCATATTCTGTAGATGTGCAAGCCACTCTTACGACGCAGTGCGTCATAGAGGTCTGTGAGCAGGCAGTGAGTTTAGGCAAGTCGGTGTTCGATTGAGCGTTTTTTTCTGTGAGACGGAAAGTGCGTCAAAAATTCAACTTGGAATCAAGTACTGTGCAGTTTAACTGGTTCGTTGCTTTCCGTGATGTAAGAGGCTGGTAGACGGCGTTTCTTCTGTGGCATACAAATGATGAGCATGTTGCCTCACATAGAGGACTGTTGGGTATGTCATTTTGCAGTTAGCAGCATGGTTGTCAGTCCGTAGTCGTCACGACAATCAGGTTTTCAGTGCGTGTTCAAAATAGTTTTTCAGAAAGTTTAATGCAAAGTGAAACAACTCACCCTGTGCGATGGCTCAATAATATTGCTGTTCAAGCAATTGTTTGGGATGCAAGAGTTTCATGCCTGGGTTTTATTTTTCGCCGAAACATTTCGGTCATTTGTCCCATAATACAATAGTAGTAACATTCGCCGTAGCGGTATTCACAAGCGTACCTTTGCGGACATAATGACTGAATTGACTTAAAATTGTTTGAGTCATTTTAAATAAACTAATCGGTCTGTAAAAGAAAAATGGCCGAAAAAATAAACCCAGATTTGTGTACTCAATTCGTTGAAGCAATATGCTGTTAGGGCGGTAGCGGCCGTGTTTTTGCGATTTTTACTACTGCTGCTGCTAACCCAGGTGTTTTTTGCGCAGTCCGGTGGAGAGACGCAGATGGTGACGTTGCCTTTGTCGATGGCCAATGCTATCACGTCCGGCCAGGGCCAAAGCGTCATAACAGCTAACCAACAGTCTGTCATACAACCGCCTATTTTGCAGGTACGCTTTCGTTTTGATTTATGCTTTAATCAAGCACTTGCAGCGGCGATTTTACGGGCGTTTCAGGTCGAGGACTGGTAAAAGTTATTCCAAGGAAACGTTTGTACTTCTGCTCCTCATGATATTTTGTAAGCATACGTTTCAAGCTCGTTGCTGCTTTAGATGTGTGAATTGTGTGGCGTCGTGGTTGCACGCTTGGAAGATAGGCAATGAGCTGACTTGTTCAAGTGCTTTGGCAGGATACGGCAAAAAGGAGAGAACTTCTCTCAAGAAGACCGTCATACAGGTAAAGTTGAGCAGCTCTCTAAATTTTTTGGTCTTTATTGTTGGTGCTTCCTGATCGGATAGAAAAAAAGAAGTTGCACTTTTTTAAAAGTGAAAGGTCAGCGATTTTGTGGACGTCAGGCGCTCATCGTTTTCTTGATTATGTGCTCGTAGAAAAATATTAAACGAACTCTCCGGGCAACCAGACGAAACGCAACAGCAGCGCGTAAAAGACGAGCCAGGCAGCGGAAGCAAGTCGTCCGAAAGCTCGGAGTCCGACTCGGGAAGTCAGGTGGTCACCTCTATGCAAGCTCCAACAATCGCATACCAGGCTGGAAGTGGAACAGGTGACTTGTGATGGCCGAGCGGTCAGTTTCGGGCGCTGTGCTAACTGCGCGTGTGTGGAAATGGTAATGATATAATCATAATAGTTACTGATACGTTGACCAGCAGGCGCGCCACTACTCGCGCCTTGTTTTGTTTTACTGAACCTTTCACATTAATGCCGGAAATTAGCTGCTGCCTCGCGACTGCTTCCTGCTTGCTGGCGTGCTTAATGAAAACAAGCCTGCTTGCCAGCAAATCATAAGGCGCCCTAACGCTTCGTGCGTTCCTTAACCAGTTTGCGGCTTTAATTGCTTCTCTTGTCGTTCAGCAGCGAACACGTTTTGTGCCAACGCTTGTGTATGTGTGCAGTCCATGCGTTTGTTAGTTTTGCTACGACTGGGATAGCTGACTCAAACTTTTCGGTGTCGTGAATTTGTAACTTTTTCAAAAAACTTGCATCTTCATTGCCAAACAACGATTTTTGTCATTAACAGAACAAAAAAATGCAATCGCGCCAGTACATTTCGTGTTAATCTCATGCTAATGATATAAATTGCGTGCTCGTTCTTTGCTCCATGCTTCATAGATATACGCCACTCGTCAATATTTTTGTTCTTGGCGGAATCGTTCGCCTCGCAAGTCGTACATTGTTAGCGATCCTGTTGAGGGTGAACAATCGCCCCATCCCGCTCTTGGTCGAGTGAATCGATTCAAGGCATTCACTCCCCCACCTCCGCTCTCCGTCCCCTGCCCAGCGTTTATATAACTGATATTTCCGGTGCTTGTGGAACTGGTTGAACGCACCCGCGACGCAAATAAATCCATTCGGAATAGTTGAAAGTTCAAATCAGGGCTGTGGAGCCGGAGCCTGAAATCGTGTGTCCCGGTTCAACGGCCGCACTTCGCGGGCCCGAAATTTGAGTTCCGGCCCCATAGCCCTGAATGAAACTAAAAGTTGACAAAGGGAAAACTGGCGGGAAACCGACGGTACGTTAAGACGGGCATTGGGCTTACTGTAAAAACAACAGTGCGCTGCAAGCAGGGTGTTGTCCTTGTTTTCTATTAAGTTTACTAATAAGCATTTTTCCTTTTTGCCTACTTTGCTCGCAACTCCAGCAGCAGCCGTCATGTAGATGCTTTCCTGCACAAGTCAAACTATGTATATTTTTAAATGTGTTTCATGTTCTTTGTGTCTTAACAAAGGCCTTGCCCTTGAACGACAATTACCGCGCACTGTCATTTTTTAAAAGTAATTTGAACGACTTAAAGTAAGATTGCAGTACACAGCAGAGGTCATACAATGCTGGTGCCGCATGACCGTAAGGGGTTTCCGGAATCCGTGAACCCCGTGATCATCGTGTGTCAGATCGCAACAATCCACATGGTACTTTTCGCACAGCAAGGACGTTTCTAACTTTCGGCCATATATTTTTGGATCAGACAGCAGAGATATTCAACCAGTGTGATAAACAATCACCCGGCCAACGTTGAAGAAACAGACAAACTTGCATTTTATTAATGTTCCTGATGATGTCTTATTATGACTAAGCTGAAACGTTGAATATAATAATGCTTTAGATATTAACAGCTACATTGTTCGCAATAAGGATTGTCCCTCTCCCCCGCTACCCAGCGCTTCTACAGTTGCATTTTGGTCGATATCAGTGAACATTCTGGTTGCAACCGTTTGTAAACGGCCCAACAAGTGCAAGCTAAGCGGCGCACAGCGCTTTGTAGGAGTAGACTTTACCTTTCAGCTCCGGATATCTTTCCATGCAAATGACAAGTAAAAGGTTTCACACCTGAGTGGTAACGTTGACTTGCTCTTATGTCATTTCCTGTTTTATATTTGATGTTGAAACTAACAGTAGTGTTGTCCCGCTACGAAGATGTTCCACTGAGCAAATGTTTGCTTTAATGAGCATTAATATTTCAAAGCTGATTTAACAGAGTTCCCAATGATTTACGAACTTTGTGAAGTATCAGAACAAGTATCTTATCAAAATACGAACAAAGTACGCATGCGATTCAGACAGCTTCTGAAAGGACTATGCAATTTGCTCAGAAGCGTTCTGCTTCTGCCCAAAAAAATGTTAATGATTTTTTTTTTCAATTGGGAAAGTAGGAAGTGCACGAGAATGAGATTCCACTGCGCAAATTGTCTGCTGGTGCTGTGCATTTGCGCAACTTGGAGGGAACGTTGGCCCGAGTTGGTGTGTGTGTTTTCTTGGCGCGCCCTCGTCCTCAAACAGCGCTTGTGTCGTCACAGTCACCGTTCATCAAGCCCCCCAGACCATCCAGATCGCCGCGTCACCTTTGAACC
>JGI24022J15233_10007198_pt1 | contig 12225 bp, 7 predicted proteins | sample Ectturendosymbi2_FD_15233 | JGI IMG/M metagenome (IMG submission 15233)
AAAAAAAAAAAAAAAAACGTAAACAAAAATTTAAAAAAAACGTTTTCGAAAAGTGGAAAGAAAAAGCAATACGAAAAAGGAATTGCAACATGTCGACACTAATAAAATTTTGAGCGAATTTTGAGATGAAGGAATTTTAAAATGTGCAAATAAAATTTTGAGCGAATTTTGAGATGAAGGAATTTTAAAATGTGTTTCAACATAGGTGCGTTGAAGGGAAAGGGGTTCAAAGTTTAATTGCTTCAGTGCCGGCTCCAATTACCTTTGTGAAGCATTGTGTTTTGTCTTCTTCATCGACCTGCGTTGTGCGGAGAGCGTGTATTTGTTCTATGGACTTCGTGTCTGCTGATAAATAAATTTGTTCATTCATTCGAATTGCAAAGCATTGATCTACTGCATGTTAATTGACGTTTAACGTGATGTCAGCTTTACGTAGAAAACAATAAACGTAATTGATTTTCCAGACAAATTCAATGCTTGAAGCACAAATGAACTACAATCCTTTTATTGCGAAACCACCTGCAATGCAAGGTTCTGTAATTTCACGAGTTATTTTGGTAACATTTCAATTTTGTCACATTTCAAATTTTGTGCACAGATAATCGACCCTCAAAACAAAGAATTTTTGGTATTAAAAATCGAAAAGAATGGATGGCCTCTGTTGCTCTCTGCAGACCTCATGGAAGAATTTGTACAACTGGATATAAGTTAGTGACTGCAGAGTTGCTTGATTGTCTCTTTTGATTAAAAAAGTGCAAAATCTGTTGTGTCCGCGCAAATCTCCCGAAATTTCTTTTTAATGCATGCATCTCGAAAGCACAGAATGACTTCTGTTACATTTTGTTTCGATTTTATCCATAAAAATATTAGGAAATTATGTTATGCTTTTCCATTGCAGGCGACGGTACTATTATGTCTCCCGAACCTCCTACTTACACTCTTTCTGAGCTGATGAGTTACAGAACGGTGCAGGAAATACCAACTCTCAGGTAAATAATTCAACAAATTATAAAAAGAATACTTTTTGACAGTTTCAGTGTTGCAAATAACTTTTTATCAGATATTTGATAATAATAACCCACAGGGCGTATATCTTCAACAGAATTTTATTAACAAACAGACTAAGAATTAAGGAAACTTGTGCTCCTCCATCCAAAACCCAAGAAAAAGCTTGGACAAGAGCTTTCAAAAAAATAAGAAGCAGGTCCCAACTGAGGTTAGTTTTTGTATTAGAACTTCATATTTTTGATATTATATGTGTCAAAGGTTTCTAAACCCAAACCATAGGTTAAAGCAACGATTTATTTAGTAGAGATGTCTTTGCTCCTAATGGAAACAGCAGTTCTCCAACATAAAGCAATGCGCTGCATAACGTTTTGAAACACAGGGCTTGCGTTTGGTTTGTCTAGCAGTGTCAAAGTGTTTATCATCAGTTTCGTTTTACGAAAATGGACAGAGGAACAGAGTGACAATTGAAAACCTTGAAATGTTCCATATAAAGAAACAAAGCAACAAGCAATGATAAATCAAATGAAACGCTGAAATTGAAACATTCTGAAAGACATTTTTAGCAATTATTTTTGCACCAAAGCATGCACATATGGCTGCAAGTATTTTGTTTTTTATACCTTTTGTTCAGTGAAAGGTCGAAAGGCGACAAAATGATGTCAGTATTTCCAACGTCTTGGGTGAACCAAAGTCTAATCATGGAACCTGTTGAAGAAAAACTTGAAAAACAGTTGAATATTGAAAAAGAAGGAGAGCTGCAAGTAAGCTTGTATACAATCATTTGCAATAAATACATGCCTGTTCATGGATAAAATGATCGGTCTAAGCTTATGGCGTTCAATAAAGATTGCTTTTTATTGCACATTTTTCTCCTACTTTCTCCAATTGCATTATTTTCTCATTAATCATTAAACTCCAATCACCATACCACAAAATTATTTCTGTGTATTAAAATATTTTATGATTACCTGTGCACATTTCCATCAAAAACGGGAAACCCATGGTTGATAAAAGGTAATGGATTTTTGAAGTGCATATGGTGATTGCGCTTTATAGCCTATGTGATATAAGCCACTCTATTCACATTTCATACAAAAGGTTGGCTAGCTGTATTTGTACATACAGTTCAGAAAAAATTAAGCAAATTTGAAAGAGACATAAACAACTCCAGTTCTTTTTTTGATGCAAGCCGATTACTTACGAGTTCCTAAACAAGTGAGTGTAGCAAGAACTCTTTCTGAGCACCTGAATAACTTCTTTGCTGTTTTATTTCATCACTGAAAAACTAAATAATTCAATGAAAGCAAATGAGTAATTTGCACCAGGGTTGCGGAGTCGGAGGTAAAATATTCGACTCTGACTCCTGACTCCGACTTCCCAAAATTTCCGAATCCGACTCCCGACTCCGACATTCCTAAAATTTACGACTCCGACTCTAGAACATACAGGGAATGAAACTTGGCTGTTAAAATCAGTGGAAATCGTGGTACACAGCAAGAAATCAATGTTTCAACAAAAGTTTCAAAAGAAATGGTATCATTTTAACAGGAATTCCCAATTTAGCAGTGTGATCTAAAAAATGATCCAACTGGAGATCCAGAGTCGGAGTTGGACAAACAATCCCACTCCGACTTCCAGTGTTGTTAGAAATCCGATTCTGACTCCACCCAAAAATCTCTGACTCCTTACGTCTCCGACTCCAGCGCCGACTCCGCAACTCTGGTTTGCACATTTCACAGGGATTGGAGATGTGTAATACCATAAGGTTTGAAAAATGTTTATGGAAGCAGACGATCTGCAAAACATAGGGAAAGTCACGTTCTAAACAAAGTCTATCACACAACAATTGAATTAGTGTTGTTGACCGCTTGTTTTGGTAACGTTCCAGTTTGAAATCTTAGTACACGTTTCTGTGTTCAAGCAATATCTGTTTACGTAAAACTTACCATTTTTCTTTAAAAATGGTGCTGGTAGTTTTAAATCGTGCCATATTGTTGTATTGGCAACGTTTTTGGCGAATCCTCCGTTCAAAATACTTATTTAAGAATTTTATTACATCAAAGTAATAACATCAACAAGTGATTCCTGACATTACACAAGTCTCCTTTTTGTATGAAGGAAGTGAGTGCACCACCAAGACCGCGAGGAATGCATCAAGGACGTTTATCTTCTAGTGGAAGTGTTCCGTTTGAAGATCTTCCTAACGTTGAATCTTTAACGTTTGATTCAGATCAGCAAGATGCAATCGTTGCTGTGGTGACTAATGGGAAAGAGCAACAAACAAATTTCCCAAAATCAAGGGTGGGTTTTTCACTGGATTCTTTACTCTTTACAAAAATTCGAAATGGTACATTATATCTAAAAAGTTCGCAAACTTTCAATCTGTCCTGTGAAACGATGTATGCAAAATATTGTGGCAAATTTTACGAAGGTTTTGTGGTGGTTTATACACGTAGCAAATGTGTCCTCCAATCTGATGCTCAGTGCATTGTTCACAGCGAAAATAGTCGCGCGACCCATGGCGCCGTAGATCACTCGTGACACTCCGAAAAACCCGGAATGCCAACACCGATACTTACTGCTAAACTGACACATGAAACTGAGGGTGTGGTTGTTATTTTTGTTATGTATGTGGTTTGAAGTTTCCAAACGTAGCAAGTCGAAACAAGAAAAAAATAAGATGTAGCCACTAAATTTGTAAGATGGTGCATAAATCAGTAAATTATGCAATTCATGGACGGTGAAAAGTCACAGTATGCATGGGCGAATTTCAGAAGTAGGTAAGAATAAAGATAACGTTGAAAATTCTTTGGTGTAGCTGTTTCTGACTAAAAAATGTGTGTATTTTGCAACCGAAACTACTTGCATATCTCTGTGTTGACAAAAGTTCCTATGGCATTTTGTCATCTTATTACAAACTTCCGTTGGTGTGGAATACCTCTTCATATCGAACGTGTGAAACGTTGAGATCATTACAGTGAATTTTTTACGTTGATTTTTTGTGAAGGTCCCAAATAGGCAAATTTTCTTTTAGTGAAATGTATGTCATGCAGTAGCCTATGCTTTACCTTTGGGAAATAAGTAGGGATGCTCTTAGATTTTGAGGGATTTTGTTGACATGATGTTTGTGCTTAAGGTATGACATACCGAGTAACTGAATATTCGAAACAAAGCTATGATCAGGCTCGTCCATAGGAATGGGATTCCAAAGAGAATCCCAATAAATTTGTAATTCTAACGTCACACAGTATAACACGAACTTTTTGAAACTGAATGCTGTTATCACATGCTTATAGCACAGCAAGTATTAGACGTTGAGACACATGGCCATGGCGTAGCGACGCGAGGCACCCGGAAAAGCTTGTTGAATCCTTTTTCATGAGGTGACAACTAACACAAGGGTAACTCAATTTTTATTAGTCCCGCACAGCTGTTGTTCAATTGTGATGTTTGCAATTCCACATGAGCAGACAAGGTGCAGTCCCTCAAGCACGTGTCAACACAGCCTGCAGGCTTTGGTCCATTTCCGGCCAGTTTACATCCAAGGTTTGAAAAACGGTGTTTGTGGCATGTCCAGCCTCGTGGTCGGAGTTAATCATGGATGGATGCAAAGAAACAGTTCACGCGTGGTGCTGTTGATGATGACTCTCCACACTGCGAAAGCAGTCACGTGACCCGTGGCGCAAAATGGGACCCGCACATTGCTTGCGACATTCCGAAATGAGTACAAAAACCGAGTAAAAGGAAACTGAGCTGCACTGAAATAACATTACACAATTCCTTAACTGCGCATCTGTGGAGGATAGACTTGCCCTTGATATAATCTGGGACGTATTACTAGTTTCGTGGAATTCTTACGGCATGGATGTAATTGGATAGGACAGAAAGAAGTGCGTCCGTACATTATAGATTTTTTAAATAACGGTGTTTTCGGTTTGAAGGCCAATCGAAATCCTATAATTGGCAATGTGTAAAAATTCGTGAAGAAAATCGTTATTTGGTATGAAGCATTTTTGTCAGATTTGGTGTTAAATTTGGGAAATGTTCAAAGGATGGTAAGATTTCAGATTACAGGAAGTATTCCCAAACCGCACAGAAAGACAACGTTGCTTAAATCTGTAGGTTTAAAGTATTTTAATCATTATCCACAGCCTCTTTCCTTGTAAAGTAAAATTAAAGTTTTTCGTGTTTTTTTTTAGCTGATCTACCGTTCGGTTGTTTTGCAGGGAGATTTACCATTTGGACAATTAATAGCCATTCACCAAATCCAAACAGTGAACAAACTACTTGTGTCTTCTTCTGACTCACAAGATTTTCTGGTGTCCCTGCAGTACTCTGGCATATTCAAAAGGTCTGGCCGATGGTGTTATGAGTTTGCCTGCTGATCAAAAGTGCTTGTTAAAATAACTTGAGTTCACGTTTTTCTGCAAAGAGTCAGCCGTACTGTTCACTGCCTTCATTCAATTTGAAGATTTTTTTGCAATAAATTGGCGGAATACCGGTTCCACAATCTTTACGGACCAAGGAGTATTTTCTCCTACTTCAACAAATTGATATTTATGAGCAAAACCTTCTACAAGCTTTTTGTTAATTGCTTGCAGAAAGTCAACCAAACTTTCTAGAATTATTATATTTCCCGATACTATTTGGCTGTCATTTCAACAAACCAAAGCAAATAACACATAAACCGCTCTTCAAGTTGAGCACATGCACGAGTGAAAAGCGAAATTTCAAAATTTTTCAAACGTTCGCAAACAACAGAAGAAGTCGTAAATTTGACGTAATTATTAACCTTTATGATTTCCTACTGAGAAAATGAACAGGAAATATTTTTTCTATTCTGTTAAATTGTAATTTTAAAAAATTTCACGTCTATTGTTAAAATTGTAAATACAACTAATGGTACTGCTATAATCGTCGCTTTTCAATTGCTGATTGTAGTAAAAATACCGCCGAATAAAGTAATGTCACTTCGATTTTTATCACAAGGCTTAAAAATGTTCTCATATTTTTTTCTCCTCGACTGAAGTATTCCTTTGGTTTATGAATTTGCTGGTGACGTGGTAACAACAGGAGAAGAGTTTTTTAAAGCACGATGCACTTCTACGTCAGAGATTGACATTTTGAATTCATGCCAGGAGGGGGAGATTGTCCAATTCAAACATAAAGAGGAGAAAATTCTTCCAAGTGGCCAGACGATCAAGGTGGCGAGACACACAACCTTCATTTTTATTTAAAGCAAACTTTTTTATAGACGTTTATGCGGCTAAAAAATAAAATAAATTTGTTGTCCAAAATAAACACGACAGATCCCACCAAAACATTTGTAACTCTTTTTTAGATCATCCATTGCATGGTTTCGAGCAACCTGAATGGTCCATTTAGGGACGCAACGTATTCGCAAAATTTACGCGGATGTTTTGAACTGATTGATCCGTTTAACTCAAAAAAAAGTGCAAGTGAATTACTCAAGGAAGAACTGCCGGTGACGGTGATGGTAGATGAGCCTGACGCCAGCCTCGGCTTCGACCCTCTTCAAAAGAAAAATGCTTTAAATGTTATTCAAATCATTGCAGGTTGGCACAAGTGTGAATCGTATTTGTGAGCGGTTTAATTTATTTATTTATTTATTTATTTATTTATTTATTCATTTATTGTGTCATATGACTTGGCTAATAAATCAAGACAATACAAAGAGCCAACATGCAATAAGGAAACCAATTGTCAATGGACATCATATTAAATGAAAGCACAGCGGCAAAATAGCTGAACTATGCAAATACTGTAAGAGGGTCACTCACGTCACACAGGAAGAGTGAAGAACCATGGCGGTCATTTGGTCAACCAACCCCTTTTATAAGTTTTAGAAAAGGGTTGAAAAACAACAATTGGATATCAAACAAGTACAATCAGAAAAAGAAACAAACAAACACAGAACATGGTGAAGTAAATTTACAGATGAAGGAGCTATACCTATGTAGATAAAAGAGTGGATCAAATTTATTTGACAAAATTTGGTGTGGTCAAAATCATTTGAAGAAATATCAAAATTTTAAAAAAATTGTAAAAAGATAAAAAAATCATGTGGTACAAAATAAAATCAAGACAAAAAAACTACAGAGGGCAATTATATGCGGAAATAATGAAAATAAATTAAACCGCTCGCACAAGAAAGAACACCATACAAAAAAGGGATTCATATACCCATAAAAATCCGTCGCAATTCGGTTGTCGTGATGCTGCAAAGCACCAATCAGACGTCTTCATAAACCCAATGTGTTTTATCTTTATTTTGCATTTAATCAAGCTGATATAAAAATGACTTTTCAAAAAAGACTTGATGCACATATTTTGCAAAATGTTCGATTTTTATAAAGGTTTTGCTAAAAAGAAAATTATATTTTTGTGCTTGGGCCACCACAAGAGAAGTCTCGCCCATTGCGCACTACTGCTGATACATTCGCAAGGCTATTGCGCTTGCTTTATAAAGTTGAAACACCGATTAAAATCTGTTACTTATTTCTTGAAAAAAACACTTGGTGTTTACTGCTTTGAGCTTACTATAATCTTCAGCATTTCCTTCTAAGATAGTTCCACACAATCCTTTGAAAATAAACTGCCGTTTGTTTTAATTGCGATTACATCTATTGATTGGTTTACACAGGCACTGATTCAATGATTCAGTCAAAATAGTTGCATTTGAAAGAGACATGTTGACTCTTCTTTTTACTTCTGCTCTACAATGCACGTACAAATCAAATCATGCTTAGTTTTNGCTGAATGCTTGTTTTTAAAGCTACAGCGACTGGAAATGTCTGTTTGGTTGAACGATTTGTTTATCATCCGCAGAAACAATAGCTACAGTTGAAACCCTACGCACAGTTGATGGCTCCTTGGTCGGCACAAGCAAGGTCATGGAAGTCCCTGCAGGGAGGGGATCCCTCTTTGTTAAGAATTACACATCTGCAAATGTCGACACGAACACGGAAAATATGGCGTTTAAAAGAAAATTCCAGTTCAGGAAAATTGCAACTTTGCCGCGTGTGGAGCTGGTAAAAATTATTCCTGTTCGTGATGTGTTTATTGGAATATTTAAGGATTTAGGACATTGCAATTGCACATGAGACGGACACACGTAGAAACACGTATTGGGTTAAAAGATAACAGAGAAAACTTCGAACTTTATTGCTTTAGAGCTTTTGATGACAATGTTTAGATTTTTTGTCTAAACCGTCCATGTCTTTGACGTCAAGTTTATCAGGATTTGGAACGTTCGTGCGAGTTTTTGTTTAACCAAAGAAAACTTCAAAAAAGTAGATTTTCCACTTTCCTTCAGTATCTTGTGATTAGCCCGAAATGCACATCTGATGATTGATGAATGCAGTGATATCAAAATGTAGCGAAACATCAATAAGTTTGTAAATTGAAACACTCTCGGAATAAAGGTTCACAAAAAATATATGTTTTTTTCTGCAGATTACAGCCTGTGATGCCGAAAACCTTCTGATGGCAACAAAAGTACGTTCCTCTTCATTAAGCGACACCGCAACGGTAAACAATTGGTTTCATTGTGCACTTGTAACCAAGTGTAATAGAAATTTCTATGTTCGATTCAGATTAAGACATGTCAAGTAGTTTATTCGAGGAATCTTCCTGTCATCCTGTTTCTTCGTAAACTCTGCGATGGTTCTGACTGCACTTATCAACATTAAAGTTCCGTAGTAGGCTACCACAGAAGGTAAAACAAAAACATCCGTATCTTCTCGCAATGTATTTTGATAAGATATTGATTTCGCGTCAAGTACGCATTTTCAACCCAGTAATTGTAAGCAAAATTTGCAGGAGAAAAGATGAAACCAAAGCAACACTTCTGCCGTTTCGAACATGTGCCAAGGCATTAGAAAAAACGCGTACTTTTGATTAAAGCAAACGCCCTGTCTATCACGCTGCCATTACCGAGCAGAAAGGACTATTACGCTTTTATATACGAAGTAGAAATGTAAACTATCGTCAAAAAAGTAATTACAGTATAAACGCATGCCGCTGTTGACCACTGGAACTACGAAAATCTTTTGCGACAGTTGTCAGAAGGTTCACCCGGAAGCTTCTGGATTGCATGAATCACACTCTTAGTCCTCTTCGGTCCTGCTTGGCCTGCACTTCGGTTATGAAAGTGCTTAACAATCCTTACAGTTGGGTTATGAGAGTTTAGTAGTCATGGCGTTTGCTTTAGTCAAACGTCCGCATTTTTTCTAATGCCTTAGCATGTGTGTAAAATTGCCTAAGTCTTGGTTTTCAGTTTTCATCATTTCATCTGTAAGTTTTCCCTTACAATCACAGGATTGAAAATGCGTACTTGACGCGAAATCGATCTCCTATTAAAATGCTTTGCCAGAAGATAAGGCTGTTTTTGTTTCACCTCTAATGTACCTGTTCTGCGTAACTGGAATGCAGATTAGAACATAGTTAAAATAAATATGTTTGTGAAATACATTTTATAATTTACTTCAATATCTTGGGTTTATATTCTCAGTTGTTTTAAAAATAAAATAGAGCAGCAATTGCTATTTGAGATGGCAAATTTTGGGTTGAAGGATGCATTTGGCTACCTAGAAGATTGCAGACCGCAGTGGCTTCAAGTTTGTATCGCACATTTAAAACGATTTTTGCAGATATTTTACTTTCTGTGCCGTAATTAATTCAAGCAATGAAAACATTTGAATAATATCTTAGATTGTTCAGCTTTTATCCACGACGACGTTCATTAACGTTTCTTTGATGAATTTTAGCAGGATTCGGCAAAAAATCTCACAGCGTGTAAGCTTTGAAACACGAAACGAAATTTAATGTTGCTCTGTAAAGACTTTCACTGATGATCTTCGCATCAATCAGCAAAACCTTTTCGAAATATACATGGGTAAATATTAAGCATTATCTGGCAAACTCTCGGCGATCTTTAAATAAGTTGCATTACGCAGAAAGATGAATTTTTCACCACAAACCTAAGAAGTCTGGAAGAGTCAACTGTGTGATCATGTGACCATTGCTTGTGTGTGCAGAGTTCTTCTTCAAACAGCTCTGGCGTCCACTCCAAGAAACGACCAGCGGAAATTAGCAAGATCTCTTTAAACAGTAATTCTTTGCAAAGTGACATCCGATTTCATGACGAACACAAACACGGGGATGGCCAACAGCTTTCTGGTGGCGACAAGTCTGTTAGGAGAAGTTCTATGTGCACGAAACCATTGCAGAGCTTTGAAGCTAAAACTGAAGACGATTTGGAAGAAAAATACGAAGAGCAATGTAGGTTTAAATATTTGTTTAAACCACAATAACGGCTATTAAATAATATGCTCAAACTTTGTGAATGATATAAACAAACTATATAATATTTTTTCACTGTGGAAATGTCGTTAAAATCCTGAAACATAATTAAATAAATCATTTCCCTGCTGGGTTTTATTTGGTGATTTTGTGGTCACGGACCAAAGTTTATTTAAATGACGAAAATAAAAAAATGTCAATAACATTTTTAGCTATTTCAGACAAATGACCGAAGTGTCTCAGCAAAAAAACACCTAGTGTCCTGGAGTAGAAAGTTCAACGTTTCAATATTGGCCTAAAGTAATCCCTACATCTTTCAATGACTTCCTAAAGAAAAATTTGCAACTTGTCCCAATATCTACCAATCACATACTGCTGAAGCAAGCCAAAGAATTCTACCTCTTATATGCAAAACTACATCAAACTTTTATGACATTCCAGCAAAGTTTTTAACACTGTCTACTAATAGTTTATCTTCATTTTATCTGGAAAAGTTTTACAAATGCGTGGAACAACGTAAATATTTCGACTTTTCTAAAATTGCCCAAATAGCACCCATCCATAAAAAAGCATTTCTAAATCTCCTAATGACTACAGAAAACATGCATCCCTCCAATCCTCTTCAAATCTTTCGACATTTTTATTTACAATAGACTCTTTCACTAAAGTGATTGCATTCTGAAACCACAGCAATGTGGTTTTTGCACAACCTTTCCACTTAGTGGCGTAACTAGAGGTTTGAGCCAGGGGGGGCAAACTTTGCTGAAGGGGCCCATTGACCACCGTTTGGGAATGCAATAATTAGTTTTCAAAAATTCACATACATTACATATATATGGGCGTTGGAAGGGGGGCAGGGAGGCCAAGGCCCCCCATAGATTTTCAAAATTTCAGCAAAAAAATGTTGTTTTCATAGTTTCGAGTGGTAAAAATCAAATTTCACCAATTTTGACCGCCCACTAGAAAAATTTTAGAAAAAAAACCTAATGGCCCCCACTGGAAAAAATCCTCCCGACGCCCATGTATATGGGCTTTAGCCTTCGCATATTCGCGCCACATATATGTGGGTGTAAGTCTTCATGCACATCCGGTTTCTGGTTAATCGCACATTCAACGACATGCTAACTGAGAGGTTGCAGCAAAGGATACTCGAACAACACACAAATGGTTATTTATATCATTGTACAAAGCAGATGTTACATTATAAACATAAATAACATAGGCATAAGCGTTCACAGAAATTTTTCCACTGATCGGCACAATCGGCATTTTGCTTGCCAATTTCAGGCTGCTGACGATACAATGCAACTGGGCGTTCACATAACGCTTTACCCTTTCTAAACCACAACAAAAATGATCCATGTTACGGCAACAGTCCAAAAAATGCGCTTTGTTGGCAGCAAGGTTGCTTTTCACATCGTATAACAGTACGTGACTTAGTGCTATCAGCAGTCATTCTCTCTCTGCGTTACCTGCCACACATGTCTTCAACATTCACATGCGGCTAAAGGCCTACTACCGCAACTTGAAATGAACCTTTGTTGCCATGTTACTCTTACGCAATGAAGGCCAATTTTAGAACTATCCGCACCCAAGTTTCGCAACCTACCTCTGCAGGCAGTGTAGCGGACATGAGTGAATTGCAAGCTCAAAAGTGCGTGATACCACAACAGTGAATCCGGGTCTTGGGCAGTGTAAATGTTATATCGGAAAATAAAACTGTCGCTGCAAGAATTAAGTCAATTAAGCTGCTGACTTTAGGATTTCTGGAAATTTTTGGTTCTTAGTCCCAATTTTCAGGTGGTGGCAAATTCCCGTTTTGTCCCCCCTGCGGACACCCATGAACACAGGGAGATGCCAAATATTGAAACAGCGCACCAGCCATAACCACAT
>JGI24022J15233_10007199_pt1 | contig 12224 bp, 7 predicted proteins | sample Ectturendosymbi2_FD_15233 | JGI IMG/M metagenome (IMG submission 15233)
TGCTACGTCTACAAAATACATACGTTTGTGAAAATTTCGGGGGGGGGAAATTGCCTGCCCGATTAGCCCCCCTCTGGTTGCGGGCCTGCACAACGATTTCTGTTTAGTGTTGAATGATGTCACCTCCTTTCCACTGTATGTTTACAAACTTGTTCTATTTGCAGTTTCACTCGCGGAACACACAACTGGTACGACGCTAAAATTTTTAGAAAACAAAATTAGGATGTAGCAATTCTCAAGAAAAATAATCTTTCTTAGTTATATTTGCTGAGAAATCAAGCATTATTGATTAGAATTTCTTTCCTGCATTCCAAATGCTTTGAAACAAAAAGAATAACATACGTTTAAGCATTATCATATTTTTCTACATTCGTTTAATGTTTTCCAGACAGCTTTTTATACTTCTTTTAACTATGTTGATTGCGTTCTGTGAAATGCAGATATTTAACTCAACTGCGATGCACACATGAGCGATACATTATCAGGAGTAAATATACAATGTAAACCTGTGCAATGTATACACTAAATATACTTATATAAAAGAAATACACAATAGAAAAATCTTTTCTGGTTTGACAGAATGTGTACAGTAGTCGCGATTGAACCAGGCAGCGCCTTTTAATTTAGATGTTAATTGTGTTTAATAATTTTTCTTATGTGTTTCCTTTAATGATGTTTTCTTTGAGCGATTGATGAAAACGAAACATTTTGCAAGAGCTGCAATCCAAATCTTTTTCAGATACGCAAACAAACATTTTGTTTCGCTGACATTTTCCTATCTACTTGTGCATATGAAGTGTGCATATGTAATTCGATGGAGGTGCAGGTGCGATGTGGTGAATGACAAAAATAGTTTCTTCAGATGCTTATTGAAAACAGTATGGTAGTCACAATTGACTAAAAAATGTTACCTTTGATTGTTTTAACTTAGTCATAAGCTAACGTAATGTTAATATTGTCGCGATCGGAAATCCCGAGCGGCATGTGCGCAAAGCTTCGCACCGTGGCAGCAAGCAACAATAGAGATCATACGTCGCAATTTCTCTATTTATTGCTTGCTCGCGCCACGCACATATATTGTTGTTCTTCGCGCACATCCCGTTCGTGGTGAATCACACAATCAACGCAACGCCACCGGAGAGATTGCATCAATATAATATATTAAACAAGTGACAACGCGAATTGCAGGTACCGTTTCAACGTATTTCAATTATATTTCTCGAAGGTCATCACGTGTCCTTCATAGTTTGTGCAGTTCTTTCAATCCACTGCTAAGACTCACTAGATCTCTGGGCAGGTACTGAGCAGCCATTCGAATGTCTCGTTTTCCAGAATCGTTAGAACATGCACTCTATGTGGAGGTCGATGGATTGGACAGTGAAGGACAACATAGTCAGTGGTCTGTTTTTCTGCGGTACGCTCGCAAGCCGTAGAAGGGGCCATACTTCATTTCTATAAGCAAGAGCGGAGTTACGTATTACAGACCAGCAACGAAACAAATGAACTATCCACGTGGGGNGATTGGGTAAAAGCAGAGATCAAGTAGGACAAATTTCTCTTTGTCTGACGATGCTTCCCGATAGTTCTAGTTGCTTGAAATTAANCCAGCTCGCAGTTTTGGNTAGTTAATGCTTACATACCTTTGACCGTTGATCGATATTACGTTCCTTGTATCACGTTACTAATTTTTGGAAAGTTTGCCCAACGAGCATTAAGGTACAAATTATTTCAAATGTGTAAGTTTGTTTGAAGCGCCAGTTTCAAGTTAGTGTGTAACTTCACGCTTTAATGGTGAAGATGATTTTGCTTATTTTTGTGTGCAACGGATTGTCTGAACGTTCATCCGTGGGCCGAAACTGAATGGGGATAGCCGAGCAACGGTTGACAGGTTCTTACATCGCTCGACAAACATCAGAAGAATCTCATCTACGCATGACATACATATGCCACTGGTGACGGTCAAAGAGATGTTTTGCTAAAGAGGGATAGGTGGCCAGGCTTCCTAATTGCTTAGATAGTCCAGGATGTGGTGGACAAGTTATGCTTTGAGTTATTCAGCTTTTCGAAAGCAAGATTTTTTTCAGAATGTGCGTTCGTGTCGATGCTGTTAAAATTTTGAAATTGAAAAACTTTTATGATGTTCGATGATGAAAAAATCTAAAACGACTTGCTCAATGCAAGCTTCAGGTTCAGAGGGCATTTAGATTATTTGCGATTAACACAGCAACAAAATACCAATGAAATATGTATCTTTGAAGCATGATATTTCTTGAAAGCAAAAGGTGAAACGAAATATGTATCTTCTAAATCTTTTATTCGTGAAAACAAAATCTTTATCTTTACTAAGGTTAGTTTTTCCTTCCTGTACTGGCTACGCTTGAGTGCGCATCGCAAAGGCATCAGTTCAAAGAACGTAACTTTTCACAAAGGGTCCACTATAAAACTCTACATTTTACAAGTTGTTTGGGAGGTTTGGCAAAAAAGAGTTTCGTTACACAAATCACGTTATTGTGACTGGCATATCACAGTCGAAAAACAAGAGATGGACCAGAGTTTTCAAACTCTTCTGCGATAGTGCCCCAATGAACCCCTCATTTTCTGTCGAACGCTTCTTCAATTCATGAACGTAAAACTTAGTTCATGATACCAACTCTCAAAACGAAAATACATTGAAAGAACGCACAGACCGGTATAACTACAACCCTTTGATATCGGGTTTCATTTTTAGCCATTTCTGGACAGAAACAGTCTTGAATGTCCCGTCTGAATATGTAAAGACGGTTTCCTTTGCCGTCTGGAAGCTCTGTCACGGCACTTGACACACACACCAAAACGTGGGATCTGGAAAAAGAAATTATAAAATTTTGACCCGATCCCACGATCTTTTACATGGTTCTGTAGACAGACTTTCGGTTTCAGTTGGAAACTGCTTTGCAATGCCACAAAACCCCCGCAACAATTCTACATTCGAAAATGTCACTGAATGGCTCCATTACCTAGTAAGGTATTTCCAATTGAAATAGAATCTGGAATCGAATTTTCTTGTCTTCTTGCAATTCCTCAAACTCTTCTTTTTTCGGATATATATCCCGAATGGCCACTGTTACTGGTGTCAAGTTTTTGCAAAGTTGCGAATTGGAAAAAATTATGTTTAGCTAAATTTTCGCTGATGCAACACGAACTTTGTTTTGAACCCAGGCAATTTCGTTATCACATTAATCAAACATACTCCATTGCCTTGAAGGGATAAGGTCAGTTCATACATTTTGGCAAATACATCTTAACGCTATGTGATATTGTTTCTTGTAATAATAACTTATTTGCCAGGTCAAGATCGACAGATTGAAGGGCGCAAGTAATCAAAATTATTATATTTCTGGGGTAAGTTTGCAAGCACCGCACCAACGGTCTTTCGTTTTTGGAATTGTTCCAAAGTGATTGGGAAAGCGTTGAATTTTTGCCTGCTTGTCAGTATGAATATTCCTAAAGCTCAGAAAATCTGACAGGCCTTGTCACTTCATCAGAGCTTAAATTATTATCACTTCAGTACAAATCACTTCATTATTACATAGCAAACATTTCGACAGCCACTCAGAAATTGGGAATGGAATAAATCCACGTTGGCTGTAACTTCTCCTATACTCCCTACATTTTCCAAACGGTGAACTCATTGTTGCACTTTTATATTAGCTTATAATTGCACTGGGTTTCATTGCAACCCCATTGGCCTAGAACAAAAAACACGATACGCCCAAGCACTGAGAAGTTCTACGTGCAGTTATGCCACAGATAAAAACTAAGAAAGTGCAGTGTGATGTGACAAACGCCATTTTGAACACGGTGCTCACAAAAAAAGGGGAAAATAAGTTAAGCCTACGCTTCAAGATATCTGCTGCATAATTCCGACAATCATCATCTTCACGCTTAGTGGTTTTGGTGAAGTGAAAGATGAGCAGTTGCTTCGTCGCCCTAATCTTCAAAGTGATAAGGTTTTACCTTCAGTGCATAGCGGTTGGCAATTTTGTTGCAAGAGAACGCGATTCATTGTCGCACAATTCCACTGGGTTTGCTGATCTCCACTTTGGCAATCACTGCTTTAGTCTTGAGCCCCCTCTAATCCAATCACTGCATTAGAGTCTTGAGCCCTTACATGATAACAAACCAAGTGAAATATCATGAAACGAAACGGCTATCTACACAATAGCGCCGTTGTTTTTATCTGCTGGGTCTCATTTCTCCCATGACGTTGCTGGGTCTCATTTCTCCCTACTGATCTTAGTTGATGTAGCTGTGACCTGGAAAACGGGAAAACCCCCTCAGCAAATCTCAAGCGAATGTTAATCCAATTTTCAATTTAAAGTAGGACACAAAATACATTTCTCCACGGTTTGCGATATTTGAAGGCAACTGAGCGATACTTGACAACAACTTTTCTTGTGCCAGATGGGCATGAAGCGCTCGCAGATTGTGGAACCAGTGTTTGTACGAAATACTCTATGGATCAGCATTTAACACATTTTGTGATTTCATCTATTCAAGTGTACTGCATTTCCTTCTAGTTTGAGACAACGGCGGATAAAGCTTGCATTTGTCTTGTCACAGATATGCGTTCATTTGTCTTGCAAAGGTGATCGCAATGAATTTATTTGGTTTGCATAATCAATGCTCTGTTTTATTATTTTGCACAATTCATTAAAAATTTCACCCGTATCTCACATGCCATGATTTGATTTTTCAGATGTAAAATTTTGCAATATGTGTATCGAGAAATTAAAATATTTGCAAACTATCAAAAAGAGCCCTAGTGCAGACAAGTTTGCTTAAGACAACAAAATATCTCCAGGATTCTTCAAATAGCATCCTCAAATTTTCACTACATTTTGCTCAACGTGGTTTATCCTGTAAAGGGGAAATGCTAAAGATGATCTCTGGAACATTAAAATACAATATTTAATCAAAATCTTTCCTCTACAAATTTAAAAAAATAAAATTAATTTACTGGTGATGGCCTCGGAATTAAAAATCGCATTTTATAACGTAAATCCCGTTTATTACTTGCCTGTGAGATTTAAACAATCTGCTTTCAGCTTTCAGATCACAAAAGTTTCATTCCTTTTGTCCTACCGTAAATATTATCAAATTCTTCGATCATAATTTTTAAATACCGGTATTTCGACTCCAAAAACTCACATCAGTTTGATTATGTTCGATTTGCACTCCATCGGAAATATCACGCCTGGTACGTGGTGAACACCTTCGTTTCATTTAAAAAAAATCCACGAATACTGCAGTGATCCGTTTATGTATCTCAAATACAGTAGCTGCTCTTTCAAGAATAAAATTCAGTCCATGTTTGGGAAAGCAATTGGTAAGCAACTGTAATGTGTAACGTCTCAGTCCAAAAGCAGCGTATGTTTTCAGTCGACCCGGTTCCGGAGCACGTTTCATTCCAAACCTTTCAATGCCGACAAAGGCAACGTCTACAAAACTTGATCATTTAATACTTTCTCCCATAGCTCTGAAAAATGGCCAGAAACGTGCGCTAGAAAGAACACTCAGCCCGTCCCGTAACCATGGGGGGCTTTAAGGGGCTCAGCCCCCCCAAAGTAAGTTCCAAGCCCTCTTAAATTTAAATATGAAGCACCATAAATCACTGGAGTTTGTATATTTTATCAACACCTCACATTGTCAAGCCCCTTGCATAAACGTAAAGCCCCCCTGGTGAAGACTTTCTGGCGACGGTTCTGAACTGAACGTGCATTTTTCACTTGCACTGCCACTGAATTGTCTTTTGAATTTTGTAAAGGAGAAAATCAGAAATGAAGACATCATGGAGTAGACCAGTCTTGGATCTTGCTGAAGCATTACAAAAATGTCGTTCTCAGAGGTTTGAGACCATCTGCCTAAAAGTAACATTTTGCAATGAGTTTTTAAAATTGTTCCAAACTCTGTGTCACATTGCATTTCGTGTAGCAAGAACATTTTTATACAGCAAAAGTTTCTGTTGCAACCTTTCAGCATAAGCTATCTATTGGAAACAATAATGTTCAAAATATTCGCAAGTTTTTCTTCTGAAAACTCCAACAAAAGAAGTAATCACACAGTTTTGTTACATTTCATGAAGAGGGGTAATGAGAAAGGCAGATATGCGAAAAATTGTCAAACGTTTCAGCAAAACTGCAGTTCATCTGGAAAGAATCAAGAATTATGTTAGTTTTCAGAACTTGCACAGGGCTTGTAAACCAAGGCTACTGATCAAGGGATGATCACATGATAAATATGATGGTAGAGCGCTTACTCAAAACTTCTCAACAAAAAGATTCCCCTAGCTTTGTTCACATGAACAATTGCCAGTAGCCTAAATCACCCACAAAAAGTCGTTTGAGTTATGAACTTGGATCAGAGTCTATGATCATGCCAGAAAACCTTGGCTTACACTATTCATGAAAACCAAAGGTGTGCCTTAGCAAAACTCGCCTCGATTGGATCATTGAAAAGTGGAAAAAAGTTTTATTTTCCGACGAGTCAACTCAACTGTGCAACGGTTCACACCTCGCAAGCGTTCGTATGAAGACCAGGTGGTGCCAGATATGAAGATCGTTACATGGTCCAGACCGGGAAACACCCCCTTAGCATTATGGTCTGGGGAGTAATGTCTTCAAATGGTACAGGTGGTATGTAATCTGCATTTCCTCGAGACAAGTACCACCACGAATGGGACCGAACATCTAGATCTTTTCAAAGACAAGTCAGATATTTGGATGGCGTAACATGATTGCAATGTGTTCATGCGCAACGGCGCTTGAAGCCATAGGTCAAAACGAGTTAAATATTTTCTTCAGGAGAAAAATGTTTATGTCCTGGATAGGCCAGGAAGCAGTCCCGATTTGAACACCATAGAAAATTGGTAAGAAGTGATGAAAATCGAACACCCGTTCAGCATCCCATCAGCATGGAATTACAGAGGAAAGAATAAAAACTGTGTAGAATCAACAATTTACTTCAGATTACTGCTGGAATCTTATAGACAGAATGCCTCGCAGAATGGCACCTATGGTAGAAAAAGAGGAAATCATAGCAATCATTGAAAGAAGTAAAATGTTCATATTTTTTGAAACCTTGTGGTGTTCCATGTGTTTGATAGTTAAAAATAACTACATACCTAGAACATTAAACGGAAATGACATAAAACAAAGGAGTCATGACGAGTCTAAATCAATTTGGAGTGAAAAATCCGGAGTGGTCTAGTTTTCCGTGCGATTGTATTCAGATAAAAGGAAGTATTTTGTCTGGATTAATCGCGTTTGTGATTTCATCACCAATGTTCTCACTGAACATACTCAATTTTTTGCGGTACTTTTCAGTTTCAATTTAAACACTGGCACATGGAGTTGGCGATGCAGATGTGGACGAAATGTTATTAAGTTCGAAACTGACACAGTGATTTAGAACTTCGAAGTGATGCTAACAAGTTCAAACTATAATTATATGTTTATAAATGGAAAAATCTATATTAAAGCGCACAATGTAAAAGATGCCAAATTAAAGCAAAAAGGATTTGTTTGAAAAAATAATATGCATTTTAAATAATAATATGCATTTTCACTCTTCCATCTTTTTGTGCAGATTTTTTTGAAATTTTTTTCAATCAATTTTTGAAAACATTCAAGACAATTACTTCCTTCTACCTAGATGAAACAAATGATACTGCAACATACTCATGCAGATAATAAGCAACCTGTCTTCATTTTCCGTTGCTCCAATGCACACAACTGAATGAATTTCTTTGTTATAGCTTAAAGCATGGCCATAAATTACAGCAGACCCAACGAAGAGTTCAAGCAGGTGCTCAACAGTTTAAGCATGCGCTGAACAAGTCATTCTGCCATGTTTGCATGCTTCACAAGAGTCAGTGGTGCAGAAATCCACGAGTGGGTGGAAATAACCTCATCTGCAATGTGAGTGGGAGGAGCGAATGCGCAAAGTTTCGCTGCAAATCCGAAAATGTCGTGTCCTGATTTATTCCATACTTGGTCGTCTAACTACGTAAGCTTTTATATATTTCTTAGTGTCGCCAAAATCGATTCAAACAAAAGCCTTGATGTTTCAGTAGCTATTTTTGCAGCTGAAAGTAGTTGTTGAATGTGTCCAATTTGCTACCTTGTAACTCTAAACCAAGCAGATAAACATGATATTTTACCTTTGCATCAAAATATTGGCATAACTGGTGACATTGGACTTTGTTTTCTGCACAAGCAAGAATCGTGCATGAAACGCCTGAAACATTTTCCTAATGGTTCATGGTTTCCCTCACTAAGTAAACCTCTAACAGTTAATGTAAAAAGATTGCATTAACAAACGTCAATAGTTTGACTCTACGGTTTATTTCGTTTACATCTCGCAAGTTGCAACGGAAAGCGTTGGCATTTAAATAAGTTACATGACGAATTGAAAAAGTTTAGAATTTGAATTATTCTATCTTGGTCGACATTTTGGAGCACAACAGACAATATTGCGTTAGTGCATATGATATAGAGATTTCATGTTTACTAATAAGTACTTTTCACATTTTGATTAGCAGAACACAAAATCGCTAGTTCTTGGCATTTTTGGAAAACACGTCAAAATTTGCATATTCTGTTTCATGTGCTGTGGGGACAAAAATAAATGTCTATTTTGCCATTTCAGGGTGTGATTGGCCGAAGTTACTTGGATGGCTCGTATGTGTCAGGTGGTCTAGTTTTCTGAGATAGAACCGAAAGTTTGACAAACAGAATTGATCATCTCCAAGAGTTGATCATGCTGCGAAATAATTGAATCAAAACCGAATGAAACCCGGCATGGTTTTCATCCCATCCGGTTAACTACCGATAAAATTTTAACCTTCCAGCAAATTTTGGAGAAATCTTGGAAGTATGCTAGAACCGTCAACAAAGGATTGTCGACCAGGTTAATGTGTACGGTGGGTTTGATTGGGAAAAGTTTTGAAAACGTGTTGATTTCTTTATCGTTTCAACTTGGTCGTAAGTCAACGTAAGGAAAATGCACAAAAGTAAGCCAGTTGATCGATAAAAATGAATGTTTAATTTCAAGGCATTTCTGTTATATTACGTATTGGAAGTCAGTATGTGTTGAATAAAGATTTTCCTGGGTTTAAAATGGTGCAAAATGTCACTGGCATAACTTAGTGTTTTCATAGCTTGTGTAACACCAAAAGCGCAAGTTCATAAGGTAAATATAGCTACAAGCAAGCTGTGATTGCGAAGTATTTGTTAAGCTGTAGTTGGTCTTAACAAACTCTTTCAGCCATGCCTTTTTGACAACATAAATCTAAAACATTCTTCCACGAGATGATCCGTATATGGAATAAAAGAGCATGCAATTACTTCTGCATTGATTCTTCGCCAAACATGAAAACCACAAAAATTACTTCACCGCGTTCGTAAATTGATATGTAACACTGCAACACAACCATATAAGGGACTTCCTCGAAATCTTTGTCGCATCTTTGACACGTTCAGGCCATGTTTTTTTGTAGTAAACATTGTTTCAATTTTGTTCATGTTAGAATAAAGTTGAAGCACGGCAGCTTTCACGGCATTTACAACCTGTGCAGTATAACTGGGAAAACAATTTTCTCTTCATTTGAAAACCCCGGAAATCCCCGAGTTCAAAAGCCCGTGCAGAAAACCTGACCTCTATCTTGACCCCACTGACGAGGTTCAGTTTATAACGTTCATGCAACGCTTATCCGCATTTAGCAGTCACGAAACAGAGTTACGGTTTCAAACAAACTTGTTATTGAAAGGTGAAGAGCGAGAATGAGCTAAAACACAAAGAGAAAATTTATATTTTTCTATTTCCTGCAAATTAAAAACAAAGGAAAATACACTTAGGCGTAAGAGAAGCGTTTTGCAGAAGATACTAAGTAAGCTGCCTTCATTTCTGTTTGTTCTAAGGTACACACAACTGAATGAGCTTCACCGCTATAAAGTATGGAAACAAAGTGGCGGCTACGCAAGAAAGAGTTGAAACACCTGCTGAACATCGCACAACTCTCCAACATTTTGAAGTTACTTTGTATGGTCTTCATGCTTCACAAAAAATCTGCGATACAGCAATACGCGAGAAGATGGAAGTAAACATATCTGGAGTGTGAATGAGAAGAAACGTTTGTATGTAATTTGTGGCATTTGAATTTTTTCGGTGAAGACCAAAATCTTAAGTAAGATTTTTGAAATATTTTTCCAAATGCTTAATGCTTTCCCATGACGTCAAGTGAATCTCTATTTTAAATATTGCGGAAAGCTGATAATAATTTACCACAATATTTTGACTATTAGGCTTACGCTGCATTTCGTTCACATCGCTTACTGCAAAGAAAAGTTCTTACATTTAATTGAGTTCGAACCAGTTACATGGAGAAACATGTTCCCAGGATGCAAATGAAAATCAAATGCAGTTTCACTTGTTTTATATCAATGAAAAACTTTTTACAAAAAGTTTAAAATCACAATGATTTCTATGTGGTATGATTGATGTCACGTTTATTTAAATGTTTACTAATATGTTCTATTTGAAGTTTCACCAGCAGAATACAAAGCAGGTCCGATTTCAAAATTTTGAGGAAAAGACTTTGGGAGGGAGTAATCCTCAAGAAAAAGAAAGATGATCTTTTCCCTATTGTTTTGTTAAGAACACAAGCAATGATATTAGAATTTCGTTCGTGCATATCCAGTGTTCCAAAAAACAAAAGATTAAGCGACATTTAAATTATGATATTTCTTGTACATTTATTTAATACGTTTTCAAGAGATCTTTTCATGCTTTATTCAAGTACAATTATTGGCTACCGTGAAATGCAGGTTTTATTTCAACTCCCGTGCACGCATGAGCGATTTCATTATCAGGGGCAAATGTGCAACGCAAACCTGTTTATTATATGCACAAAACATGCTGTACTTGTATAAACGAAACCTTAACAACCGAAAAATATGAAAAAAGAGTTTTCGCAGATGCTCATTGAAAACAGTATGTAGTCACAATTAACAAAACATGTTAATTTTTTGTTGTTACAACGTTGTCATAAGCCAACACAATAAAAATGTAATAAACTAAATAAATGACAATGTAAATTGAAGATACCGTTTCAACGCATTTTATTAATTATTCTCAAAGATCATCATGTGTTCTTCATCGTTTGTATAGTCCACTGTTAAGCTTCACCAGATCTCTGGGCCGGTGCCCATTTTAGGACTCAGATACAAGTCATTTCAAATGTGAAAGTTTGTTTGTAGCTGTAGGTGCAAGTTAGTTTGTAAGTATACGCTTTAATGGTGAAGATGATTTTGTTTATTTTTGTATACAAAGGATTTTATGAACTTGTTCCTTTCAACTGTGGATCGGAACTCAGTGGGAGTAAGGTTGTAGGGGTTGATAGATCCTTGTATTACTCGACAAACATCAGAAAAAATTGAACTAGTTATTACACACGTAGGCCACTGGTGAGGGTTAAAGAAGATTGTTTTGCGAAAGAAGGACAAGCTTTCGCACTTCTTGTTTTGATCTTCCAGAATCTAGTTGACCAGTTATGCTTAGTATAATTACTCTTTAAAAGGGATATTTTTGCTTTCAGAATGTGCGCTCGTGTTGACGCTGTTTCTTGTTGAAAAGGACCAGCAAATATCAAACATGACTAACAACAAAAAACACGAAATGGTGAGCAATAGTGATCTCCAACACAATAATGTTGATAACAAAAAGAGCATTTCATCACAACAAACACTTTGTGCAATGAAAGATGAAACTGACAAAGTATCGATTGTTACAACAACTGCTGCCATAGGCTGAATAAGCATGCAGCTTCAGCCAGACGTGGTAATGGACTTTGAACAAATATCTGGTGAAATGACTTTATGTGAAAAGCGTCAGCAAAAACTTTTGTAAATGTCGTTGATTCCTGCTCCAATGCGACACAGAGACGCCCTCCCACTGTGAGCTGCGCGGTGAAATTAATGCCAACGGAATTCCTTCCGGATAACACTAAACGGAGGGCTGACGATCCGGAGGGTGGTATTTCCATGCAAAAAATGAATTCTCGTCGTCCAACAGGTTGCACAACAGGACGGACTGGAGGGCTGCAGAAAAGGGCAGGCCCACATTTAATGTGCAGCCCGTCGGCCCTCCCTGATATGCAGACCGCCGGACTGCCCTTTTGTACAGCC
>JGI24022J15233_10007200_pt1 | contig 12222 bp, 8 predicted proteins | sample Ectturendosymbi2_FD_15233 | JGI IMG/M metagenome (IMG submission 15233)
GGGGCTGGATAGGCCTTGGCTCCCCCAGATTTTTGCTTAACCCCCCGTTTGGCCCCCCAGTTTTTTTCTTTAATTTACCGTTCAAGTTTGTTTGGTTGACATATGCAGGGTTGCCAAATGCGTTTTGTAAAAATACCGGCCATTTTGTCAACAGTGCCAGATCTTAGCTGTGTCGTAATTTGTAAGCAGCACAGGGAAAACAGAGACAATCAGTATTGTCACCCTATCCACGCTGCACACTCGTAAATAGTAGTTGCAAAACATTGTTTTGGTTGCACCACAATCACAAAATGTCCATAAGCTGCCACAAAAACGGATTAGTCAGTATAGTCACCAAACCGTTGGAAGATGGTTTATATTTATGTACTTAGTAATAAGAATATTTTGAAACTAGTTGGCTATCAACAGCCTACTTGTCTCTGTGTCATGATGGAATTCGTGGTTGGAACCATTTCACTTTCATGTGAATTGAGTTCGCTTTCATGTGAATTGAGTTCGCTTTCTAAAGCTGCTTTCGTTCATGTGAGGCCGGCAGAATTGTGAACGGAAAACGGTATTTCTATTTACATGTGCAGTGCTATGGAAGTTGCATTATTAGCGCAGAATTTTTGGCATAGCAGTACACGTGTGTGATTGCATCTACAGTGGCGTTTAGGTGTTTCTAGTGAATAATAACGCTAGTTCATCTTTTTAATGATATTCACAAGCCTATACTGGGTTTGATAGGGTTAATCATAGCAACTTAATCTTCAAAACAATGAAACATCACCATGCAAGATAGATATTTATGTTGCCCCCCCTACTTTTTCCTTGGCTCCGCAGTGGCCCCCCACTTTTTTCATTCTAGAATCGCCACTGTTGACACGACGTACATTGCAGAAGTTTATCTCCATTCTTAGGTTAAACTATTGATTGTGACTTTGTCACGAGTCCGTAATAAATCTGAAAGAACTTTATTTATCTGCTACGCTTGCGTTACTGTTGTGCAGTTTCTATGTAGGCTTACTTTGTTTGGAATGCGTTGAAACTATTTCCATGTGTTTTTGGACCAGTTTTCATTACCTACGCGAACGAAGTCGATGATCCCAACGACCAACACATCCGCACGGTCGTGCAGATATCGCAAACCCTGCGAAAGAACAGCATAGACATCAGCGTAGATATGCTGGAGGAGCAAGTGCAATCACTGAGCGTTTCGGATTGGCTGGAGGAGAAACTGACAAGTGTAGGTCTATATCTGTGTCGGAGGAAAAACAGTATTGCTGCATTGGTGTTATTGACTATATGTACGTCGGCTCTGTTCGTAGAAAAACATGCAAGTTTTCTCGGTGGTGGCCGTTGGCGTCTAACCAGTGATTAACGTCTAACCAGTGATTAACTCTAACCAGTGATTAACATAGTTACGGGCAAGATTATTTCGTTGCATGAAAACTTGCCGATTGGTAAGACTCAGAATTTTGTGTGTAGATTTTCGTGTGGGGCTAGAGATCGTAAAATGTGCGCACCATTTCAAGACCACCGTCAACATGGTCATTCGAGGAAGTTGCCGTCGCGTCAATCGCGCTTTTGTTTTCCAGTGCACTTTCGTGCTCATTTGCATCAGCCCGAGTTACCGGAAAATGGTGGAAGAAGAATGCGAAACGTCGTCCATCGATCGACGCACGAAAGAACGGAGCCTCCACACCAAGTACATTTACCGCCGTCTCCACACAGAGTACATCAACCAAGGATCGAAAAATTTTCGATACATTCCTGTCCTGATGAGCGGCGCAGACGAGGTGAGTCTTCGATCTCTGCTTACGTCGCCAGATTGTTTGTGCGGTTTGTTTACGTAAGTTATTTCTGAATTTCATACCGGTGCTGCATGTTGACTAACCCGCAAGCATCTGTCGAGTTGAACTCGTTAGCTTACCAAGTTAAATGAATATTTGATTGTTTTTGTTATAGCTCACTTCGCATAAATCTTCTTCCAAGTGAAAGCAAAACAAGTGTCACTGTTATGTATTTAACGCTGAACAGATAGTGAGGTGTTTTTTTTCGCTGGAACATTTCGGCCATTTTTTTGACATTTTGGGTCACTGTGACATTTCGGTCATTTGTCTCACAGTTGCATATAAAATTCGCCGTAACAGTGATCATTAGCGTTTGATTTCAGACATTCTGACCGAAATGACTGTTTTTTCTCGGTTATTTCAAAAAATTTCTGTCTATGACCGAAAAAAAAGCAGGTGGGGGCGTCATAGTTATCGTATTAAAGCTCTGAACATGTTAATCTTGCATTTTTGCTACGCTTCAGGTAACCAGTGGTGCGACAGATTCCAACCTCCAGATAGGCTTGTACAGTCATCTAAAATACGCAAGCGTTGATATTATTTTCATCCCAGTTTTTCTGCATTCGTCATCTTACTGTTTAAACCAGAGGCGGGGAATCTGCCCGCCCGCGGGGAAAATGCGGCCCTCATGAACATTTAATATGCCCCGCATCAGAAGTGTCGTTACCAAGTTAGAACACAACTCCGCGTCCAAATTTAACTCCATGACAAGTAAACACGTAGACAGTAAGTTCAAGTATTCTCGCTCCTTAAACACACAGGAGTTTTCTCTCCTAATTTCCTTTTGAAGATTAAGATAGAATTTTAAGATAAAATTATTTTTTGCGGCCCGCCAGCGATATTCCACAATTAATGCGGCCTGTGATAGTAAATAGGTTCCCCATCCCTGGATTAAACAGAGCAAAGTGCAACACGAAAGTGTGTGATATTTTCTGATACAGCTAAATCATTTCACAAAAAAGGACCTTTTCGGGAGTGTATCTTTGCACGCTCCTGCAAAAGGACATGTGGGTGAATGTTTTTTTTCATTTCCTAAGGACTCCACCAATGCGACATGCGGTATAACATACCTCATATTGGAAGCTTTATTTCTCAACAGCCTGAAAAATTTTCTCCTTAGAATTTTCATCAAAATGAGCTTATTTTCTTTTTAAAGGCACCTTTTTTAGAAGAACGTAGTTCTAGCACTAAATTATTTACTTAAGACAAGGTACCACTTAATTTACTCTTGGGTGATTGGTTGCCTAATTTGTTCCGTTACGTAGCATCGTAAGGAACTTTGGCCTACGTTGAGCTGAGTTGTGGTTGACTGGTCTCTGCATATAAAACTTCTTGTCGAGATAAATTTGTAATTTCCTCGTACTTGGAAAATCCAACACACACTCATTGAAAGCTCTCTTAATTCGAAACATGTCTTCAGTTCGATTTATGTCGCAGTTCGCTGCAGGAGAGGCAGGTGGGTTCCATGTGCTTGTAGGCGGGCGCGTATGCAGCGCCAACTGCATCGGCGTCTTGTTTTTTGATACTTCTGCCCCTGGAGTTTTAGCATCACCAGCTGCTGTTTCAAATTGGAGCTGTTTGATTTTTAACTTCATTGAACACCAAGCAATTTTATCGCAATTCTCTCATCTCTCAAACATTATTGTGTTGTCTCGTCTCGTCTTTGATGTCTCAATGAAAATAATCTACTTATGTTTCTCAGTGGCCTTCTATTAATCCGCGTGGTCTGAGTTCTTCATAACTGTAAACGTATGTGCTGCTCAACAACACAAGCCCTGCCGCGTGTACTGGTGTAACGCTTTGAACTTCATTTAATCAACCTTTGTGAACGTTGAAACAGTTGTTTTCGCAACGTCCTTAATGGCTTTATTTAAATCATTGTTTGTTTTGTTGTTGCTGTATTGTTGTGAACTATGATCCTAACTTGTCTTTCGGATGTGATGACGTTTTTTATATACATTTGCATATTGCTGTCGGTCGTTGTTTGTATCATGATGATTTGAAACTTCATATCTGCAGTCTGGCTGCTATCTTTTCACTCATGGATTGTCTTCTGCTGAATCCTCGCTTCAAGATGTTTTTTATTTTTACTTTTCGCGATGTGAAGCTAACATGATGAGAAGACTCGTTATGAAGAAAAGTTCACAAATACCTGTTGCTCTCCATACATTAAACCGCCGCAGGTTCTCTAATTTCTGTGCTTAATTATCTGTGCGGGACTTCGCGTTGAAGTTTTCTACCTTAACTTCCATCACGTCCTGTTTCGGTGTTCTCGCAACGTCTAACAAACTTGTCTGAACAAAACTCAATCTTCTGCACTGATTCATTTGAAAGGTTTATATTTCGTTCGTGCCACCCATTCATTGGCTGCTTATAACTTCTGTCACCCTGTGCAGCAATTTCTTACAAAAAATTCAGCTGAACCACTATTCTTTTTCGGCGATGACTTGTACACTCACGTACTGTTGTTTTCAACCAGTGTGGTCCGTTTGGAGTCTGTTGACTTACTCACGGTCACTGATAAGTTACTTTATTTATTGTTTGCCATATACGTTGTTGTTGTTTCAAGTGAACTTTCTCCCAAGTCAGCATTCCTGCATGTTGTGATGCAAACCGCGACTGTCCTAAAGCCTTTGGTTGGAATTCTGAGTTTTCCTTTTCGCTGAGACATTTCGGTCATTTGTCCGAAATCGCTTAAAAACTTCAGTACTTTTTTCGTTTTCGGATATTTTCCTATGACTGAAATAAGCATTATGACAGAATTGACTTTTTAGTCAATTTTTAAACTAAAAATTTTTTTTAATTTTTATTGATTTTTAAAACTAAAAAATTGAATTTTTTTTAATTTCAAAAAAATTTCGACCAATGACCGAAAAAACAGGTCGGGATAGCGTCAAAAGTATTACTCTCTCCACGCTAAACGATTTTTTCCAAGTTTAGCCCCAAATGTTGGATTGCTGATCGTGGAGGGCGAAGAGAAGCGCGAATCTTAGGGTCGGTGAATGCAAACTGAGTCGTGAGTTCGAAGTTATCTCGGTCTGATCACCGCACCCGTGACTTGCGCCGGATTGGTACCTGAACTTGGTCAGGGCGCCGGTGATAGTTCCCGCCTCTCGATCGAAAGGTTGGGTGTTCGATCCACGGCCACTGAGTCAATCGCCGTATCGCTCCATTGGCAAAGATCGTTCAACCCCAATCACCCCGACAAGAACCAATTTTCAGGCTTCGACCTGCCGCCGATTGCCGCCACCCAAACCATAAAAATGTAACACTAATAACTTTGGTCACTAGACAACTGTTGAGGTCAAGCGGGCCTCACATGCAGTGATGTGTCATGGAAAAGTAATTGCTTTGTCAAGAAAACTGACCGAAGCCTTCCGCTGGCCTTTTCGTAGTCTCTATTTTTAGTTCGCCGCTACTAGTCATTCCAGAAAAAAATGTGTGTTATAAATCGCGAGTTCACAAATGTAGACGAGTTACGCGTACATTTGAAAAAAAAAACAGATCCAGTGGTGTTCAGAAAAAATGCGTCTCTAGGCAGTTTATGTTGGCGTCTCGTTACAAAGCGCAATTGTTGTTGTCTTAGTTTTTGAGACAGTTTTTTTCTTAAAGCTCAGATGTTGGTTTGAAAGAAAACTTTCTGAGCAGCTCTGAAACAGTTTTCTACGAGGTTTATTTTGTGTTTGAGCCCCAGCTATACATCATTCCCTAATCACTCCTGTCAACAAACAAAAAGTAAGCTACTGTAAAACTTATAAAAATGCAACAGTCATGTTAGACACGCACCCACCACCAGGTTTCACACAGTAACATCGTTAAACAGGGAAAACTGAATTATTGTGTTGCAATCTTTTTGTTGTTGTAGAAACACATACCCACCTGGCTTCGAGACACCAAAGTATATCAATGGCCGGATGACTACGAGAACATTATTTTTCGGCTGTACCGGATAGAAAAATACGTGAAGCCTCCACTGGGCCAACCACCGAGGCACTCTGTAGAACAATACGGCACTTCCATGCCTGTGAGAAGTGACTCTTCCAGGAACAGAGGAAGAGTTTCACTGAAATCACTTATGAAATAGACGTAGCAAAGAAGTTCAATCGTTTTGCATGTGTGGTTACCGACCTGTGATTCGCGGAAAGGTTGTAGTGGGTGTCTTCGTACCTTTCATTTATTGGCATTCACGAATGCGGCGATCAACATAAAAAAGCGTGAATTAACAGGTGTTTTTTCGTTTGTTGCATGCTTTTTGTAAACAACGTCTTCATTGTGTGGGATTTCCGTCCTTTTTCGGAAAGCGTCTGTATTGCGTAATCGCTGCCGTTTTCACGCAATGTTTTTGTCACTTAGCGTGGTAAACATATGGCTTTGAATAATGAACCCTGCAGCTTGAAAATCGTCCTGGGATGGTCCGAGACCAGAACAGGTTGGAAACCACTGCTTCACATCTTGTGTGGACGATGACGCACTTTTTCCTGAAAATTTGTTGTAACCTGAAGTACGTTCCCTATACGCTTTGTTCGCTTTCTTCGTTAGATTTACATCGCGCTTTAAGCCCTCGCATTCTTCTACTTGTTCCAATGCTATTTGACACGATTATGCTGTAATGCGTTCTCCTTTGTCCTGCGTAAGACCTTTCAAATCCGGTAGCGTTTGCGCAAACAGCGTTGGTGCAGCTTTTTACTTGCTAAGAAAGTTTTCCGGTGATTTTTAAGAAATTACGCACTGTTTGGATTGCGTTTACCCGGCTTACTAAGTGCATTCCGGATTGGTATCAACGTTCACAGATATACTTGCGGTGCATGACACCTCACCAATGCCATGCTATGTTGGTTTAAAATCAGTGCTGCCAGATTGTCAATCAAGCAATGTGCCAAATCCATACAAAAATTTACACAATGAAGTCAAAATTTTAACGAAAACAAAGTAAAGATGTGTAAAATTGGGACAAACGAAATACCCAGTTCTTCAGATTTTTAACTGCGTTTTGTTCGTTTTGTACTAAAGCTTTTGCCTGTTGTTTCCAGTTAATTTTGATAGTACCTAGTTTTTTATTTGGAAAGAGTGAATCAATAACGTGTGAATCCAAGCATAACAAGAAGTTTAGCAACACTGTTACCTCGCGGCTAATATTTACGAAAAGTATTCTCGAAGATTATAAACTTTGTTCAAACCAAAACATTCTCCATGCTGCTTTGCAGTGGTCAGCTTCTTGTTCTAACAGTGTTTCCCGCAACAACTTTCAAAGCTGTAGCTGCGGTTTGATAAGTTGGTCGGTATTGAAGAAGGGCTGCATGTGTGGATTTTATCGGCATTGTCGAAACTAAAATCATTTTATGCTATTACGATACGTCACCATTGCAGCGGTTTTTAAAGGACCAATGATGTGACCAGTTCTAGAATGTTTGATCGAATCAACTTCTACTGCAACAAAGACTTCGTTACTTGGTCGCGTTGTTGTTCATACTAACGCATCATACATCCTTGTTATTGATAGACATAGTGAACTTATTCCTTATGTGCCCTGTGGTAAGACCAGGGGTGTTGTGGGGCGGGAACACGTGGGGAACGGCGTTCCCACACTTTTCGTGCACATTTTCACAGCAACCTGACTTGAAGATGTGTACTTTACTCAAGAGTTCTTGTGTGTAGCTCCAGACGTTGCATAAATGAACAAATGACAAGCTATCTCTTGGTTAGCCCTTAGCATAACTGATAATTGTGTAATTACTGATGGCTAGTGTTTTGGGTGAATTCCCACACTTCTTTTTCGCGTTCCCACACTTGTTTTTTTAGCACCACACCTCTGGGTAAGACGGCGTTGCTGGAAATTATCAAGAGTAGACGTACAGAAATTTATCAGTTTTTTTCTCACAGTGACTCACTTGACTTGCTGAAAAGTCAGCACTTTTGTTATTATGAAAGTCAAACGCATTTGCTGTAAACCTTTTTGTACGTTATTGCAGGCGTTGGCATGACTGCTGGAATAGTAAGTGGAAGAGTTTCCACCTATCAATTGAAAGGTTGTGTGTTCGATCGACGGCCGCTAAGTGAATTACAGTAGCACTTTTTCGGTAAGAAGCAGGTTTGTCGCCAATTACTGTCACCCAAAACGTTTAAAAATTGGCATAACTAGTGCAAAGGGCATCAGTCAACACTTAATGCATATGCATGTAATAAAGCTGTGACTTGGCTTGATGACAAATGTCAAGTTTTTGCCATATTGGGGAAGCTAGTTGTTCGTGGTTACAAATATCAAGACGTTGAAAAGTTAAGTGTAATCCATGTCAATCTGGCAACACTGATTGTTGCGTGACTCAAAGACTGAAATCGGCTTTATTTCTTTCAAGGAAGCTCTGACAAAACTCTAACTGCTTTGAAATAATGATTAAAAAACTTGAACGCAAAATGCAAGTGGTCAGCTGCACGTTACCGGACCCAGTAGCAAATAACCCAATAAAAATGAGTGCTTGCGCCGAGCACAGCACGGAAGTCACGCGTGTCGACGGAATTAGAATTGACTTAGATTATTAAACAGGGTATGTGATCGAGGGCGTAGATTTTTCTTTTGATATAATCCTGCAATGCCACATTGATTTATTTCAGCCTATCGCAATTAACCCCGTCAGATTCGAAGTTCTTAATTAACCTTGTATTTTGTTTTTTCGTGTGTTTTGACATTGGTTTTCATCGGATCAGTCGGTAAGTGAATAAATCGAAGGGCACTGGCTCTCATTTATGTACGCATCGCGCAGGACTCTCGATGCCAACTCATGCCATTTAGACAGTATACAAAAACTCTTCGGTGGAGTGCGGCTGTTAGAATTTATGAACCATTCTACAGAATGGATGATGCGTTTGCTTTGTGCGTGACTTAATTTTATCTGCGTCAATGCCACTCTCATATCACATGACTTGAGCGGTTGTTGACTGCATTTTTGGCAATTTACTCTTTTGTTGTGGTGTTGCTCACTGATTCGAAACTGAATGCCAACTGAGCAAAGCAGTTTCTGAATTCTTCTCTTGTTTCATTCGCGCCAATGACTTGCATCGTCCCTCATCCATTCAACTGCAATTTCCTTCTTTTCTGTGTTCATTACGTGATTTTTTCATTCTCTGAAATTACTTTTTTAACTGAAAATGTTTGGAACAAATTTATCGGGACGGACAGCAAAAAGACATGTCTTAACGTTTGATAGATTGCACCCGATCGTATTCCATCTTCGGCTTTTGTGTACACTAGTTTTTCTGCCTCGCTTGTAGATATTTGCTTAAATGCGCAATTTGTAGTGACCTAATTGCTGTAGCCAACTATGCCTGTGTTACTTGCGTTTTTCCCGTTTCCTCGATTTACTGCTGTGCAGCCGACCAGGTTATTATGCGCTCTCCAGAAAGCATTCCATTGTGTTTTTATCATATTGCCCAGTAGGGAACCACTAGAAGCCACTTAGCAAAGAATGGTGGATGAACGTGCTCATTAAACCCTATTACGCCGTAAGCTGTAAAAAGGCACTGTTGTGGGGTAGCAACATGGGGTTTTGTTTGCCTATTTGTAGCGAGTTTTTTTTTGTTAATGCGTTGGGTTGGATGCACTTAAGCATTATGCAAGCATTATGCATTATTGATGTAAAGTATGTAAAATAAACTGTTTCCTCATGATACATTCTGATGCGTAAGGTTGTATTGGGCACGATGAAGATTTATAAAGTTTCAACATTTAAAATATAAAACCAAGATCTATTTTACGCAGCGAAGAAGCACGGTAAAATTCGTATGATCAATAACAATGCAACAAAAATTCGGGGACAGTAGTTAAATTATGTTCACAGCAAACAGCACGCAGCGACTGCTTACCGAAGCCAGAAAGAACTGTAATGCACTAGCAGTGTATTAGAATTAACTGACATGCCGCCGTAAAGAGCACTCGGAACAGCTGCATCAACGCTGCTGATTGAAAGTGCACGTATGCACTTTCAAAGAAATTGGTTGGCTTTGTAACAAAGATGCTTTTGATTTCCACATATGGGAAAAGAAACTCAAGACGGGAATACTGCACAATATCTTCGCGCTTGACACCAAGCGTTACTTCGATATCATAACGATATAGTGCAAGCCGATTGTTTCGTATAACAGGCCGCGCTTATGCATGCACGCGCGGTAAGGTTTATTTGGCACCAGCTTTCAAACCACGAAGAAAGTCGTTGAATTTGCGCCAGGTCTGAGCAGAACTAACGGAATGCTTGAATCACCGGTTTCAGATTGGTTTATAGAGCAGGGTTGTCACAAACTTCTTCTTGTATCGATGGGTTGCGCTGAGAGCCATCACCCCGTCTTTTATGGACAACGCATACATGTGGTTTAGCATAACGTGTTGCGGCTCAGGTAGTAGCGAAGGTTCGTACTGTAAAAAAATAGCAACGACAAAGTAAAAATCATTGAACATAAGTTGTCAAAAATCTTTATGTTACTGACATTGCACATACCTAACTGGCAAAGACATGCGCATTTTCAGTAAACCACGAAAACATTAAAGAGATATACCTTCGAAGAGCTGCGCAACGTCGCGTACAAAGTTGTGGTATGCCAAAAGCGAATGAAACACTCGATTTTACTTGCTTGAAGATAAAAACAATCGACCTCAAAGCAGCTTAAGCTGCAGTTGGACAGGTTTCTAAGCAATGGTCAAAAAGCTTTAAAGAATTCTAAGCTGTTACCAAACGCCGGTTTTCTTAGCAGTGGATAGTTTATGAGGTTCCAGGTAGGTCAGGCTTTTAACTTTGCAAATTTATTGCTCGTAGTAATTAGCCACAGTTCGTGTGTGTTTCTTTCTGTACTTGTTTGCAAGTGCCAACATTTCGCCTATAAGGTTTGTCTTACGGTTTCACAAGACTGAAGATGCGTTTAAAAACGCGTAACTAGTTACCTTGTGAAATAAACTGTGTTTGATTTACTTGTTGCTATCTTTGTGGCTTACAACTGTGGAAAAATAGATACATGCAAGTTTTAATCATCGCAGAAGTATGAAAGGAGAAAAATGCAGGCAGACTCCTCACGAGCTTGCCGCCAGGCTAAAGTTTGTTTCGCTGATTTATGTTAGTCATTCATGGTTCAGACACAATGGCGGTTAGCAATAGTACGTTGGATCGAGGAAACAGTTTACAATATCAACAATTATGACTTACCGACATGTCAATATCTTGGTTAAGAAGCACTTTATTAAGAAGATGAGGAGGTAAGGATGGAGGATGAAGGTTCGAGTCTTCCAACAGACTTCTAGGCACATCCTGATTATAACCTCCCGTAGAGGAAAGAAAATCTGTGAGTACAATAAATCACAAGGTGTTGCAAAATGAAAGTTTCAGTATAGTCGTTCTGTATTCCCTTTGGAGGATCACGAGTGGTCTGCATGCTCCCATCTCCGTTTGCTCTACACAGGGGGCAACGCGGCTGGTTTCACAGTTAATGCTACCTGGGTAGTCAGTGACAGCACTATCGCTTGCATTCATCCATTAATGCCTCAAGCACGAGGCTGGACGGCCAGCAAGTACCGCTTTTCAAGTCATTCGCTAAACTCGGACAGGATTGATTTCCGCTTGAGTAGAGCGTTTTCAATCGACCAACCAGCGCGGTGCTTATGCTAGAAATTATTACTTCCATACAAAACCTCAGCTCGTTATCTTTATTCAATGACCAGGCTTATTCAGTTCTTGTAGCTGCTTGCACAAATTTTTTATTAAGAAATCACCAACTGATAGTAATGGCAAATTACAAAAACCTGAAGTAACATCTATCGTACCTTTAACAACGCTGTTGCCGGTCGAATCATAAGCTAAGGCTTCGAAGACTTCAAAATCCGATTTTTTCACTTCAAGTACATTGTTAACAGTGCCCAATTCATTTTCTTTCACCGGCTGAAAAAGAACACATTGTTTGCTGGAAGCAACAAGAAAAAGCAATAAAATTACCACCACCTCCCTCGCAAAACTACCACCTCTTCAGGGTCAATTTTCCACTCCCCATCGACGTGAAACTTGTACTCATGGACACCAGCAGGCAATTCAACAACAGCAACGAAATCATCATGACTTTTATTCAAGCGAAGCTTCTTTTGCCATTTGTCATATGATCCTGACACATAAACCTGCAAAACACCAATATTTACGACTACCTGGCAACGATACTATAAACTTGAACTTCAAGCTTTGCTGTTTAAATTTATCTCCCTGGAAAAAACGACTACATCAAACAAGTTTCAAATATTACGCAAACGTAAAACTTCATTAGCCTTGGTACACGAAAAACGGAAGTGCTGAATAGCCTTATAATAAATATCACGGCCAAAGCAAACGATACAACTGACATCTTGCAAACGTTTCGATAACTACTG
>JGI24022J15233_10007202_pt1 | contig 12218 bp, 5 predicted proteins | sample Ectturendosymbi2_FD_15233 | JGI IMG/M metagenome (IMG submission 15233)
CTTGGTAAATCTGAAAAATAAAAAGAATTGATTAATTATTTCAAAAGTTATTCAAGTTTAGGTGATGACCGTTTTTTTTGTGTCACCCTGTATTATAGCCTAATTTCCAATGAAAAAATTGACTCGCTATGTTGGCGCCCAGAGCCCGATGACCTCGGCCAAAAATACGTAAGCCTTCCCCCATTATGATGTCACCCACAAAAAAATCCCAAGCTTTTCACTTTTTTAAAATCCAAACTAGAAGGCTTCCCGCATCTTTAAAGGGCTTGAACAACGTCATTAACCTTCGTCGTTAGCCTTCGCGCTTCAGATTGTCATGTTCTGACTTAAAAATGCCACACAGAGGCAAAACATGTTATTTATGGTACAAGATGCAAAATCAAGTGTGCTCAAATACCCGTTTTGCACTTTGCTATGGCCGTGTCGGCTACGTATCAGAATGAAACATGTACCTTGGATTATCTTTCTTTCCCAACTCTATTTTAGAGTTGAATTTGGCAACAAGTAATTCATTGGTGATAATATGTTCAAACCTGAATGAATTTGAAGTACTGACATGCACCAAAATTGGAAAAAAAGCTTATACGCCAAGAGTGAAAATTCATTGATATTTTAGGAAAAGGGATCCCACGGCATTTCGAAAGAAGGGAGGCTCGGGGCAAGTGCCTGTGCCTCATACCAAAATCATTTCTTTTGGCAATTAATCGTGAAACCGGCGTAGATAGGGTTGTTGTCTGAACTCTTGTACTCAGCGGCGTAGCGAGGCTAAGAGCCGCCAGGGGCCCATCACAAAAGTTCCGCACTATCCACCCCTCAAATTTGCTCACAACAATTTAAAATGAAAGAAGATCATATTTTGTGCTTGTTAAAGATATAAGGAATGAAAAAGAACTTTGAACATCAGAATCAAAAACTCACAAACTAAAATAGGTCTTTTTTTTCATTCGCTATTATGGGCCTGGCTGTAAAATTCGATGTAGGCAAATTTAAGCCGTCAGAAGTAATTGGCTTAACTGTGTCTCAAAAACTCTTTGCAGTTTTTGAGTGTATTATAATAAACACTGGATAATAGTTGGAGATGAAAATGTGTGGAACAATCGTCGTTGATTGAGTGGTTTCTTAATTTTTTTTGCTTGGTATAAAGCAGTTTTCATCGTTAATGTGATCAAATGTACAAAGACTAATCTCTCAGAGAAAGTGTTTAACTGAATTAGTGTTACCATCACCAATACCAAAGGCTGTGTTCATGGGCGTCGGAAAGATTTTTTTCCAGGGGGCCACTAGGGGATGCAAAAGTGGTGAAATTTGTTTTTACCCACTCGAAACTAATAAAACAACCTTTTTTGGTGACATTTTTTAAATCCAGGGGGCAACCCCCTGCCCTTCCTTCCGACGCCCATCGCTATATTTGAATAAGCAGTGTTCTAACAACAACAATTTGACGTACGCCTTATTTCTCTTAAGTTTTCGATAATAATAAGATTTTTGTCGTTTGCAGTGCTAATAGGGAATGCTAATCTTTGAATAATAAGAGCAACCACTTTATTTTCACAAACACGCTAGCTGCATTGAACAGACACAATATTTCGTCAGCGGTCTATAATTAGCTCAAATGCCAGCAAATCAGCCGGGAGGTCATCTCTCAGCCAGTGGTAATGGTCCAGAAGGTAGTGAGAAATTTTTGAAGAGTTTCACGTGAGCTAGAAAATGTTTGTTGCAGACTGAAGTGAATGTTTCACGCAAGAACCTATTAGTTGTACTACGGTGTTCATACAAGCAATACAAACATAAAAAAGCAAATAACATGAAACTGCACGGAAAAATGTTCACTTCAGAAATCAATATGCAACATGTGAAAAAGGATTCTTACAAAATCCAATATTTTTTGAGAGTTTAAGAAAACCTCCGTACACATAGAACACTGAAGTTAGCGTCTTTTACAAAGTAGGTTAAATGTTTTGCATAGGGCTATAAACTGCTCACAAAGCATACGTTTTTACGCAGTTTGAAAAATTTTCAAATCAAGTAGGCTATATTGGGAGCTTCATGAAATTGACAAAAATACACGAAAAGTAAATGCATTGTCAAATATGCGTTCTTTTCACAAATTGTTATTTGAAAATCACGTGCCATTTAATATGCACTTACGAATTACAACGCAGCCTACTGTTAAGAAAATGGCCGGTATTTTTACTAAACGTCTTTGGCAACCCTATCCCCAAAATATATCATTTCCATAATTTTCCCCCCATTGTGCCAGTTTTACAAAAAAAGGTTGTACCACCATTGAATGAACATGGTGACGTCATCGAAACGCAAACAACAGAGGTTTGTTCCCCCGGTCCCTGCCCTAGGGTGCCATTTACGACACTCAGGGGTGCCGCGAGCTAATGCGTTTTTCATTAAAGTATTGTTTTCAAAATGTCATCAAACCTTAAAGCAAATTGCTATGGGCAGGGCCGGCCTTAAGCCGATGCAGCTGCATTGGGCCCCGCGCCATGGTGTTTGGGTAGATTATTCATTTTGCCACATACACCTTGCGCTTGAGAATTCAGTAGAAACGCCATATAAATTTCATTGTTAACAAAGAACGCTCGTCAGAACTAGTAATTTTCCTCTCGAACGTTAGCAAACGTGCTCAATTCTCGTGTTAGTGCTGTGCTGCATGTTTTCGCTCTACGACGATCGTAACACGGTTGACTAAACACGATGACGCCATAAATCAGTTCTCAGAGGGGCCCCACACTAAGGTCTTGCATTGAGCTCCGCGCCCAGGTCTTGCATTGGGTCCCGCATCTGCTGGGCCCGGCCCTGGCTCTGAGCTCCCCATCGGGTGCCACAAATTATATTTGTTTTATGTATGGTGCCGCTAGCCTAAAATGGTTGGGATACATAACACTGCCTTACACTTTGCTGATAAATTTAAAAGAACCAAAGAACTCTGCTGCGGGTGTACTTCTGGCCGCGATTGACACAAACCAAGATGAAGTACTTTGGAAATGTAGCGCTGTGACGAGGAAAGTTATTGCCAAGTAAAAACAGCACTGTATTATCAAGCACGCCATCAGCAGGCAACTTGACGTCACTCACCTGTAAAACTTCCACGCAATATCGCGTCTGTGATGTGGTTCATGAAAACATTTTAGCACCAAGTCCTCCAACTCGAAGAAATCCAGCAAAGTTGAGTTTGGGTTTCTTGACAGGGTTTTATCGAATAAAAATCCAATGCATACGTTACAAAACACCAACAGATATATCAGAACATGATTTGCTCCTCTCATGATCTGTAGGCTAATTGCGGAAGAATTTTCAGCAATCTTTTTAAAAATGTCACTTACAATAGGACATTGTTATTCCACAGAAGCAGAGACAATAGAAGCCCAGCCTCAACTCCATTCAGATTCACATTCGGTTGTCACGGGCAAAGGAAAGGTGTTCGGTTAAAATCGTGTAGTTTTGAATTTTTGTAGAACTGCGATACGGCGGCCAGACATTTTATGTACGGTTTCCTAAACATTATCAAGCCTCGGACTTCGGATTTTGTCATATTTTGGACAGCCATGCTTCAAATGTTGTGCAAGGCCACAGACACGACCGAACAAAAGTGTCTTTGCTTGCTGGTGAAGTATCAACAAAACCTTTTACCAATGAGAAGCAAATTTTTCTGGAAACACGTTACAAAACTTGTTAGAAGTACCGCTTGACCAAAGCATTTCCTGTTACTTTGCGCCACTTGAGCCGTGTAGATTCTAAACTGACCCTCATATGACTCTGCACAATATTTAAGTGTTTGTCTTATAGGGATCTCTTGGAAGCGCGTTTGAGAACTACCGTTACCTGAAGCTCACGATTTCAAATATCAGCTTTACCATTCCCAGAATGTAACAAGAACTCTGGTCAGATAACTCTTGAGGTGTGGAAATGTCTTTGCGCACAAAAACTTCCCGTGTATTAATTTGTTGTATACCGCCTGCTGCACACAACGGGCCCCTGCCAGGTACACATTCACGGAAAAAATGAATTAATCCTTCCCTTACCTTGGCAAAAGGTACATCGAGCGAAAAGTTTCGCTTTTGACCTTCTTAAATTGTGAGATTCTCCTCAAAAGTTAACGCAGCTGTGGTCATACAGATTGCCTCGTTCAATCGCATTTCAATGAATGCAGTGTAATTTTTCAACCCTTCGCTTTAAGTGCTCTTGAGTAGCAGCTATAAAACGTTACAATCTACACCAGTGCTTCTTAACCGGGTGGCGTCAATAAATTTGCAGGGGGGTGCGAGCCCTTAAGCGCTGTACAACATCGAATATTTGATCAATAAATTTACCAAACAATACATTTGCTTTCACAACTTATTTATTGCCAAGGAGGCTTGAAACAAAGGACAATTACTTAAAGGAGGTGGGGTAAAGAAAAGGTTAAGAACCACTGATCAACAATCTTGGGAGGCATCGCGATGTAAACTTGTCGGCAACAAGACATCCAAACCTCTGTGTAAAGCTAACATGTCTTCCTGCAGCACTTGTAGGTTTAAGTTGATTAGAAACTATTCAAGAACAGAAAACGTCGCTGCATGCAACAATCACAGGATACCCATGTGAAACTTTTCGCCCAAACACAGACAAAATCTCAAAAGATGCATTACCGTAATCAGTGACGACCACACTAACTGGCAGGATGCAAGCACTTTTATTCTTCGTCTTTGAAAACAGAAACACATAAAGAGCGCAAAAAGCAGCCTTTAAGTCATAATACAAAGGTAGGGCTAAAGCATGGGTTTGCTCCGAAGGTAGGATTTCAAACAGTATTACGAAAAAATATTAAAAAGACGTCACTACAGTTGATTCATACAGTTTAGCTGAACAATTGACGGAATTCCAGGCTTTTCCAGCAATTATTTCAACCCGACGCCACATGCTTTCCTGAACAAGCGTCTACAGGCAGAGTAAGAAAAAACACAAGAATGTAACGAATACTTGTAGCAGCACTTTCTCGTATCCGAATTTCAACCACAATAACTGCAGCTGTGATTTACGAAATAGAAATGAGCCCTTCAGAACATCCTGGCGACTGTGGAATGCATGCCGCTAGTCTACTTTCGGCAAGATATTATCAAGCGATTTTAAATCGAGTTGCAGGGAAAACCTTAGAACAATGCGAGAATCACAAAGAAATGCAGGACTAAAGGAAACAACCTCTGCATTTGCAAAAGAACTGCATCAAACCTGCTGCATGTCCAAAGAAAATGAATAATAAAATACACGATTTTTATAACAGAAATGGGTCATTCCATTCGTTCAAATGAAAATGGAAGTAGCAAGATTTATTAAAGCCCCATTTAATAACGAGTTGCACTTCGTTCTAAAAGGAAGAATTGTTTTACTCGTTTGCACTGCTTTAATGAACAAAACTCCAATTCTGAAACACATCTATTAACAAGTCGTTCGCAGTCATCCCAATTAAACTGTAAATGCACGGTTCAATTTTTGTTCAGGCACTTTACTTGCTAAGTGTTACCTTACGACACACGCACAACCTCGCACATCATATTCCGCAAACGATTAGTTTTTTTCACGGCGACCACACGGAAGGAAGTTTGGTGTCTGCGTCTGGAAGATTAAGCTACGAGCGCTTTAGTTCTGACAAACGAGGAAGAAGCTGTCGCAGGTTTTCAACACAAAAGTTTCTCGTTACTTGTACCTTTCGGAAGGGCACACATTAAGTTGGCCACTGTGAGAGTGAATCAGCGAGTAGTTTGTGCAGCCGGTCTATAACAGAAGGAAAGATTAGGCTGCATTTCATCGAAAGCATCGACTTGTGTTTTGTAAAACAACGTAATTACTTTTGGCAAATGCGGTTGAGACAGCCAACTTGCATTCAAACAAACGTAGAATCGGATGCATTTATAATACTTGAATAAGTCCTCAATACTCTGTAGAATAGCAGAATTTGAAAACCAAGCCAAGGCTGTAGTGAATACACGAATGTGCAATGGGATGTAGAGTATGACAGCAAGGATTAAATAGCTGCAGAGGGTGTATCGTAAATTGAGTGAGCGAAGGCAAACAAGACGATAAACGTCTATTTTACTGATTCCACAAAAGCATGACATAATTTCAGGAAAATTGTTGGAATCGACAATCGATTCGTCTGCAATACTTTTACGCCGGCCGCAGCTGGAACACTTCCATGGCACTGAATAATCGAATGGAATTTAACAATGAGCTGCAGTGGGCAAGCACACGTGATCACGGACGTAAGTATGCACGCATTTTGTCGTGGAGACGGCAAAACAGAATTCGATGGATTTTCACACGAAAGTGATTTACTGCGTATTCGAACCTCGTTAACTGGTAAGATATATCGATTGCGCTGACGCTTTAGCGCATTAAAGAAATTCTTATGCCAGAGAATTGTTTTAAGCATTATCTTTTTATGCGCTTATTTCAATACACATAAACGTGAGAGGTTGATTGCAACCACGCCGAACATGACAAACAATTGCAAATAGGATTCCGTTCACTTTAGTTAAGAAATCGTTCCTTGCAGTAGTTTCATCTTTAGTTCTCCGCACTGTTTAATATTTTTTTATTTCAAGGGTTTAAAATCTCATGCAATTTTTTTAAAATGCGCGATCGTTGGCAACACTAAACATTATCGAAACATCAAACAGCAGTGGGAATTTTGAAAATTTCAATACAATGAATGGTGTGCGACATTACCAAACTTACAATATCGGGTGAAAGGCTAACAATGTACGCAATGACACAATGGAAAAGTGCTTCGGTGGGACTGCAGCTGCCAGCAGAAAATAGTTTTATTTAAGGTATTAAAACTCTGAAAATTGTCAAAAAACAATCTGTGATAAATATTTCAAAACCTAAAAAGCGTAAACCGTTCAAGTTCCAAATTCCCGACACAGAAATATTTAAATGCAGAATTATCGGTAAACGGAGATATCGAAAGATAAGTTTCGGCCAGAAATCGAGTGTAGGCGAACTCTTGAATACACACCGAGATATGATGCCTTCGCGATGATGCCAACTCGCGTAACACAGTGGATAATGGTCTTCGGTTACAGACCATGTGCAATCAGCAACTGAAAGGTGATCTACTCTGCAAATGAGAACGTAACAACGCCAACATGGCAGACAGTGAAGAGAAGTTTCTGAATATATAACGCAGCCCCTTTCTGGAAGGTCTCACGTGCTTTTGTTCCGTTCATCTGCATCAATCGACGCCAATCTTCCCGAAGCGTCAATCAAATGTATGAGGCTGATAAGAGCTTTCACCAACATTATTGGTGTGGAAACGTACAGTACTAGACGATAAAGACTCAGTTCCAGAAACGGCACTAAAATAGAAATACGAAAAAGTTTAAAAACACGCAAGGATCATCCCTACCATAATTAATTTATGGTTAGAACTTCTTTTAATCGTGAGACACGGAAAGCATACTTGTCAAAAATCATGTCACAGTTGGCAACGACAATACACCGCACATCATGCTACCATCTGTTACATGCATTATGAGCGAATGAGAATCGTCAGTACAGCGAACAAGCATGATCTTCACCAAAGCAAACTCATGGATCGTACTGCCAGTCTCCACAAAAACATGAAAGGCCACTTGTTACTGAGGATACGCGCTGAACACCACGGGATTGAAAAATCGAATTGCACGCGAGTGCAAATTATGTCCAGACTTAAACAGCCACAATAATGATCAACCCAAATACTGGTCTTAATTAAACAAAAAAAGAGCAGGATCAAGTGGATTTGACTGATGTTGTTATTTCCGTGCAATTAATTCATTCAACTTACAAAGACAAATTAATTTTGCTCGTATCCTAAATGCTACTATTATGCCCAACACACGGTTTACAACAATAAACTCAACCGTACAAAACGTTCAAGTATCGTGACCGATCGATGGGAAACAGTGGTGTAGCTGGAAATCTTACGCCTGAGCATATGGAAGCACAGCCGTTTATCCAGCATACTTAACAGTTGGGATGGCGGCTGAGTAGAAGGTGGAACGGCCCTAAACTTCACTGCAGAAAAATTTAAGCGCTACCGAAATGTGAAACTTTTACAGGGAATAGCTACTGAGTACGCAGAGACTACAATAGCAACAGAAAGAAAACGTTCACTGTGGTATCTAAGGGCACTGAAATTCAATTTAATTTTGTTCATAAAAAGAACAATCATAATTGGAAACATTTGAAATGGTACGTCTAGCCAAACTAAAGGACGCACTGGTTGCAACGCACGACAAAAAAGGCAAAGTGATACAATCAAATCAGTTTTGCTAATTCTCCGGAAATGCATTACCTGTAGGTCCTTCGGTGAAGTGCAGAAGGTACAACATTGCGAAAAATAATTCATTTCCAGCACACATCACAAAGAGGACTTTCTGTAAATAGCATACAACTTTCAACTGGTGCACGATACTCTGGCCTTGGCAATTTACGTTTATCTTAGCCAACGCACATCACTAAAATTCGAAAATGAAAAAGTTGCCGAAGCTTGGGGAGGTTTGCTCATCGCAAAAACATAAAAAAGATGAATTTTTTCTATCGCACAAGGGTGGGCACACGAGTATACGCAGCCGGTACAGCCATGTTAACCTCTACAAAAATATCTGGCTTCAGAAACTACATGCGATCACAAAAGCAAGAACTTCATGGTTCTAACACTATGCAGCATCCAACCGTTTCTCTAAGGCTGTGTTTTTCAACCTTTTTGCTGCAGCGGAACCTTCCGTAAATGTTTGCGTTGCTCGTGGAACCCCATTCAATGATACAAGTGTCTATCCTCTTTCTGTAATATACCAGATTGGTAGAAACGGCAATTGCGGTCTCTTTCGGCGGAACCCCGGTTGAAAAACATTGCTCTACAGGTTATATGCTGAGCTGAATTCGAAGAAAACATTTAAACATTAAAATAATACGAAAGTGATTCCGCTTCCCGAAAGCACGAAGACTTTTCATTTTCTCTAGCGAGGAACGTTAACTCACAACACATTTGGTTTTGCTTTGACAGAGATAAACGGACGGGAGAGTTTGCTTGGACAGAGATAAACGGAAAACAAGTTTGCTTTGATGGAGATAAATGGACTGGTGGCAGGGCACAGCCACGACTTTGACATATATTTCGTGCGCGTTGCAATGGCGTTGGTGTAGTGCAGGTGATACTTGCGACTATATCCGGATTGCATCATGTACCTGTCCTGCAGGCTGCCGTAGTGGTGTGGTCAGCAGTTGCATGCTCAATCAAGATTTAGTGGTTTAGCGATGATGTCCGAGGTGAACCGCGGTTTAACTCTTGCGGCTAAATGCGTTTCAGATACTTTCATACAAGGCAATCCTTTATACAATTGACTTTCATGTGGGAGAGCAGCCATGCAAAACTGGCAATAAGTGGGACATTTATCAGCAATCAGGTATTAAACAAAACCAAAAGATTTGTATTCGAACTTAACAGATGTCATGGCATTTCGCAAGCATGACTTGTGTCCATCGCATTTACAACATATGTTGACGGCGTGACAAGGAGTATCAAAGTTCGTCGGGAACCTGAACACTGAAGTTATTCATTGGGGGACAAGCCCAAGCTTCTAAGCAGTTAAAATACTCGTGCCAGTGCTGCTAAGCACAAAAAAACAAAGTTTTCTCCTTACTCCCACTGAACGGCATTTGTCAGTTACGATTTTGGCATCAATAACACAAGATTTGAATTGCACAAAATGGTACTGACAATTCTCAGTGCGATGGTAGCCAGTAAATGGTGATAACTGATGCAACAGATCATAGGCGACGAGTTTGAAATTTCTACGGGCGTGCGAAATTCATGAAGTCAGAAAAGATGACGTCAAATCCTGCTTAAATTGGTGAAACAATATCGGTTGAAATATCTTTATTTCATATTCATATCCGAAAAACGTTTCATAAACATAATAATATTTTCTTACCACTTGTTAACTTGTTAACAAAGAACTGCTCAACGAAAACTAAAGTTTGTGTGAGGGCCTCACTCACGGCCAGCATTGCGGCAGTGCACCGCGGGCAGGCCTGCACTTGGCGCCTATGCAACAGATAATCGACATCGGATTTAAGGTGTCAAAGACATGTATTGCTTGAAATGTGGAGCCTAAGACAAAACGCAGCATTTTGAAAACACGGGAACATGCGCCACTTACATTATAAAATCTTGCCATCTACTGCACACTTTTGAAAGCACTTTATGCAAAGCAAACATTCTTTCTAAACGCGATCTACATAAACTAATGTGGTAGAAGTCGCAACACTTTGAGTGATTTCCGTTCTCGTTTTAACAAAAAGATCAAAGCCGCGTTGATCAAAGTAGCTTGATTTCGTCAGTTAACGCAGCGCACGTTCTAGTTTAGTTCGCTTCACATTGTTAAATTTTCTGTGCCAGGAATTACATCATTACCCAGAAAAAATTTGAGACGTTTAGCAAAACACTATAGCCATCGGAACCACGACAAGATGTGTTTGCTTTTGCGAAGACCTGTAAAGCTTAACCAAGCTTACATTTCCTCACGTGTAGATGATGCTAATGCTTACGATATCCGTTCAGTGTTCACCTACCCGGTTGGTATAATAAATTCTCATAATAGGGTTGGCCTCCAGACCAATTTTTTTGTGACTGGTTGATCCCTCCAGCAAGGAAGTGTGCAAGTGCATCCAGTGACTCACAATATCAAGAGCCAAACTGAAAACAACTGATAGTTAATAATCAACCAGAAAACAAATCATTTGAGATAATATTCTCCACTCAGTATCAAAGCATAAATAAGGTAAATTTTACAGGCGAAAAGCGAAGACACCCAACTTTTGCTGACAACTGCAAACTGGTCAAACCAGATACAACTGTTTCATTTAACTGCATAAAAATGTCAACTTGCTTCTTTGTTAAATCAATTTAAGGGCAATGAAAAAAAGTTTAATTTAGTATTACAATCTAATTGGAGTAATATAGAAGAAAAATCACCTGATTTGAAACCAGAACATATATTTAGGATAAAAGCTTGAAAGAGTAACCACCAAACATGCAGTAGCAGCTCTGTCTGTAAGTTGGTCAAGCATGGCTCCAAATCTCGTTCCCTGGTGAAGTATGAAGAATGTCACTATTTCAGCAAATATCAGCTAAGAAGTACAGTTTGTTAAGCACATGCCACCAAAGCTAATAGGCTGGGCTTGATTCCTGGTCAACCATACTGAAGACCTGAAAAATGGTACTTGCAACCTGTCCAACATTATGCTTAGCATTAATGGGTGTGTGCAACAAAACAGTTCACATGCAGTTTGCCACTAACTCACCACCAGTAGTGAAGCATTTACTGCTAAAGCAGCCACATGGCCCATGGCTCAAGGAAGTGGAGATAGGTGCCCGCAGAACACTCAGGACACTTCAAAAGGAGTACAAAAGCGAGTATAGTGAAACTGAAATGAACTATTTCAACAGATTTATCTTGTGGATTGTGCACATTAGGACAAAACTACTGATAGTGACAAAAGACAATCGTAATTTACAAAATGTTTGTCTGGGATAACTTTGCTCCTTTTAGGAACTTACTTTAACTTTGAACTGGAATTGGCCAGAAACAAAAAAAACAGCTGGATATCCAGCTCTAACTGGAATTATGTTAATGCTTCATTTCATATCTGCAGTTTTGTTCTGAATGCACTGAAACACCTAAAGCTTAAACAGTAGTATATGGTAGAGTTTTTCAGCATAGAGATTACTAATTTTTGAATAAAATATTTTAAGTGTCAGGCATTTTGTACATATTTTGCTTTTTGATTGCAAGTCTCTCCTGTTACAGAGTTTAACCAGTTCTTATGACTTAAACATACTGTGCCACAAAAAAACAGCCTGTAAATCATTACATAACATTACAGTGATTGTGACAGAATACAAAGACTCACATTGCTGTGTGAAATTGTTGATATTCTGTTATGTCTTAGCAATCGAAATCACAACAGTGTAGAAGGCATACTTAACAAAACACATTGAAGATGAGCATCCCATTATCTTGATTCACACAGTACATATTAAAACTCAAATTCTAGAATAAGAGACATTTAATGTCTTCTTAACACTTTGAGAGCCGGTCTACGATATATTCGTACTTCGATTTCGGCCTAAAAAACAGCAGTTTTCGGTTGCCTTACCAACGCCCTAGCTCCTCCGC
>JGI24022J15233_10007204_pt1 | contig 12218 bp, 7 predicted proteins | sample Ectturendosymbi2_FD_15233 | JGI IMG/M metagenome (IMG submission 15233)
AAAAACTTAAAAAAAAAAAAAACAATCTACAGAAAACCAAAAGAACACTAAAAACCGAAATATAAGCTACGTAGATTTATCTTGCCGGGGGATGGTTCGCACCACTGCCCCTGTCAGTTACGCCACTGATCACAGGAGATGGCTCCTCAACACCTTGGCTATCAAAGGGAAACTGCCTAAAAAGATACATGGAGCTATTTTCACCACTCAGTGAGTTTTGAAGGATAAATCTGAAACGATTTTCCTGATGACCACAGATGGCAAAGTTTATGTGAGCTACTTAGTGAATATTTTTGAGAAAGTTTGTTCTTTGAAGCACGGCCTATCTCAAGTAGGTCGTGCTTTGAAGCTTCAAAAAGCCAATGCAACACTTGGCAATGCAAAAGCGAAGACATTTGGATTTGTGACATTTCTCAGTTTGTGCAGAAGCAATATTTTGTCAAAAAGCTATGTCCAATTTTCTTGGTTGAAAGACTGTGATGTCATTAAATAGGCAAATACAGTTATTGCTGCACACATGGAAATGCTGATAACTTCAATGAAAGATTTCATGACTTGAAAGCAATGGAGTTCATTTCTTGGTTGACTTTAGTAGATTTATCTGCAGTATCAGAAAAATGCCAACAGGAATTATGTGAGGTGCAACAAGATGAATCCGTGAAAACTCTTTTCAAGATCAAAGGAACCACAATATGGCTGTCTGAGGAATTAGAAAAGAAAAACCCTCACTCAAATACTTTGGCAAGGCAAAAACTAAAAACAGGACCATTTAAAGTCAAAAAAAATAGTATTTTCTTCTGTGTTTCAGGAAGCTATGTAAAGAAATTTAAAACACAAATAGCACTCCTATGAAGTCTACACAAAAAGTTATTACGTCATAAAAAGTCATATTTTCCATTTTAGGCCATAAAGTCATATTTTGCACATTTTCAACCTAATTCAATAAGGAAAGCATTAAAACAATTTCAAAATATCAGGTGAAACTATTATATCGCTAGGTCCATGCTGCATCCTGCAAAATGAACCCACTTGGGCACCTTGCGAATGCTGCCAAAGATACAGGTAAACCAAGTTATTTGGATGAAATATAATACACTGCTTAAAAATGCATAGCAAAAAAGGCTGTTTTCTTAGTTTCGAGTGGGGAAAAAACAAATTTTGTCACTTTTGACCCCCTTAGAAAAATTTTGGAAAAATCCCCTAGTGGCCCTCTCCTGGAAAAAATCCTTCCGACGCCCATGATAGTAAGCAATGCAGTGATGGAGCAAAAACAAATACTTTTGGACATGTAGTACTGTAGTTCTGGTGGGGCCTGAGATTTTTTTGAAGACAAAAGTGGGGCCTGCTTCAGAAAAGGTTGAGAACCACTGCTCTAATTTCGCGTTCTATCCTCTTCAGTATCACATGCACAGCCATCACAGAAGCAATTATGATGAACAGAAGGCAGTTGTAGTGGTGTAAGCATCATTAACATGGTTATGAATAAACGCGAAACGTGTTATTACGCAAACGTATCTCAGAGGCTTAGGTAACCTATGTTCTAGTGCGGCTTACAATCAAGGGCGGTTTACCATATTTTTCGGACTATAAGGCGCACTTAAAATCCTTTAATTTTATCAAAAATCGAAAGTGTGCCTTATGGTGCGGTGCGCCTAATGTATGAATCTGGTTGTTGATTTCTCACCTAGAACTAATTGTATGTGGTAAATGGTCCTATTTATTTAATTGCTAGTTACATTTTTTTTGTAAACAGGCCATCGTGTAATGCAATAAACCAACAACAATTGCAATGAGTAGCATCCTAGAATAGCTAGCACATACCACAGATCATATTACTCCACAAGGCTCCTGACTACACTGGCACACACCGAATCAAACACGTGCACAACTTTTATTTTATTCGTGTCCAGCAGATTAGGAATGTGTGACAGATTAAAATCCCATTGGTGGCTCTGGCACAGGGCGACTCCGGCACTCGGGACTTAATGTGAAAGATTTGAATACAATTTGACTTGTCTAAGTTTTGCTTCATTTAATGCACCTTATAACCCAGTGTGCCTTTTGTATGAAAAAAGAATAACTAACATTCAATTTTTGATACTGCGCCTCATAACCCGGTGCACCTTATGGTGCAAAAAATACGGTACATTATTTTTTTAATATCATTTGGTGCAGCTTACATTCAAGGACAGCGCACAATTGAGTAAATACAGTATACTTTGTGAGTTACAACGTAAGTCCACTCATTGTACAGGTTTTAGCTGCACTGCTCAATACTACTTAGCAAGACATCAATGTTTCACTAACATCCAAATGCTACATCTTTAATTTTGCGAAGATTCTCTTAAGGCCTTTTTATTGTCAAAAAACATCCTTGCCCATCACAGATGTAGTGTCTAAATCAGCCATGTCCAACCCAAATCGCTTACTGAGCCAAAATGTATCTTGCTATCTTGACCAGGGCCGCACATTGCAAGACATATTAATGGGGCCGCACATTGAATGGCTTACTTTGAGTTTAGCTAACTAAATTTAGCTTAACCTAATGCACTGAAAGTGTTTGAATGCAACTGCAATGATAACAGACGTGATAAACTGGCTCTGAGGAGCACCAGCATCAAAAATGTCAAATTCAAAATTATCAAATCAAGGACAGGTTGTCAGTATGTAGGATACTTTTACTCTAGCGTAAAACTAAACTGGGCCGCACAAAACCCTCAAATGGGCCACATCCGCGGGCCTCGGGTTGGACATAGCTGGTCCAAATCTTGGACTAGTTCAAATTTCAAGTGCAATTTACTAATTACATTTACTATTCCCATTATTGTAGATTTCTAGTCAGAGAGAAAACTAAAAATTGATTAACAACTACAGCAAAGAAGTTACATTGGATAGACAATTTACTTTTGCGAGAACTGCATGGCTGCAAGACCATGTAATCCTAAAACTTTCAACATGCAATTCAAAACAGACACATAAATCTTACACTGAATTCAAACATATTCCATTTCCACTGCAATTGTTGGGGCAATGATGAATTTGAAAATCTGCATAAAATCCTGAACGCTCATAGAGGCTGTCACTGTGGAAAACAAGACTGTTGAAAAATCAAATATTTTTTAAGCTGAATCATAAAAACAACACTACAAGACCCTAAGGCAAACGGCAGGTAAAAAAAAATTTAGACAAGGTGAGTATTGCATTGCATAAAAACATTTAAGTATCTGGGTTGAATTTAGGTTGCGGCATTGAATGACAGCATAATACACATAGGAAAAGACAGATATAAAAAAGCAGTTGAGGAGCACCTTACCTCGATGTTAATTTTCTCAGCATTCCTTTAAAACCTTTTAACTAAAAAAACTAGAAAAATCACTAAGTTTCATAAAACTCAAGTTCAGAAAAAATTGTTTTGCAATCTACATTGAATTTGTTTGGAATATACAGTGAGTGACTGGGTTCACTTGGCTCAACATACATTACATCCATGAGCAATTGCAATTTGTCAGATATTAAACAACTTGACCATTGGTTATGAAGAATGAAGAGCTTTTTGTCATGCTACTCATAACTCACAACAACTGTAAGAAGTGTTTAGGTGTCATGCAACACATGTGATATGTAAAAGAGCATATTATGTTAATAACATAAGAGTATTAGCTAACATACTGAGCAACTGATTCAAGAATAAAAGGTTGAATATTGCTAACTAAACCAGCTCACCTGAAAAAGTATACTAGCATGTACCCAGACTTTGACAATAATTTGGGTAAACCTGTATTGGTTCTGTCACCACTTAAAGTGGCCAATACTTTACTTGCATATGATTTTCCATCATAAATGGTAACATAATCAAAAGCACACTCAGTGTCTTTTTGTAGAAATCTCAGGGTGATATATGGCATGCGGTGTGGATCAGGACTTTGTATCAGCCATTCACATCTGTACAGAATGGAAAACAAAAATATTAACTAAACTACAGAGTACACAGGCTTTTAGCCATAGCTGGCCTGGATTGGTCAGCACATTTCATCTAAACCGTAGGTGTCTACACCAGTAGTTCTCAAATGGAGGCCACTTGACTTACTAAGGGAGGAATTTTTATTCATTGGAGGAATTTGGTTCCAGGGAGTAATAGGGGAGGAAAAGCTGTGGATGAAAAACCTTGACATTTTATTATTTGTTCATTCAACACATAAAAACAGCACAACGAGGTTGGTTTAGAGGGAATGTTGACAGTATGCAAGTACAAGCTGCTTTAACTGCAGTGACTGACATTATAAAAGGGTCTATTCATCCATACCCGTCTAATGTTTGTTCACAGTAGGTGGCGTGAAATATTTNCAATTATCTTTCTGAGATTTTTGTTGGTGAGTAATTGACAGAGTTTCGATTTGTAAGGGGGGAATATGAAAAAAGAGAACCACTGGTCTAAACTTTTTTCAATAAAGGCCAAATTCGTTTATGCAGAAATAGCGATACCAGTGGGCCAACATTCCCTTCTGACATTCTTTAAGGTAAGCATAATGCAGGAATTTAGCTGCTCTTAACGCATCACAACACAACAGGAAACTTGTTAACACCTTCAGCGCCAGTGTATGAAATATTCATACTTCAAAATCACATGTGAGCTGCTATTTTCACACCACTTTGCAACTCTGTAATTTGCCAGTCAATTGAGCTAGAGAACTGTTCAAACCCTCAAAAATGTGGCAAGTCTTCTAGTTTGCATTGAAAAAAAATTGGAAGTTCTGGATTCGTTTGTTTGTAGGTGATGTTAATGTCATAAGTGGGGTAAGCTTTGGCATTTTTTGCCGAGGTCATTGGGCCCTGGGCTTCAATTGCAAGAGCCCATTTTTTACTCAAGCTTTTAGTGGAAATTAGGCTATAATCAGTCTTTTGAGCATTTCATTGGCTGTCTAGTATTTTTGCGTCAAAAGTTGTGGCAAACAAAACAACAAAATTTTGGTAATTTTATTAGTTTTTATGCATTTTTCCTGAAAATTTCAACTCATTCCAACAAAAACTTTTTGAGCTATTAATTTATGAATCGAGCAACTGGACTACTGTTCACAACTCAACACGCATCTGTTGTTGCGTGTGGCTATAGCAACGTGCTTTTGTGATTACATAATTAATTAATCCCATAATTAGATAATTAATTAATTTGTTGTTTTTAGGCCATAACTTTTGAACCTGAAGCGCTAGAAAGCCAATCAAAGGCACAAAAGACACAGATTCTTGCCTAGTGTAAATTGCCAATGAAATTTTGAGCGAAATTCTTCTCTTTTGCAGTTGGGCCCAATGCCAGGTAACCTGAGCCTAAATAGCCAAAAACCTACCCTACTTATGTCGTCACTCACAAAAATAAAAATAAAAAATAAAAAACTTTTTTTTTCATTGCAAACTCAGACTTGCCACATCTCTTAGGGCTTGAACAGCTCTTTAACACAATTGACTGGCAAGTTATGAGGTTGCAAAGTGGCGCAAAAATAATGGTTCATGCACTGGACTTCTAAGTACGATATATTCATACACTGGCAGTGAACACCTTAACTTCACTGCTCATTTTTTACCAAAACTAGATGCAAGTAAAAAGCTTGTTGCATCAGGTATAACCCAGCAATGTAAAAAAAATGAAATGAAGCACATTTCAATTTTGTATTTCTGATATCTTTAGAATATTATTGGCACATTTGCGCTATACATAGCAACTTGTTTAAAATTTTACCGTTCATTCGAATTGTAATTTGTAGGACCATCTGATAAAATTCCATAAGTGGTATTCCAGAAGACTTTCCTGTCATCTGAGCATGTTGCAACAGTTGATTGCACTACTAAATGAAACAGACCAAGAGTTTTTAGCACCAGAGCAACCAGATAAAACATTCTTCCAAGGCAATACAAGTTGATTTTGGAAGTCAATACCCAGAAGCTGGTAAGCACAGCTTGCATAATCCATAATGTTGATCACCCAGCCATTTATTTTCAAATATAACCATACAGAGAAATGCTACAAAAACCATTACTCTACTGCCTTTATCTGCATAAAAATGAAACCAGTTTGACTAACCACGTTTTCCTCTTGCATCTGGGTGAAAATATATGTATTGCAAAAATGCTACATAACTTAATTGTCAATATTTGCTGGAGTCATCTGACCAAATTACATTTACTGGTCAGTGGTCATGTGTACAATATGAGTCTTTCCCATGTGACTTATCAGCTCAAAATTTTCAAACCAACTATTCAACTTTTAAGTGAAACTCATGCAATGAATCATGCAAATAAGCAGGAAAATGTATCATATTTTTCACTTTAATGAAGGTTACTTGGGTAAAAAAAAAGCATAAACTAGATGACTTCTTCCTAATGACTGCAGGTAAATCCTACTTTTATAGCCATATCGGAAACCAAGTTGAAATCCAACTTCATTTTAAAGATTAACATCCCTGGCTTCAACTTAATTCATAATCCCTCACAAACCAACCTAGATGGAGTTGGTCTTTACATTAATTCCAAACTAACTTACCAACTCAGAAAGACCTAAATCCCAACAATGTAGGTTGTGAAAGCCTTTTTATTGAAATCCTTACGTCATCTGGCAAAACTTTCATTGTTGGTATTATTTATCGTCATCCAACACATGCATTACTACCCTTTCAGGATGAATTTGTTAAACTTGTCACACACCTTCAAAACAATAACTACGATTATGTGACTGGTGGAGACTTCAACAAAACTCAAATGTGACAAACTATGTTGATTGCCTTGCTAGTTGTGGTTGTATTTCTCTTATCAATATATACAAATAATTTTTATATACAAATAATTATGATGAACCATGAATAACTAATACTGTAATCACTATTTTTGATCATTTACCAATTTCTGTGAACTTTTATCTTCATCACCTAACTCACCAGAAATTTAAACCTAAATTCAGATGCAAGAAACATTTTGACCCAACTATTTTTATAACTGACCTCAGTCTCAATCTAAACATTCTCAATCCTAAAGCTGGAAATGTAAACACTCTATTTGTCAAACTTTTTAATGATAATCTTGACATGCATGCTCCATATCATTATGCATCTAGAAATGACAAACACTCCTTCAATAAGCTACGGTTTACCAAAGGCATTTTGATTTCCTTTGCAGAAAAGGATACCCTATGCAGAAAACAGTTCAACTATTAACAACCCAGACAATCCAAACTTACAGAAAAAAGCAAAATTATTATAAAGTTGCATTTTAAAAGTACAAAATATGGGAACTTGTAGATGAAATAACATCAATTTAAAACAAATCTCAACAATATAATAAGCTCTTTGAAGATTCAGAATGTCAGAAAATATTTGAAGAATTTCTTCTCAAAAGTTGAGAAATCCCTTTCTGCAAAAATAAAGCCATTCCCTACCATCTGCAAGCATTTCTTTCAAGATACAATCCAAGGAATTCATTATTTCAAGCTTTTACTAATGCATATGAAATCCAACTTCTCATTAACACCTTTGCTGCCAGAAACGTTGGGCAAAATTCCTGGTTTTCAGCTGCCTTAGCAACTGTATAACTCAAAGGCAATTGTGCTAGAGAGCTGTTCAAACACTCAAAAGACTCGACAAGTGTTCGAGTCTGCAATGAAAAAAATATTTGCTTTTGGGTTTAGGATATTTTGTAACGCCATGGTGGGGTAGGTTTTAGGTTATTTTGGCTCAGGTTACTTGGCTCCGAGCCCAAACCGCTAAATGGAAGTATTTCGCTCAAGTTGTCATTGGAAACTAAACTAGAATCCAAGTGTTGAGCTTTTCATTGACTTTCTAAGGTTCTGGGTTGAGAAGTTATGGCCTAATAACAACAAAATAATTAATTAATCACTTAATTACATAATTAGTTGATATTTTATTCACAATAAAATATGAAAAACATCGGTATCAGCCCAAGAAAGTCTTATTGGTCAAGCTTTGGTCGTAACACTCAAGAAAAGATTTCCAGGTTATCACTGGTCACAGTGTATTTATGCATTTCACAGTCACTTGTTCCTATGAACGTGGTGCTGAAAAGCAAAAGGTATGTAGTAGCTTGTCGAATACTCAGCAAACGTCTGCCATGCAGCAAGAAACTGTTTATCCATAGATGCATGGACTTGTAAAATTGATGCTGACAATCAGCTGCACAACCGCATCCGTGGACCACTATCTCTACAGATTGTTAAGAAAATACTTGGGTGTAATCACCACAGAGAACGCTTGAGTAAGATTGTTCTGATCTTGCATCGTGATTTTAAAATGAATTAAGAGAAAGAAGTATAAATCAATCCCATATAATTAGATAATTACTTTGTTTGTTTATTTTAGATCATAACTTTTGAACCAGAAATGCTAGAAAGTCGATCAAGGTCTCAAAAGACGCAGATTCTAGCCTAGTTTCCAATAAAAACTTCAGCGAAATACTTCCGTCTAGCAGTTGGGGCCAGGTCAGGTACCAGCAGCCAAAAATTAAAGATAGACTTATATATCAGCCTGGCCGATATTTGGGTTTAACCGATATATCTGGAAGAGCGAAAACGGCTCATATTATCAGCCTCAGTTAGTGTTGACAAAATGCTAGTATATTTCTCACGCATGCAGATAAATTGCACAAGAAAGCACAATGAACTAAGTCAAGACAGTTACCTTGCAGCAATGCTAGCAGGTGCATTTTCCTAAACAAGTAGACAAGATGAACCATGGAGCATGCGTGGGCCATCACAGCCAAAACAAAAGCATCCTCATTAATCAGATCAACTAAAGATCATAGCAAACATTGAAATTCTTCAATTTGAAAAATTTTAGCTCATAAATGATGATTTTTCAAGTTTTTCAAAAAAAGGTAAGGCACAGAATACACTATATTTTTGATAATGAAGCAGAAATCAAGATTTAAAAGTTTTGGAAATACAGGTTATCAGTATCAGCTATCAGTCCACGCATGGCTGATATACTGGTATCGGCATTGGACCCAAAAAAGCCGTATCGGTCAATCTCTACCAAAATGGCTAAAAACCTACCTTACTTATGACATTGTTGCAACCTCTGCGGTGGCATTGCATTGAATGTGTGATTCACCACGAACAGGATGTGCACGAAGAAGAACAATATATGTGGCAGGAACAAGCAATAATAGAGTGATCTCATCAGGTGAGCTCTATTGTTGCTTGCTGCCACAGTGCAAAGCTTTGCGCACATGCCACTCGGGCTTTTCCGATCGTAACAACATCACTCACAAAAACACGAAACCCAAAACCAAAAATTTGTTTTTCATTGAAGACTCGAAGATTTGCCAAGTCTTTTGAGGGTTTGAACAGCTCTCTAGCACAATCGGCTGAGGAGCTATGCAGTTGGTAAGTCAACTGAAATATCCTTGATTTTTCCACGATTTCCAAGTATGATATATTCATAGACCAGTAGCCAATGTACTAAGAACTGCAAGTCATGACAGCTGGTAACCGGTCGTCCACAGAGAGCAAGTAATAGGTCGTCTGCAGACAGCTCCACAACATGGCAATGCTCGTAAAATCTGCTGAATCATGACAGCTGATGGCAATTTACGAATATATGCACAATCATCATCTTTGCACATTTGGTTGTGGATCTTAGGGTTATGTTTAAGGTTAGGAAGTGGCTACGGAACCATCCATGGATCTCACTATTTCAAAACTTATTCAACCATACTGCTTCGCATGATGCTGTTCAAATAAAGCGGTCAGTTTGTCATTCAGCTAGCGTCGATCTGGTAGCCTAACGCCAACGGGTAGGTTCCAAAGTGAACGTCTGCCGTGCCAATGGTTTATCGGTTCACCTCTCACCTTGGTGACTTTCGTTTTGGTAGTGGTTGTAAGTTTCAAATCATTAGAGCAGTTTTTCTTTTCTTTTTTCAAAACTTTTCAAACTTTAGGTTTAGAGGCTAGATGTAGGGGTTAAGTTTTGGGATTAGATTTAGGGGTTAGATTTAGAGATTAAGTTTGGTGGTTAGGTTTAGGGNTTAACTTTAGGGGGTGAGTTTAGGGGTTAGCATTAGGTTAGTGTTAGCATTAGGTCAGCTTTAGGATTAAGGCATCAGTTAGGGTTAAGGTTAGGGTCATGGGCATCAGAAGGAGAACAGAGGGCCAAGGCCTCTCGGATTTTAAAAATTTCACCAAAAAAGGTTGTTTTCTTAGTTTCCAACGGGAAAAAACAAATTTCACCCCTTCTAGCCCCCTACAAAAATATTGGAAAATTTCCCTAGTGCCCCCCTTGGAAAAAATGATGTCTAGTGTGCCAATGGTTTTCAGTTTGGCGCTCAGCTTGGCGACTTTCGTTTTGGTAGTGGTGGTTGCACAAGTTTTGAAACTTTTCTCTTCATATTTACACTTTAGGTTTCGGTTTTAGGTTTAGGGACTAGGTATAATGGTTAGGTTTAGGGATTAGGTATAGGGGTTAGGTTTAGGGATCATGTTCAGGGTTTACGTTTAGAGTTTAGGGTGAGGTTTAGGATTAGGTTTAAGGTTTTAAACTTTAGGTTTACATTTGGTTTTAGGTTTAGGATTAGGTATAGGGATTAGGTATAGGGATTAGGTATAGGGATTAGGTATAGGGATTAGGTATAGGGTTAGGTATAGGGGTTAGATATAGGGGTTACGTTTAGGAGTTACATTCAGGGTTTATGTTTAGAGTTTAAGGTGAAGTTTAGGGCTTAAGTTCAAGGTTTTAAACTTTAGGTTTAGGGGTCATGTGCAGGGTTGACATTTAGCTTTAAGGTTTTAAACTTTTCCTTTAGGNGTTACCTTTAGGGGTTAAGGTTAGGGTTAGCCTGTATGGTTTACGTTTTAGGCTTACTACGTCTCTACCAAGCCCACTGCTCTCTTGTGCGTTAGCCATTACTGTCACGTTACAGGTGGCGGATTAACAAAGTTTCAACTTTTAAAGTCCACAGGGACAGGCGGACCTGTACCCAGTGCTTAAACATTTACTTCAAATGCGTGCTTCGACAGCCTTGAAAACTCTTTGCCCAATCTATACCAAAATTTGAAAAATTAACAGCTGCAAGCTATGAATTTCAATTTGGAATAAAGCATTGTTTAACACTGAAGATCAATCATCAATTTATCTTTTTGTAATGCTCTTTCACAAGTGTTGCCACCGAGACTGGAAACCCACCATACTGTAGCCAGGGTTGCCAGGTCCAAGTGAACAGAAAATGCCAAACCACTTATAAAAAAATGCTAAATCGCTTCAAAAAATGCCAAACAAGCTGAAACAGACTGAATGCTGTTGGTTTTGACATTGATCACCAGATGAGTAACTTGGCAAAAACACAGCAGTGCTCGTGAACAAGGCACTAATTATAGCATATGAAGCAACAAACAACTATTGTACTTTAGAAAAACAAACAGAATTAAACTAGAAACACTCTTACTCATTTTTCACCCTTTGTTGTCCCAGAAGCTAAAGCAAGAACAAAATATGTTACCATTTACTTTTGCTTGAAAATGCTTAATAAAGAATAGGCTATCTACGAATACCGGAAACAATAAATCACAGTTCACGAAAATACACATGCACCATCATGCCATAGTTTCCAGTCACTTGATTCTTGAAACCAAGCATTAGACATGTCATAATTCCACAAACTATCTGCTACAAAAGGAAAATCTACCAAATCTGGCTGTTCTGGTATACACATATCAAAATCTGCTACATTTGATTTAGTAAATGTAAATGATTTACATTGACTTAACTGTTTTTAACCAGGGAAATCTGCTAAATTGGCTTTATGATGGTTTAAACTTATATGAAAAACTGCAAAATCTGGCAGCACTGTTATATGCTTATATTAAAATATTGCTTATGGGTTGAAATGAGTTGAGTTGATTTTATTTGGCGATAATTAATATTCAGCTAGAAAAAACACAAATCAGTGCAAGGACGCCATGGCATTGAAGGAACCGGAAGGTTGTCGAGTTGATGCCCCTCAGCAGTTGAATTAGCTTTGTTACTGTCCAGTTTCAACTCGTGGTGGTGCATATGTGGGAAGGAGCTGCTAGATGATCAACACAGTTACGCATGGGGGTGCTGGGTCACAACCGGTCTCTCTCGGTGGATGGGTTGTTCAGATCCGCAAGGACCTGCGCGTGGCAGAGAAAGTATAAACCCAGCTAAAATGAAACTCTGCCCGGGTTGTCATAACCCTTTCACATC
>JGI24022J15233_10007205_pt1 | contig 12217 bp, 8 predicted proteins | sample Ectturendosymbi2_FD_15233 | JGI IMG/M metagenome (IMG submission 15233)
CCGTAGCGATTCGGCGCCCCCATAGTGATTCGGCGCCCGGGGAATTGTGACCCCCTTGCCCCCCCTCGTTACGACCCGGTGATAAAGACACACTGAGATCCGATTGGTTTTCCATCTACATTGGGATCTGGCCGGTATTGAAAGCGACTCAAGCACGAGAAACTTGTTTTGATCGAGAATGTTTCCCAGTATTTCTGGTTCATTGAATTTGAAACGGGTGCGTAGGATCGGCCAGTAAATGTTTGCATGCTGGGGATCCTTGAATAGATGTTGATTCGTTGACTCGGGTTAACAAATTGCGGTGAGACTGCACAACGTAAGTTGATCCACAGGCGCTAGGTCGAAAAACCACAAAATGAATTTTCCAGAAGCGATGTATAGATCTTTGAAGTTGCCGAAAAACTTGGCAAGAAATCGTTCGCGAGTAGAGAAGATTAATCAAACGTTTTTGACAGTGAGGGCATTTTGGTTCTGAGAGGATTATGTACTTCATGTTTCCAATCTAAGTTTCACAAGATGCAGCGGTCCAGCTATGTTTTACAGCATTCGTTTTGCAACAACAGCATTTTTTTAATTTTTTAAGATTTTAGCTCTGTTGTTGAGGAGCAAAACTTTCCCAGCGGCTACAGAGTCCAAAATGAGTTGATTTCAAAAAATTATTTTTTGTGTCGTTACAATCTGATTCGCTGGTGAAATCGAATCCTTTGAGAACATTGCTTAGGAAACTAAAAAAATGAAAGTGTCAGATAGAGTTTTTGTGTCGAAGGAAATCATTCTGCAGCACCTTCACGAATCCGGTACAGACAAACGCTGGATATATGACGAAGTTACGGAAATGACATCATGTGGAAAGTTGAGTGAGATGCTTCAGCTTTAGCACATATGTGAATTTGAGAATGTCAACGTGGCGTGTTATGCACCTGTAAATAATTTTGCCGTCGTCTGCAAAATACCAAACAAATAAAGTGCACAATTAAAAAGCTTTAGGTTTGCTGCAAGCATTCAAGGAATTAACCGACTGGGCTCTGCTTTCATGACTTTTTGAGAAATGCGATAATCTGTTGAACAATCCTGGCAGATTCTGACGAACATTGTCCAAATTTAGTTGACCTTCGGCCTGACAGGCGGCAGACAAAAGCGAGGATATGATTATTAAAATCACTACCAAGCAAGCTACAAAATTATTATTAGTAATCGCTGCCATTGCAACTTGAGTGACTCCTTGTCTTTCTGATACTGTTTGGCATATTGGGCAGCAATTATATATCACGAAGTAGCGTTACAAAGACACGAAAAACAATTTCGGATTTCAAATGGAACATCATTTTGAGAATACTTTCTTTGAAAGACGACACCATACCAGCTGAAAAGAAAACAATAATCACTGAAGTAAATGTGAAAACCATTCGTGTCTTCAACGCAATTTGCAAGATTTTGTTGATCAAGCATGTTTGAGCAAGACATGCATTCACTATCGACGATTAAATAAAGTTGGCTCATCAAGCAAGGGATTTCTGAAGTTTACTTCTCTTGGCATCACAACAAGGCGTACCAAATAACGCGAAAGTTGAGCATCGAACAGGTCTGCAAAATTGCAGAAAACGGAATTGCTTTCTTTTGCTTCAAACTTCCGGTTACTAAAGCTGTTTCTTAATAATGTTGCAAATGTAGGTTACTCGCGCAGCTGGAGTGAAATTTGCATCATTTTCCCGACGTGCGTACCAGCAATTCTGGAGTCCAACAGGCTTTACCTTTGCACACACCCTGCTCAATTCCAATGCCAATGGGTAATTTCAAAAAGGTCATATAAACGAAATTTAAGAAATTTTCTCACTGAGGATAATTTAAATCTTCCAACCTGTTATCAATCAAAAACGTACTGTCAGATCAACTAGATGCAATACTAACTGTGGATAGATTCAGGCAACCATCACCGTGGGTGTCAGCACAAATGGAAAGTTGGAACCTTGCCCTTCAATCGTTAGTGTATTTTATCGGCATTGTGAAATTTGCGGCAAATTGTGGTCTGCGATTTGAATAGAGTTTTTCTGCAAATCGCGCGAAAACCTGAATAGACACAGATGAACAAACTACATGTTGGTTGCAATGAAAAAAATCATTTCCGTAAAACGCTGGTAAGTTTAAGGAGTTGTCTTTCAACATTAAATGGCGGAAATTTGCTTTAGGCACATTAGCACGGTTCATTGGAAAGGTGAGGACCTGATGACTTGATTCGGATTCAGCTAGACGTTTGAAACCTTTCTTGGAAATTGTCCACTGGAAAAACCCGAGTTTTAATTTCAGTCTTGGCTTGCATGCCAACGAGAAATGGTCAACTCCCTCCTCGTCATCAGTATCGGGTTACTTTCCTGAAATAGAATAATGGAAGGCTAAGAACTCGCAACTTGCTCTAGCGCATTCGTTCTTCAAACAAGGGTAGTGAATGCGTTCATGTCCAGGATGAAAACACAAAATCTTTTGTGGCAGCGAATCGGGCGATAATGCCGCAAATTTTGTTTGCCCTCTGCACTTAACAAAAGAAGTGGAAAAGCAAACAGAAGACCGTTTCTGCGAATGTGTTGATCCTTCCAATGACCATTCTCGTGCAGACCTATAAGAGACAGTGCAAAGCAAGATGCTTCAACAGCAATTTTAAACATAAATGAATGCGTAAATACACAAATGTTTTGCTTAGTTGAGATGCAATTACACACAATGGCTTGGGAATCGGACATGCTTACAAAACTATGCAGTACAGTTTTCAAGTTGAGAGTTAAACCAAAAACTATGTCGGTGACACCAAAAGGGCCTGACTGAATGTCTAGTTTATTCAATAATACAGCAAAAAATTGCAGGTTTGGCGTTGAGAGTGTTGTGCACTGTTAATTTTTGGCTAACAGAGATAAAGACTTGCTTAAGATAGCACGATTAAGCCAACACTACATTGATACAAACATATCGTGCCCCCGTATAAGACGTTTCCAAAAAGGTAGGAATATTACAACTCCTGTCCATTGTGTACTGACTTACAAAATAATTTGGGCGACTATATTTGTGTACCGACTAGCACAGAACATTCCCGTTCTACCGNTCNGAGTTGTGTATTATGCGCATCGCGAGGGCNTTGTATCACAGCCCACNTTTTTGTAACGCATTCGGTGCTAAATCACCTAATCGTACGGAATTTAAATTGAACTCAGGTGGGGTCAAAGCACGTTACAAGTTTTCGTACAAACGATCTTTCAATCTATGTTTAGCGCTGCGCCGCAGCCTTTACGTGCTGCGTGTTTCAAACAATGCAGCATTATCTCGGTGGGTGCGTCACAGTTTTCAGCAAGAGCTGTTGATTCTGCGCTGCGCATGGCTGATCATTGTGTGCAAGATATTCATCTTCAAGTTCAGGCAGTATAGAGAAAGTTGCCTGCGTTTCTGCACACTGGTGCGACTTCATCAACAGATTCACTTCAAAAGCATAATTGCAGAAAAGGTAGCCTCAGCTATAACGTTAGGTAGAACTTCCTATGCTTTACTGCTGATGGCGGCATCCACAACAAACGCTTTTTTATGCGGAAAACGAGTGCCTCATGGGTCACTGAAATATATTTTGAATTCTACTTCAGTGCTGGCAGACAACAATATATTTTGAATTTTGAATTCTACTTCAGTGCTGGCAGACAACAATGACAGTGATGCAGAATCTTTACCCTACTAGATAGCACTGGAAGTGATAGTGACAACGCAAATATTTTATTGCAAAACGATAGTTCCTCCAAAAAGTTTTTGCAGAGCGCTTTAAAAACTTTCATTATTAGTGGCGGTAGTTTTACTTAATTTTAAAAAGCTCTTCAGCAATAATAGTGAGGGATTTCGTTATATGAATCAATGTGAAGTGATGCTATGTTACATTATGCATTCTTGCGTGTGTTTTCAAAATATTTTGTGGCAGGGCTCATGAAACACGTGTTGTTGATGTTAGTCTGTCCTTGATTTGCTAAATGCCACTGAAAGAGTGATATGGTATGACATGTTCACAATGTTCGTTTGCCTGCATATTTCAAATATCTGAATTTTAAGGAGGCAGTGGTCACAATATTTTAATTTCGATAGGTGTTAATTCATTAAATTGGCCGAATGTTGAAGACCGAAAATCACACCGGTCCACACACGTTCTAACTGCGATAAAAAAAAGCGTAACACCTCAAGTTCTCGTTGTCATCGGCAGCGGGATTCAGCCTACTACACAGCTCGAGTCAAAGAAAATTGTTAGATACATTTTAACAGCTGCTGGGGCCTCTTGCGCGGTTCGACGATGACTGTTCTGTTTTTCGCAAAGTCGCTGTCAACGTTCATTTACATCAGGAAAATTGAGTTTCATGGCCTGTAACAAGTACAATAGAAAGAACTCTCTGCACTTGTCCACTAAAAAATAAAAGACATCTTGTCGCATAACGCAGTGGCACATGGGATTCATAGGCGCTGAAGTTTCTGCTGAAAAAAACTTGTGGACCGGCATTTCATCCTCGCAGTTCTTGCTCTAATGTATTTTAAATTGCCCCAAAAAGTTGTGATTCTGTATTTGTAGTGTCACCTTATTTTTCAAGGTCTATCAATATTTCCCTGTATATAATTGAGTCCGAAAACGTGAAAAGTTTCTTTCATTTGCTCTGCGATCAAAGTCAAATCCCACAAACTAGTTTCCAGAGTACTGTCAGTATGGTAGTGTACCAGTAGCAACAGTAGGTTTTCATTTGCTAAAAAGGTGATGACTGAAATGACTCCCAGCTGTGAGATTTGCTTCTGCAGATGAAGTGACTGCACAAAAGAGGCAATAAATGCAGCGAATTAAAAACAAACTTTAAGGGAGATCTACCACTATACGCGATTGCAAAAACAATACAACTGTAGCCAATTCTACAACATGTACATTTTCCTCTTGGGAAGGTCGCGGGCGTGGCAGCCCTAGGAAGATTTGAAATAACTCACGGTTGTAGGCAACTTCTCTGATATTTCTGCTGGCTCTATACCAAGACGGGATCAAGCTAGTTGGAAAACGTAACCACCTGGTTCTTGATCGACCTCTGGCTTGCTTTGCCGTGGGTGCAACCAGCACGACTCGATCGCCAATTTTTGGGGGGCACTCTAGCCGGGTCACCGAGCCATATTAGCTGGGATCATCCTTTCGAAGAAGTGGCTGAACATTCGGGTATTTATGATAATCGCAGCGATGCACTTTGTCGCTAAACGTTACTCCGTGAATTCTTTGCAAAAATCCCACCTATGCTGTTTGCTCTTGAAATAGCACTCTTTCGGTAAATTACACAAGGTTTCATGACCGTAGGTGAGCATCGGAACAAAAAAAAACAATTTAAAAACTGACAACTTTGCAGTGTTCTTTTAAGGTCCCGCGAGGGACGCCACCCTGGATGCGCGAGACAGCAAGCAATCCACTGAACTTGACAAAAATATACCTTTTATATTTAAAGTTTTGAGAAAAATCTATATACTGTGTTTGTGCCTTTGCCGCACTGATAGAAAATCGAAAACTCTTTCCACGCATCCCGTTTAGCCTTTCCGATCCAGTTTTAGCGCTTCGCCAACGTCTGAAGAAGCCTAGAACACCATGTTCTCAAAAAAGTTAGTTCGGGCTGTTTGGGGGGGAATTAGGGGGTAAAGAAGTGTGAGTTGGGTAGATTAGGTTCCAGATCAAATTTTGGGGTCCTGGGAAAAACTTACAGGGGTTAGTGACTTGGTTTGTTTCTTAAAATGTTCTGGAAGCTATTCTAAATCTTTAGAGGCGTTGATTAGCCTACTAGCCCAAGTGGTTGGGGAGTTATGGCCGAACAAGGATTGGCTCAGCCACCTAGTGGATTTTTTATTTACTTCAAGAATAAAATTTTCAGGTCAACATTTTGGCTTGAAATTTGGTGAGATGTTGTAAAACACCCAAATACACATTTTCTGAAACTTTGGTGAGGTTTGTGGATGTTGACCGGCAGAAAAGCGGCTTGAAGTGCAAAAAAGCCCGAAATCCGTGGATTTTGCCCCATTGGATCCCCGATCAAAAAAAGGTTGAACCTTTTTTATCATTATTGCAAAGGTAGGGTCTTTACCGACATTTTTTGTGTACAAAGTTTATTTCCAACGTGTTTGTTTTAGGCTCTATAGCCTTTTCAATGGACGCAGCTAGGTTTTCTAACCTACGCGAAAATCGATTTTTCCCCTAAAACGACGTCACAATGACGTCACAGGTGCGCTCAACCTTCGCAAAAGATGCGGTGCCGTCTCACGGATCCGATGATTCCTTCACTGACTCTCTAGCTCAATCCGTTCAGACGTCATGGCTGATCAAATGTAGACGGGCCATTATAGTGGCCCGCGCGGGACTTAATGGGTCAAGCTCCCGTTTTGTGACCAGAGCACGGTGAATCCCACACAGTACAGTTTGCTTTGCCAGCCAACGAAATCCAAAGTTTTCAGGACGGATTTCATCACAACCTGCAACCTTCTCAGCCTTCAGTGTTTTGACAGTTATGAAAACTTCAGTCGCGCGTGATGGTATTTTCCTCCCCCAAACGCACCCCCTGTGCGTACGATATGTGAGATTGACTGGTATTAAAAAATTTCCAAACTCTCCCCATCTGCCAAGGACAATTTTAAGTAAGACAATGTTTTTTGGCTTACCACCAAATGGAACCTAGTTTATTTCTGAAATTCTCCCAACATCTCTTTCTGGGAGTTTTTCACCGTGCAGGCTGCACAATTTCGCACCTCTATGTATCACTAATGCGAAGAAGATTAGGCATGTTCTGCAACCAGGCCTTGTAAGCTACCTTCTTCCCGACTTGTTGCAATCAAACCATGTGGCCAATATTCACGAGAGCTTTGATATTCGTTTAACAGAGTTCTTTATTAAGTTCATCAATTTACCAATTTAGTTGTTGTTTAAAGCTCATTCTTTACAGCAATCGAATTTATTGTTGTGCATTTGCATGGTTGGATGATATTCAATGCGCAACTCCACTTGTTTTGTTTTCTTCCGAAGTGTCATATTCAAAAATAGCGATCCTTACAGCTGGTTAGTGCTACTAAGTACCGGTAGCCAGCGCCTGTAATCGTAAACAAGAAAATTATTTCTTCTGGTGATAATGCTTTTGTGCCGACGTCTCACTCACCTATTGAAGTTTCTGAGAAAAACTGCACTGTGCTCGAATAGGTGGAAGACACGTCGACAAATCAACAAAATAAAAGATATCAACAGCAGAAAGACTAAGTTTTTATCAAAGCAGTTCATAAAATATTCTATCTGCACGAACGGCTGCAAGTTGAATGTCTTCCGAAAAAGTTTAGGAAATTTGGCCCTTGGTGATATACACTCGAAAATATTTCCGACTAGCCGTAGTGGTGAGTGCTTGCACGAGAAAAAGCATTAGTCATACCCAGGCCTTTCTTTTAGCTTGGTCTTGACAAGATTGGAAACGACCAGCAATGCACTTCAACAACAGACTGGTTTTTATTCTTTGTTACAGGGGTTAAAAATGTAGTTGGAGTAACCCTAATGCTAGTAAAAAACTTCATTCCGTGTGAGAGAGAGCGAGGGAAAAGATTTATTTTTTCTCTTTTTTCCGTTTCCTTTTGACATTACGACAGAGCAGTGTGATATAATTCGGTCATTGTTGAAGGTATCAGAAGTCGCTACGTTGAAACGTCCGTTTGCAGCTGTTGGTTTCATGCAAGCCCCGCCCCACGTAATTGCTCTTTGAAAAGAACTAAAATCATGTGACTTGTAGAAGCAAAAAGAAAAAACCTAGTCGTTTTTATTAAAAGTGCAGCATTTTTGAAGCACTTGATCTGAGTGTGTACAGTAATGTTGGCTGAATGAGCGCAGCCAATAATCCCAGCCTGATAATACTACGAATACACTATTTGTCTCTGTACCTTTCAAGTGTGAAAAACTAAATGATGCAAAGCACGTTTTCTACGGACAAAAAAAAGTAAAATCGTTTCAAAATCAGTTTGAACACTTTGCAATGCGCTGTTTAGCTGTAGTGCACTAATCCATCTAGGTACTTTGGAATAGGGCGTTTTGGCTGGCTCAGTAGCAGACCAGGGCGGTGCAAGCAAGAAACGCACTTGCCTTCTGCGGATTTTTAATGCTGTTTTTTCGCTCTATTATGACAATCTTCAAGTTATTGAGTTAAAGTTGGTTCACTCGGATTTTGTCGCCGTTCGACTGTTGCCAAGTGAGGTAATAAGCGTTGTTAGATGTGATGCAGGTCAGATGAAAGTGACTGTTTGGCTACAGACCACAGCCTGGTATTTTGCTGCTCACCCAATGTCGTGTTGGCAGAGGTCAGCAACATGCTTTCCACGGAAGATTAGAATGGCAGTAGGTATCAGCAAAATGTCAGGGTTGAACAAGATGCCGCTTTTGCTCTTCGCTTCGGTTCCAGAGAACCACGACCAAATCGCTGGCAAACCCGCTCGAAATGTTTGGTTACTTGCAACTCAACTTATAATTTATCGGAACTATGACCCGAGGCAAAAACATAAATATTATGTTTATGGAAAACCAAAACCGAACCGTAATGGAATTTAGGTGCAAGTTCAACACACCATGCTGGAAACACGTTGGCTTAGAAGACAAAGCCTCTTATCTTTTTCTTTGAGCTACGGCACGTTGTGCAAACGGACCGAGAGAGATCAGAAAAGAACAATTTAAGCTGGGCTAATATTCTGTGCCCGTAATTTCTTCAATTTATTTTAGTTTTGTGCTTCACGTTTTCTAGAAACTGAAAACTAATTTTTTAAATGTTAAATGCTTGTTTATATCTGTGAAACCGGAATGGTAGATGGTAGTTGGAATTTGAAAACAACTGAAATCTGTGTTTTGTTAGGCAATATATGACAACCTTCTAGATGTCTTGACTCTTGACAGCTGCTTATGTCAATCAAAATTCCAATGAAAGTTCTTTTTAAATTTTTCGGATAAAATATGCTGGTTGTCAGATGCAAATGTTAAAAATGAGATACAAAATGAAGTTTTAGAGCAATGTTGCAATTTTTTTAAAGTGGAAAATTTAGAGTAAAAACCCTTCAGGTGTTCCGATTAATTGTAGACAGGTTGTTTGAGAAAAACACGGTGCTGGCAAAACACATTGTTTTGAAAAAATGCAATTTGTTCACAGAGCAAATACATTTTAGTGAAGAAAATAAACTTTGCGGGGAAAAAACGTGCCACTCAAGTAGCTTTAAGTTTATTACCCATACGACTTTACAAAATGTTCCAGGGAGTTTGCGGCTTGCTCTGTGTCTGATATCAGTGCGTATACAATGGCGGTAGTACCAATCATAATGAAGGGTTCATAGTCGTGTAATAAACAATTCAGCCCTTCACAAATCAATAGAACAACTGGCCAGCAACTTCAGTGACTAAATGCTAATTGGTTTTAATTCCGGCAGCGCATCTACGTTCTTTCAAGACTGTTTCAATTTTCCGTTAGAATGTTGTTTTGAAATTATATGCCGTAACCATACCCCGAGAAAAAGAACGTGCAAATTTTATTTGCTCTGTTTGGAACTTCAATTTTTTATAAATGTGTTTTCAAATGCAAAAATATATTAGCGAGTAATTGCAAAAACAGGTTCGAAAAACTTGCAGAAAAAAACCTGTTCGCTTTATCATTCGCTTGAATGCATGTTAAACCCTTGAAAAAGTACCTTCATGAATTAAGTTCATTTGGATTGCGTGTTAAGTGCAACTTATTCTAAACATCAATTTTATTTTTTAAGTCTTGCTGTGAAGTATGTTGTCGGCCTACAGACCAAAAACGAGGTTTCGTTTGCTTACGGGTTTTGAGATCATGAGCAAAACATAAAAAAAGACAAATCAATCTTCAGCGCAACGATACACTGTATTGTGGAGGATGAGAAATCTCTAAAACAGTGGTTTTAGACCTTTTTTGTACCGCGACCCATTAGAGCAATTTGCAACCCACTGTAACCCAACGAACCCCATCTAAAGCTCGAAAAAAGCAAATGTAGTACAGCTGTGTACATAAAATATCTACTCGCGACACCTCCAGAAGTGGTCCACGACGCCTCTGGGGTCGCGACACAGGTTGAAAACCACTGATCTAAGAGAAGAGCCTGTCAAGCCTGAAGACGTTTATCTGCAAATCCTACAAGGTTATGGGGCTGAATACGAATACTTTTAAACTGCAAACAGCAGTTGATGCAGTTTTACCTTCGAAAAAGGATAAACAAACAGGGTCAAGATACACTTATGAAGCTTGTGCGTAGATTGAGTTCGCGGTCCAAGTTAAAGGTTTCGGTGTACTGCTCGCTGAACTGTGACAGTTACAAGTAGAAATCATTCGACTGAGCTGCAAACACGTCAAAGACACCGTTGCTTAACACTCAACTAGAGCAAAAACACTTTGTTTCATATCTATTGCAGTGATGGAGTCGCGAGACCAGTTTGGCGAGTCTCGGTCTGAGAGGATGCAGTCTTGAAAACCAGAAATGTTGGCGAAAATAGTCGAAATTTCAAAACGCTGAAGCAAAGAGGCTGAGATGAACAGCTCATTCGCAGAAATTTTTGCGAAAGTCAAGAAGAATCTTGGCGAAGAGCCAGGTGTATTGTTGCAGAACTAATTACACGGAGGCGAGTTTCAGTTATCTGCTATTGATTTTCGAGTCTCAGTTGTTATTTTCGAACATATAGGTCTCGTCCAGGCTTGTTTATTGAAAGTTTGAAAAAATTCTGGGCCTCAGCTCTTACAATCTCGGCTAAATCACTGCCCTGTGCGCTAATTCGTATGTGCCAACTGCGCGACAGGTGCACCATTTCCTATACGACTGTTCACACTCGGCAGAACCGCTTATCTAACTTCCCACTACGTTCCCAAGAATAGAAGTGTCCGCTACTGTGAGGTTTCCGGTTTCGTGAGAATATTTCCTACCTTATTTTTAAATTATAGACATTGGTTTTGTTGCTTGCATCTTCATGTAACCAGTAGTGGTCTTAGTGAGTGTGCTGGGCGTGCAAAATGGGGCCTCCATTTTGAATTTACGCATTTTGAGGGGGCTTCCTTTTTTAGTTTACGCGCTTTAAAATATTTCTGACCTTTTGCTTACGATTGTATTTGTAGTAACGTTACATATTATTTCCAAGAAACCTTAGTTTGCTGAATAATCTTGTGATTATTAATATGTTTTAGCACATTTGGGTTTTCAAACTGATAATGAAAGTTATGATAAGGAGCCCAATCTTTTATATTCAACAAAAAAGTATGGGGCTCCTAATCAAAATTTAAGAGGTTTCAAATTAAGAATACAGAACCCTTACTTTATGAATCATTTTGTTAATAGTTGCAAGATTTACCTGATGGCTTGCCATTCTTGCTTACAAACATACTAATTACCCAGTTTTCATTTCCTCGCAAGCAAAATACCCTGCACAGAAAACAATTGCAATATATCTTTTTATTAAGCAGGATGTTTACTGCTATAAGTGAAATGGATGTAGCTTATTCAGGTCAAGTCAACAGTGAAAATCTGATTAAAATGTGTGAGTCAATACTGCAAATTAGATTCGTTCCAGTCTCTTCACAACAAATTGCGTTTGCCTTGTTCTTTCTCAACTGATTTACTGTAGATAAAAGGCATGTTTTTCTATAGATTTGGGTGGTGAAAGTCCAACAAGACTAAGTTCTTACAAGGCTTAAGTTGGCCCAGTAGTAAAAGGAGGGGTCAGGCCCACAATTATACGGTTTTCAGTGGGTGCAGCCAGTGCAGCCAGTGTAGCTGGGGTTTCCCCAGACTCCCTCCCCGACCCATTTATTTTGTTTTTTTCATATTTTTCCGGTTTTTCATATTTTTTGCGTTATGGTAATATTTTTAATATTTTTGGGTTGTGGTAATGTTTTCATTCATATTTTTTTTCATGTTTTGGATGTTTTTCCTTGTGTTTGATATTTTTTGTGTTTTTCAACGTTTTTCTCCTGCTTTTCAATATTTCAACATGTTTTTGATTTGTTAACATTTTTGCGTTTTAGAAATATTTTTCATATTTCCAAGTTTTGATAATATGTTCATTTTAGATATTTGTTTCACATTTTAAAGATAACTTGTTACTTTGAGCTTTTGTCTCAGCCGGCTACTTCATTTCTATAACCCGTCACTGGCTGTCGAAGGCGCCAGGGCATGCCACGTTTTA
>JGI24022J15233_10007206_pt1 | contig 12217 bp, 5 predicted proteins | sample Ectturendosymbi2_FD_15233 | JGI IMG/M metagenome (IMG submission 15233)
AATAGGGTTGTGAGGCGGGGCATTTAGGGCTGGGAGACTTTGCAGCTGAATTAGGTGTAGCTTTCCATCACCGACCTAATCAAAGGTTTGCGTTCAAAGCAGGGTTGCGGAGTCGGAGGTAAAATATCCGACTCCCGACTCCGACGCCTTAACATAAAGGGAATGAAATTTGGATGTTAAAATCAATGGAAATCGTGGTGCACAGCAAGAAATTTCTGTTTCAACAAAAGTTTCAAAATAAATTGTAGAATTTCAACAGGAATTCCCAAATTAGGAGTGTGACGTAAGAAATGATCCAATTGGACATCCGACTACGACTCTCAGTGTTGTTAGGAATCCAACTCCGACTCCACCCAAAAACCTCCGACTCCGCAACCCTAGTTCAAAGAACGGGATGTTGTTTTTAGCATAATGAGCGTGCAGTGAGTTGCTCTCAGCCTTTTCGCTGAATGGATCCAAATCCAGACCTACGATTTTTTTAGAGAGCCGTATGAAATAAATTTTAACACAAGCCAATTGACGCGTTTGTTTTATAGCAAAATGTAGTCTGTTACACAGTCTGTTAGAGGTTTTATTGAAAGACTGCTGAGCGCAGCACAAAGGATGCTTGGGAGCCACATACGACTCCCAAAGCAGTGGTTGAGAACCACTGGTGTAGCGTGTCTGTGCGAGAATAAATAAGGCAGATTCTACCACACCAGATGCAATCACTTCATGCACATTTTTAGTTGATTGTGACGTAACCAAAAGCATGAACTTCTTCCCCTCTGTGAACGTCATTGTTTATACGTCACGTGGAACTTAACGCCAGTTTTTTGCAAGTATTTGTGCAACAGATTCCATGCTGTTGCGGGCGGTGCGGCAATAATTTTATATTTGTCTGTACATTGCTGAGAAACGAATTGAGAACCACTTCCCCTCGCACTGCCACCCTTGGAATCTTTCTTAAAAGTTTTCAAACTTCCTTAAAATTTCCAGCAACTCTCAAAATGTCAAATCAAACCTTGAGATGTTAAAGTTTACAGTTTCATCCAAGCTTTTCCATACGATTCTTTCCCCGCTCTTGCACAGGTTGTAAATGATTTTATCAGATCAAGGCATAAAAGACACAATGCGATAATCTTGAAATTTAATTATCCGTTTGCGCTTATGCTCCGGAATGAGTCGTTACGTTTGTAGATTTTGCAATTTCAGGAACGTGTTGACCGCTTTATACGCCATCATTCATTAAAAAATTTATGACATGGTTAAAAAACGATAAGCACTGGTCAGATAATGTCTTCTTAAGTTTTGAACAAAAAAACTAATAAAATTCTCCACTTTCTGGATGCAGCATTGCTACTTATGGTCAGGGGTGTAGTGGGGAGGGAACGTATGAGAACGTCGTTCCCACACCTTTTTCATGTTTTGCTTTAAATTTTATTTGAAGCTGTTTTGAAATGGCTGTTTTTTTGGGTGCGCTCCCACACCTTTTTTGTTAGCACTACATCCCTGCTTATGGCCAAGTTTTATCATCGCATCTTAAGGGTTTGAGTACATAATTCAGCATTATTTCTCAAATAAAGATGAATTACATCACGAATTACTGAGTGCAAGAAAGAGCTTATGGTGTAATTCTTGAAGCTTGAAAAAATAGCAAAACAGGAAAAGGGTTGTTAGAAAAATTACTGCACAAAGATTGTTTGAACCAAGTTACGATAAAAAAACTCGTCGATATTTCATTCAGTTTGAGTGGAACATAATCATTGGTCCGGCTTCGTTCGAAGAAACTCACATTCGTGACCTCTGCTGAATCATTTCCATCCTGAGATCAAACACCAGGACACGGATTAAGTTCAACTGNTTAATATCTTCCTTGTTCACTGGCAGATGATATTCCATGGATCCGCCGCAATTTGATGCAANTATCTGTTTCCGGTCGGATCAGATTTCAAAGCGACCTTGTGACGTAGTGGCGAGATCGGAAAACAGTCTTTCGCGAGCGTGATTGTTTTGACCCTCCCCTCTTTATCCTCAGCCTCTTTGCAATCGCTACAGCAGTTGCAGCAAACTTGGGATTTCCTGACGTTTTGATTGGAAGGACGTCGCGAATGTTTTTCGCCCTTTTTCATGAAAGCAATGGCAGTTTTTTCGATGATGCAGATGATAAACGAAGACGGGCTGTTGTTGAGTAGTCCAATTTTGTGACGTGTTTAGCGTTAACGCGATGCCATATACAAGAGGCGGAATGAGGTTTTCCCATACACTGCGTTCCTTATTTTGCGTAAGCGTTTGAAAAATAGTTATTACAGTCTTTTCAACCAATGCAACCTGCGTTTAACCTTGTTGGTTATAACTTCGCAACATTCCGTCTTTGAAGCATCTAGATTTAGGAACAAGTCGTTTCGTGACGACGTCATTGTGCGTACGTCATGTCTTCGGGCAAAATACGGAAAATTTCGCCAAATATAATGTCCAAAACGTTTTTTCCTGCTCCGTTCTGACTTAAGGTGCCGGTTTGGCGATTGAAAACAAGTCTGTTGCAAACTAGGCGAGGGTTTTAGTATTTGATGTTACAAGGGGCTGGATCCAAGTAGTCTGGTGTTTATTGCATGCAAATTAGGACGTAGCACATCTTCAGTAAAATCTACATCGATACCCTCCTGTTATTCTCTCAGAAAGATTCGGGTCTGCTTCATGTTGTTGCTTGAAGGATAGGTCAAGCAAAGTTGGTGCCCAAAAAATTTAATTTCCCATCACAGACAGTGACATTTCCAGTATGGGCAGTACGGGATTGTTCATGAAAGTACTGTTACGCAACAAACGTTGACTGTTTAAAGCAACATACCATTTTCCATTTTAGATTTGCATTTCCGGTAAGTTCTGAGTATTGCCGAAGGGACTTCCCCGGGTATTGAAGCCGTGTTGTATGGGCGTCAGAAGGGAGGGAAAAAAGGGCCTTGCCCCCCTGGACTTTGAAGTTTGATATTTTCCTATAAAAGTTTTTGTAAAAAACGTTTTGTTCTTACTTCGAGTTGGAAAAAAGTTTTCACCCCCTGGAAAACGCTAATGGCCCCCCTAAAAATTGCTTCCGACGCCCATGGTCGCAATGGCTGGTGAGGTTTGCGATTGTTCAAGGAGATTTTTGGAGGTCATACCTTGTTTTGCAGCATTCATTTTAAGCTACGCCACTGCATCTCTCATAATGTTTATTGCGTTTAAATACGTTCGAAACATGAGCCAAACAACTTTTGAAGTAGGTCTTCCTGAGAGATTCAATAGATCAAAACCAGATAAGTTGAAAAGAAAATGCATTATTTTTGCGTCTCAACCCGGTCCGAAATGAAATATTTTTCCTGATTTCAGGTTTCATCAATTTCAAAGAGTTTGTGTGCGGGTTGTCAGTAACAACTAGAGGCACTCCTGATGAAAAGCTTATGTGGACTTTCAACGTTTATGACGTCAACCATGACGGAACAATCACCCGAGATGAAATGTCCGAAATCATGAGGGCGAGTATATATCATGCTACGGTTCGTTGAGCACCAATGCAAATGTAGCTTCTTCTCACGTGAAAGAGACGTGGGAGGGAGGGACCGGACAGGGTTTTCTAATATTCTCTTTCGCAAGCTGAGAAAAATTATTTGGTTGCACAGAAAATTCTATTTGTACCGTTTCAAAATTTTCTTCAATACTTCTTTAAAACTCTTCGAATGTACTATTTTGAAAAGCCTCAGAACCTGAGGCGCGATTTGGATCGAAGGATAAATCTTTCTCAGTCAGTTTAGTGATAATCTGTAGCCTGCATATTTTCTGTATATTTCAAAGCATAGCTGTGAGGCAAGTGGACACTTGGGTGCATTTGGGCGCTAACGTTCACATTCTTGTGTTCAAAATATTTGACAATGTCATCCGCACAGCGGCGCTCGTGAATAAGAAACCACGCAAACAGACTGAAAAGCTTTCTGTTTTATCAAAAGAAAAACTTAAATTTTGAAAAATCGTGCTGGAAATTTCATTTGTGCAAACCTTTTATATTTTAGGCGATTTACGCAATAAATGGAGTAACTGAACCGGAACAAATAGCCACCGGCAACGAAGCATTTGACGGTCTGGACAGCAATGACGACGGTTTGTTTTCCTCTTGTGTAATTCTTAATAGCTTAGTCCAGCAATTGATACGCCATTTTTCAAAAAATGTTTTCAATTGTTCTAACAAACTGCAGCATCCTATGCAGTAAGTATGTCTGAAAAGCTCAAATGCAGGCAGTGTTAAACGTGGTAACCAAGTTCGGGAAGAAGTGGTTGGTGGGAACGTGGAAAAGCGTTTTTATGTCAGGGGTTTGAAAGATGCTGATTTGAATTTGATGCAGAGACGGACACAACCTTCGTTTCTGTGTTTTCATACTGTATTTGGCATTAAGATTTGCTGCTATTATGACGTAATAAGAATTTTACTCAAGACATCAACGATTTATTAAAGATTTTTATCCTGGATGAACTCAACTTGCGGCTTCACATGTAGCCAGGACCCTAACCAGGTGTTGGCAACCGGGCAAATCGTCCCTTCTGAAATTTTCAAAAGCATCTTTAATTGTTAGGTACAACAAGTTACGATCATTTTTCCTCTCCCCGAAAATATCAGCTGGTTGCGGCCCTGTATGTAGCGTATATAGTATCTCGTTGTCCGCTGTTTAGGCCTTTGAGTGAATGCTCATGTATTAACACATAGAGCAACTGCTGTTCACCCGTAGATGATGATTTGTTTCTAAATTGCAAACTTTTAAGCTCACAAATATATTTTGCTGTCTTATGAGATCACTTCTGGTTAGGCCTTGTTGCTTTTTATTTACTTGCAGGATTAATTTCAGTCGCGGAATTTATCAAAGGGGTGAAACGAGACAAACGACTGGTAAATATGTTGGAAGGCACCACCAACATTTGATTGGAAGGAAACGACGACTGGCACATTTACTTTTGTCTCGTAAGAATATGTGTGTTCGTCACAAAGACGTCACAAAGGACTTGGTTCGAAACCGGCCGCGAAGGACACTCCGCTGAACAAACGCTATTTCGAATCGCAACGGGATTCGCGACGTTGATTGAATGGTGACATGGTGTGCGCTTTTTCCGATACAAGGCTGTCTCTTGTCCAAAGCTTCTGGAAGACTTTCTTCACATCACTACGATCTCTGTAGCTCATCATGCATCTTCCTGTCCAAAGTAAAGAAACACCAAAGTAAATGTGAAGTTTAATAAAACAATTTGCAGGTTTCTGCATCTTTCTCGTTACACAGAACCAGCTATGAAAGACCAAACGTCATACACTGCGGCGTCTTAAGATGTTCGGTATCACGAAATGACATGATTTCCAGGCTAAGATAGTTTTGCAGACTGCTGCAGCTGCAGATATTTTTTTAAATGGCTCCATCCATAATGCAATGCGCCAAGTGCAGTCAACCAACGCGCTGTAAATATTTATGACTGTGACACTCCTTCTGAAGCTTGGTTTTGGGCCTTTGGCTTTTTATACTATCGAGTTCTGTCGCCAACCACGTGCATGACAGTTGACGGTTAGCAACCTGCGCCTGGTCTTATTCTGCGGATGAAAAGCTGAAGCCTATTATTTGCATTCGTTGCTGTACTTTGCGTGCGCTGCCATGCCTACCCATGCCGCGATAGCAAAACCTGGTGGTTGGATTTTTTGATGAAGTCACTTCTTGAAAAGTCGCACCACTTGCAAAACCGACCATGCATGACACGAGCAACGACACTTCATATTCAAGTGATTGACTACTTGAATTTCCTTTGCTTGAACCCCATGCAGCCTACCCCAACCCTAGCGTACCCCAACCCCCGCTGCCACTACCGTTCCTCCGTGAGTTCTGGGAGCACCGAACGCTCATCGTTGGTTAATTCACTGCCATTGATGGAAAGCCTTGAGTCGAGGCCGGTCATGTCTTTAGCAGAAAAACATGTTTGTCAGTGGATGCGGTTCTTCTGGGTCCTCGTTTTATTCTGCGCAGAACGTTTCACAAACCACGGGTTACTTCACTCAAATCTTCTCGCGTTCAAAATATTTTGTTGAGGATTTCATAACCACGTATAGCTGCATAGGTTCTGTGACCGTCTTCCCCCTAGTCCAATAATTGTGTGATGAAAAGAGTACTTTGTAAGTAAACGGAAAAACATTCCTGTTGCGGACTGACTCTCTAAGCTGCTGAATGTTACTCGTCATTAACCCACGGGTCTCTGTCTACACTCTATATTAAACAACTTCGGACATTTTTCACAAAGATGTTTTTATTTTATAACTTAAATCGATAGTTTTCACTTTATTTGAATAAAAGTCAGAAAATGCTGAAACAAGCTTCAAAATCCATTTCCTTTACGCTTTCACTACTGCGGTTTGCCCGGGTTTGATCGCCCATGACTCGCCAGCTGGTTGAGCTAGAGATCTGTTCAAATCCTCTAATGATGAAGCAGGTCTTACAGAATCGATTAAAAAAATTTGGAACGTTTTGGACCTGAGTTTTTTGTCGGTGACGTCACAATCGGGGCAGGTTTGTTTTTTTTGTCCAACTTCATCTGAGCCTCAACCGCAAGAGGGAGTTATGTGCTTCTTTAAAAAAAAAACTAGGCGAAAATCCGCATATTTGGAGCGCTTCACTGGTCTCCCAGCGTTTGTGGTTGGCAAGTTACGATCTAAAATCCGCAAAAAAACAAACAAAAAATTAAGCAAATTCCCTAGGGAATTGATCATATAATTTTTTGTTTTTAGGCCCTAACGTTTCAACCACAAACATTAGAAACGCAATCAAGGGCTCTAACGGCTCAGATTCTAGCTTAGTTTCCAAAAAGAAACTTGAGCCATAAAATTCCATCTAGCGGTTGGTGGCCAGGGCCCAGTAACCTGGGCCAAAATGATTTAAAACTTACATCAATTATGACGTCATCCACAAAAAAACTCAAATCCAAAACTTTCCAATTTTTTGCTCAATCGGCTGGCGAATTGTGTTGATGAACAGTTCTGAAAAAAAAGATGCGAACGCGGTAGTTAAAGGGCAAAAACTACTGGCTACAAGACTGCTTCTTATGCCGAACATAATTGCTAATTTGCACAGACCTTGAAACTGTTTTTATGTTTACCACGTAAGCCCCACCTTTCGTTGCGATGCTTCTGTGTTCACTGCTCAAGTTCGCTTCTTCTCTGCAGGTGTCAGATGCTAATATGAGAGTGCGTGTTTTTGTTTGTTTGGCACTCGCACACCACTACACTTGCTTGATTCACACAGTACCAAGTAAACGCTGCAAACTGTTTCACCGTTTCGTAGACTTTGATTTTATTTAAATAGGTGACTTTTCGGGTTTACAGTTTTACTTGCATTCGCATTCACGCCGAAAGCCTGCAGCCAATTAAAATATCGCATTTACTCTTTTAAACAAAAGCTGTGCTTCGTATTTCTTCTTGTTGAAAGGCGATTGGCTGCTTCTCTTTGTTTTTGAGTCAGAGCTCCATATTTGATCGAAGCTGCAGAATCAAAATACAAGGTTCGCGATGCTCCTCTGGCTGTGATTTTTCAATATCAGGTCCGTTAACATTATTTTCTTGGACAAGATAAGAAAGACAGGTCTTTTTTATTTTAGACAGCATAGTTTGTACTTTTCGTGCTGCTACACAGTGGATGTAACAGTCGGGGTGTTATTTTTTTAATTGCTTTGATTTCTTAACCATCTTCGTACAAATGCGTTAACATGTGGTAATATATAAATTTGTTTCAACGATCAAAATCATGACAAACTAAAAACATAGTTAAGCTCTGATTCTGCATTCACCAGTTTCACTAATTTGTTCATCGTTTTTAAGTTGTTAATTTTGTTTGATAAATTATTTCCGTTACTGTGGAAAAGAGCAGTCTCAACTTTCTCGAACTGACTTTTGCTTCCCTCCCAATGATTTGCCCGTTTTGATTTGAATGACTGGCAGGTTGTGTACGAAAAGCTTGCAGCAATATGTCCTTGACCGCACGGCTTTCCAAGCATTTTTTTAGAGCAATGCAATGCGCTGAAATTTGCTTGTAAAGCAAAGTGTGTAAAAAAACTGCAGCGCGTCTGAATCACGACGTGAAGAACTTTCAAAGCAAATCAAAGCAGAACCGTAGCCAGAAATTCTTCAACAAGAGGGATTTACATTTTTGAAGGGGGGCTTGACGTCCTAAATTTGACAAAAACTCCACCGATTTATAATGTTTCATATTTCAGTTTGGGGGTTTAAACATTCGTTTGGGGGGTTAAGCCCACCAAAGCCCCTCGTGGCGACGGGAATGCATCAAAGACTTTCATGAACGGTGTTTTGGCGAAACGGATAACGGTCCTTCTGAAGGAAATCCGATTGATTTTCTCTGTTATGTTTCGGTATTAACTGCATGTTCCTTGCATAACTTTACAAACTGAATCTGTGAAACTAAACTGATAAACAGCAAAATCACTTCAAATTCAGGCAGGATAACTCTCAGTAGGAGGCAACTAATCAGTGCTCTGCCCATAAATTTGAAATTGCGTAAAAGTCTTAACTACGTGTTCAAAACTTTGAAAAAGAATTTTAGTGTCTGTTTTTATGGCATTGTTTTGATACAGTTCTCCAATTGGCAAACCTTCAGAAGTCAGGCAAAAAGCAAAGACAGTGCATTAGCTCATCAGCTCATAATACTGGATGCCGCCATTTGGCCAGACTGTTGCCAGTTGTTAGTTTTTTAATGTAAATTTGCCGGTGACTCTTGCCAACTTTAGTTTACGTAGCCTGGGAAAAAATAAGCACAAACTAGATGACTTCTTCCTAATGACAAAGGTAAATCCTACTTTCATAGCCATATCCGAAACCAAATTGAAGTCCTACTACATTTTAAATGTTGACATCCCTAGCTTCAATTTCATTCATAATCCTTCACAAACCAACTCAGGTGGAGAAGGTCTTTACATTAATTCCAACCTAATTTACCGACCAAGAAATGACCTAAACAGACCCGTAACCAGGGGGGGCTAAACCCTCCCTAGAAAAAATTTCGCCCCCCCTGGAGAAAATGTGTTCGACATTGCTTAAAACTGTTGGACACAGTTAAAAAAGTTTGAACCCCTCTCAAGAAACTCCTCGCCCCTCCTGGTGTCCCAAGCTGGTTACAGGCCTGGACCTAAATCTCAACAATGTAGGTTGCGAAAGCCTGTTTACTGAAATCCCAACCTCATCTGGTATACCTTTCATTATTGGCGTTATTTATCGCCACCCAACATATGCATCTCAACCCTTACAGGATGAATTTGTTAAGCTTGTCACCCACCTTCAAAACAACAATTATGACTATTTAATTGGTGGAGATTATAACATTAACTTAATTAAATATCAAGAAAACTCAAATGTGTCAAACTATGTTGATTGTCGTGCCAGCTGTGGTTGTATTTCTCTTATCAATAAACCAACAAGATTCAGCAAAAATTCAAAAACATCTTTAATAGATCATACACAAATCTTTGTGATGAAAAAGAATAATTAATACTGGAATTACTATTTTTGATATTTCTGATCATTTACCAATTTTTGTAAACTTCAACCTTCACCATCCAACCCATGAAAATTCTATATCTAAATTTAGATGCATGAAACTTTTAGACCCAACTATTTTTGTATCTGACCTCAGCCTCAAACAAAACAACCTTAACCCTGAAGCTGATAATGATGTAAACACTCTCAGTGATGAATTTGTGAAAATTTTAAATGATACTCTTGATACGCATGCTCCATATCGCCATGCATCTAGAAAAGAACAACGCTAATTCAACAAACCATGGCTAACCAAATGTATTCTAACTTCCATTGCAAAAAAGAATGCCCTATACAGAAAACAGTTAACTACTAACAACCTAAATATTATAAAACAATACAAAACTTACAGAAATATACTTACGCACCTAAAATAAATCTCCAAACTAATTTGTTATAAACATGCATTTCAAAAGTGTAATCATGATATAAAAAAAACATGGAAACCCAACTTCTCATCAAAAACCTTAAAATGAAATCTAATAGTTCTCCCAATGACATCCTATCCAAATTTTTAAAAATAGCTAGTTGCATTGTGTCAGAATGGTTGTCCAACTTCTTCAACAAATGCATGACCATTGGTGAATTCCCGGACTCCTGGAAAATTGCGCACATGAGTCCAATTTCCGAAGTCCATAGCCCAAGTTCCTCATCTGAATACAGACCAGTCTCTCTTCTCCCAGTATTGTCAAAGTTATTTGAAAAAGTTCTTTGTCACAGAGTATATTCTTATTTGACAGAACACAATCTAATTGATAAAAGACAATATGGCTTTAGAGAAAATCACTCAACGGAATTAGGTGTTACAACTATTTATGATGAACTACTCAGAAACTTTGAAAATAAATTGATTACATGTTCCTTATTTCTAGACCTATCAAAAACATTTGACTGCTGTGACAATGAAATTTTACTTGATAAACTTTATCACTATGGTATAAGAGGTGTTTCTCATAAACTATTCTCAAATTTCCTGCATAATAGAAGGCAATGCACTAAAATAGGAGCATTTAAATCTTCATACAAAACGATATCTTACGGAGTCCCTCAGGGTGGTGTTATTTCGCCTTTGCTTTTCCTTATTTACATTAACGATATCGCAAAAGCTTCTTTATTTCACACTACTTTATTTGCTGATGATATTAATCTCCATGTGTCAAACTCTTGTTTTAATGTTCTTCAGACAACTGTTAACCTTGAAATGTGTAAAATTGACAACTGACTGAGGGCCAACAAACTTTCTCTTAACTACAATAAGACTAATTTTACGCTACTAAATTCTCAAAAACACAATCCTACTTCATTTAAAGTTATTATCAATAACCACAGCATTTCACCTGAAGCAGGGCCGCAAACAGGAACGGGCAAATCGGGCAATTGACCCCCGAAATTTTTACAAACATGATGACTTTCACGCACTGCACACGAAAAGTTATTTCTCGAAACTGCGTTACATCTACGTTAACTTCTTCTCAAGAAAATTTGTTACATGCGTTTATGCTGCGTCATATAGGATAAAACAAAATCAATTTACCGTGCATACGAAAACTCCCAACACAGAACCGGAGACATGCTTTAAGGCGCTAGTTGTGAAGTGAAACCATCCGTTTTATGAGAGACGTTGTGGTTGCGAATGTGGCATCACAGAGGAGTCCATAGGCTACTGCAACAGCGTGATTTTCAGTCAACATTTTTATGATTCGCATGGAACAGGGTCGGGAACCTTTTTGGCTAAGAGATCCATGAAACCATATTTTTAATTGTATTTCTGTGAGAGCCACATAATATTTTTCAACACTGGTGTAGGAGGCGGGGGCAAGCGCACCCCAAAACTTTTGATTTGGTGAAAATCCGGGCAAAATATGTGGGGAAATTTGGGCAAAATGTGTGAATACCTTCGCAAAATCGCTGTATGTGCTTTGATTTTACAAAAATAGCACTCAAAATCAAAGTGCAAACGTTTGTCTTGGAGGTCATTTTCTTTCGAGTGTTTTTCGGGCAAGTTTGGTGAAATTTGGGCAAAAATCCTTCGCACCCCCAAAAATTTGCCTGCTTCTACACCTATGTTTTTCAACACTTAATCCAACTAATTTACTAACTAACGTGTGCATTTTTAAGCAAAATCAACAATTTAAAAAATGGTAAATGTCTGAATTTACTCTTTGATGACATGCTTCTTACTGTTAATGCGACTTCTGGTGCTGCATGGTGTTGCTGATGGCTTTGTAGTCTGGTTGATGGAAAATTACAGAAAGTTTCATTCGTAACAATCGTGTTAAGAAAATGCCAAGCGAGCGAGATGCCGTTATCAACAGTGCCACGTCTGGCTCGCGAGCCATAGGTTCCCGACCCCTGGCATAGAAGTGTATGTCAGCATTACTTGGTTATAGCGAGTTTGAGCAAGCAGTCTTGCTTACTGAATTACTATTCAAAAGTACAAACGCAGGGCATGCAGGCAGCAAAAATGTAGTCAAAGTGCAGATGAAAGCAAAGGGCTCGGAAGAGTAGTTCTAACCTTGAAAGAGATTAAAGTGCAAAAGGAGTTTTATCCGAACATTCACACTTTGCTACTAATATTGGCTACTTTGCCCTTTACAACCGCATCTGCAGAACGTTCATTTAGCTGTCTTAAACGCTTAAAAA
>JGI24022J15233_10007210_pt1 | contig 12214 bp, 7 predicted proteins | sample Ectturendosymbi2_FD_15233 | JGI IMG/M metagenome (IMG submission 15233)
CGCACATCCCGTTCGTGGTGAATCACACAATCAACGCAACACCACCGGAGAGGTTGCAACAACATCGCCTCCTTTTTCAACGAACCACACCGATCGCACGTGCTTTGTGTGAAGGCTGAACTCTGTACGACCTTCACATCCTGGTCACAGCACCATTTTGTTGCGATCGGATATCCCGAGCGGCATGCGCGCAAAGCTTTGTGTTATTCTTCACGCACATCCCGTTCGTGGTGAATCATACAATCAACGCAACACCACGGGAGAGGTTGCAACATTATGATGTGCAGTTGAGGCATTGCTAAGGAACCAACGATAGGAGAAAAAGGATTAAGCTATACTTGACTATTTGCCGTGTTTTCATGCAAGGCCTTTTGCATCAGATTTCCAGAGGAGGGGCAATATAAACCTTGAAATACCGGATCAGTAATGTTTTGTAATCTACGGTCGAATGTAACCTCTTTCCTTTTGTTCTAACGACTTTTGACTTGGATGGGGGAAACGGCTTTGTCTGGAGAGGAAGGTGTAAGGACTGAGACGCAATTGCTCCCCAAGTAAGTGTGTCAAAAAAAACTGATTTCAAGACAAACACCGGGGTACTTTAGCACATTGGATTTGAACCAGATTTTTGAGTAAACATTTCCTCCAAGTTACTCACTCCACAGCCAGATGTGTTTTATAGGATAGCCTACCAGTCTAGGGTTTCCAAACACAAAAACTGAAAAGAGTTAGACCGTTTAAAACTTTATTTTAAAGTAATAAAGAGTTAGAAATTTTAAACTCCTTTCAAATTTTAATTTTTATCAACAAACTGCCGCCCTCCAAAAGGTGTCGCCCAGGACCCCTGGGCCCCACTTGCTACCCCTCTGTATACTAGAGATCTTTTGTTAGCGGCCTAGTATAAAAACGTGCGTTGAATCAAAACCAAACTACAAATATAATTGCTTACAGAAACGCTGGAAATTGTACTTACTCCCAAAATTTTGGGAGGCTTAAGTCCTTTCAGCCTAATGGTAAATCCGCGCCTGTTTCAGTGTTTTGACCACTAGGAAGACTTCGGCTGCAGTGATGATACTTTCCTCCAAATGTACCTCTGTGTTCGATGTTGTGGCTGTGACTGGGTTCAAACGATTTTAAAAAATTTTCTCTCTCTCTTCCAAGGATGTCCTTCTCGTTACTGAGTAGCCTAAGACAATATTTGTCTTTGATGGTTCTGGCACAGGGGTTCCCAACCTTTTTACGATCTCGTACCACGTGGGCACCGATATTTTCAACCACTTCTTCCCGTGTAACTAATTTGGTCTTAGTTTATTTAGAAGAATAATATATATTGAAATAACAAAGACCACGACTAATTTTAATGAAATTTTTGTTTCTGTTTACGTTTCACCAACTGGTCAATGCGTGGCGTAAATTTGTTAACAGCGCATCGAAAATCATAATGTTTCGAAACAATAGGAATAGTAGACTATTGGAAAATTTATTTAATTAGAAACAAAACCTGATACGTAAACTATAGAAAGCTGTGAATCTAGGTTTTTGTGAAAAAACGGAAGTTAGTCGTGTACCACCTGAAAGACCTTCGCGTACCGCTAGTGGTACTCGTACCACAGGTTGGGAACCCATGATCTAGCAGTATGAGATCTTTTTCCCACGAAGATGCCGGATAGTTTGCCAAAACATCTGGTTGCTGCTTGCCAGTAATTGGAATCTAGTTTATGTCCGAAATTCTCCCAAAATTCCATTTTGGACTTTTTCACCCTGAGAGCTGCGGCCTTGTGCGCTTCAGCAGTGTACCATGTATTAAATTAATTAAAAGAAGATGACTTTGTTCTGAATCCAGACCTTGTAGACTACTTTCTTTGCTCAAATAGCATCTTTCACCTGGTTCTGCGAGGCCATTTTTTCGCGGAACCAGGTGAAAGATGCTTGCTCCTACACACATGACTGCCACTCTACCTTCTCTGTACGAGTTCTCTGAACAATGATGATACACTGTCTGCAAAGCAGTGGTGTCAGAGGCGGGGGTGCAGGTGTACCCCAAAAAGTTTTGATTTGTTAAAAATCCGGCAAAATCGCTGAAAATCTGGTAAAAATCGCTAAAAATCTGGGCAAAAATGGCGCCCAACGTTTGCAGAAGAACACACGAAGACTTTTTTTTGGAGGTCACACCAAAAAAGGTCTTCGTGATGTTCGTGGGAGAAAACTTTGAAGGCAGAAGTCACACAAAAACAGTTTGGGCAAGTTTGGGGATATTTGGGCAGAAATGCTTCACCTCCCAAAAAATTTGCCCGCTCCTACACCTATCCTGCAAAGATGTTTCTTATATCTTTGTCGATCACGGCCTCCCACTTCATTCAGAAGGACTCTTGGTTCTGCACATTTGTGTAGGTCTTGCTTGATTTTGAGAACGTAAGTTGCAGACCACCAGGTGGTGATCGATCGACAGTTCTGCACTTTTTCTGACACGAACGTCCACACTGCACGGAACAAGTCCGTTGAAACTATGCAGAAAGCAGTGAGTGGCCGTTGACCCAACGAATCTCTTCACCAAGTGCACTTGTGCAAATCCCTCATGTTGGATGAAAGTGTGCATGATGCATATTGCGTTGTTACAGCACAGTCGCAGCAAGGGCCTTCCGTTGTGACCTACGTCAGCATCACCATGTTGGCCAACCACACCTTTCTATGTCCCAGCATCGTTTCCAACGTGTGTATTGAAGTCTCGCAAAAGGATAGTGCATTCGTTAGATTTAGCTCTTCGCAGGGTATCACTGATTTCTTCTAGGAATTCCGGGTATAATACGCTTGAGTTTGGGGCGTGTACCTGTATCAGGCACAGGGAGTGATTTAACAACTTCAGTCTAAACATGCTGAAAATGTTTATCACTAAAGTTCATAACCTCTGTGATTTCTGTAGGAACCGACTTAACACAAAATGTCTTCCGCATTTCTTTACGAACGGACTTGACACACAATGCCCTCTAGGAACAGACTTGACATAGAATGCCTTCTGGATGAATGATGCAGTGAAACACCATCACGTTCCGTTTCAGCTCCTTCATTAAAGCGAAAAAAGCTGTGTCAGCTCCTGTCATGCTTGGTGCTCGGTCAGTTGTAACAAATACAATGCGATTAGTGTCTTTGCCATTTTTCGTAAAGTGTCTTCCTTCTAGCAGCTCTTATTTTGGTTTTCAGAACTCATTCAGCGGCCTAACAATATTACCTGACATGAATCACCAACGCTGCATGATTCATCGGAAACAATAGAAAATGCTGAAGCTGTAGTGATGTCCTTGACTTGTGTGGCACCAGGGCATCTGAGCATGGGTGGCGGAACCTTTTTCAAAGTGGGGGGCACACGTGTACGACAAAAAAACTGTAAGAGAATTTTTGTGGTTTGAATTGGCAACTGTGGCGTCACAAGCATTGAAATATGACGTCATTACCTACACACCATATGAAAACGTATCGGTGAACCACCTGAAATTTAAATAAGCTGTTACAGGGGCGACCCAGTTCAACAGCGTCACTCAGGCTCATACGATTTATTCTGACTGAATAAAACCGTTCAAGACTTGCGTTCCTAAAATTTCCATTTGCTTTCAATCTGGCTGGCATTATCGCTGCTCTGTGACGTTAGTTACGTAACAATAAATGAGAATTTCTTTTGATAACTTCTCCAATGTTAAGTAACGTACGTCACAGAGCAATGATAACGCCAGGAAGTCCTCCGCTTACTAGGCTCATTCATATTAGACCCAATTACTGGACAATTTTTCATTCGTTTGGTATTATTTTGAAAATGGGAACTGTCCGTTGGATTGGACTTCAAATGCAAATTTCTATACCAGCGTGGTCCAAACACTGGCACGCGGGCCGCATGCGGCCCGCAAACGCTTTCTGTATCCCGTATATTTCACAAAGTCATAAAGACATTGTATTAGCAAGACAGCCCTTCTAAGTCACACATCATTGAAGTTCAGGTCAACATGCAACTATTAGGGGGTAACAATATCTTTTTACAATTTATGACGTTACAGTAGCTAACCTCGAGGCTAGGCTAACGCTGCAGTGCTCTGACCTCAAAGCACGCGTTTATTTTTTATCTTTGTTGCAAGCATAGACTCTGTAATTAATTTTCGAGCTTCATTAGAAGTGCATCGTGGAAGCAATGAAGTAATATTTAGTCAAGTATAGCAATTTAACAAAAAGTAAGTGTCAAAGGAGATGTGTCAGAGAAAAACAAAAAGTTAAATTCTAACTGGGAGCAAACCAAAGTGTCTTGTGAGTTTGCAAGTAGCCTCATATCCGTTCCGACAGAGTTTTTATTTAAAGAGGCATGACAGCACCAAACACGGGAAAACATACAGGAAGTTTCAAGGAAATTCTGGGGAAGCATTTTGAAATAATTGAAAGGTAACCAGACCCGCAACAAGGGGGATGGAACCGGGCAATTGCCCCCACTTTAGAGACTTTGCACTGAAGATGTGCTCTGTGCTCCATGTTCGTGATTTTCGAAAGTGATTTCTCAATTATGACGCAACTGAAAAGCGACACAAATACAATGGCTGATGAAACCTGCATGCCTGCTTGCGTCAGCCGACTACGGAAATTAAAGCGGACATTGACTTTATAACCAAAAACAAGAAACAAAAAGTTGTTTTGTTATTTTATTGGTGTGTTGTGCATCTTTTTTCTAGCAGAAAATCTTTGAGTCGCAAACAAACAAACAAACAGAAAACTTAAAAATTACCCTACAGAATAAAAAATTCCGTTAGGCGTGCAGCAAAATTAGGTCTATTAGAACAGCAAACAAATCTTAATTGCAATGAAGTTCCCCTATTTGCAGCCCGCAAATCTTTCCTCAAACAATAACGTGGCCCTTCATGCTCGCAGTCTTGGACCACCCTGTTCTATACAAATCCACTGCTTCAAAAAACATTCAATCCGATATTGATTATGTTTTAAAAAATACTTAATTGCAGCTCGGACTCTAATAGATAAGCCTGAGTAAAGCGCGTGCGAACAAAGTCGAGAGAACACCTACTACGAAATATTGTTTTATTCAGGTCACCTGCAATAACGCGAAAGGCCAGACGTGGAACGAAAATTTATGAAGAGTGACAAGGCCCAAATAAAAGAGCCCGAGTTAACAACTTAGTGAAGTGGGACCGTCGGTGGTGGCACAAATATATAAAGCAAGCTTGCGTTCTCCGATATAAAAATCGTAATCAAAGACTCAGGCTACGCCCTAGGAGCCCGTGTGCTGGAGTCGCCANTGGGCTGTTAAAAACATCAAGAACACAGCTTAAAAAACAGGCAAAAATGACAGAGCATTGATACCTGTCTTAAATTAAACACATTAAAAATCACAACTTTTCCACATAGAGAAGGAACATGACTGACTACTCATTTTACAACTGCATTAGATACCGGAATGCAAATACAAGACAAAGCATATGTAGTAACTACTAACTATAGCAAGTTGTCTGTACGGATGCCAATTGACATTGATTTATCAAATATTTCATTTTGCGTATAAGATTCAGCAAAATGAAACTATTGAGAATGGTGTTAAAACGCTTGAAATTACACCGATTTTTAAATGGTGTGGTACGAATTTTTCCTGCAGACAAGCATGGGTATTGGAAGCAGGTCCGTAACGAAGCAGGGCGAAAGCCCCCCTGAAAGAATTTTCACCTGTCTGTGAAAAATGTGTTGGACATAACTCATAACTATTGGACACAGTTTAAAAAATTTGCGCCCCCTTTAGAAAATTACTCGCTTCCCTTGGTGTCCCAAGCTGGTTACGGGCCTGGTCAGAAGGGGGGCAAGAACTTGAAAATTTCAGAAAAAAATGCTGCTGTTTTAGTTTTGAGTGGCAAAAAACAAATTTCGCCACTTTTGGGCCCCGCTAGAAAAACTTTTCGAAGAATCAACTAGTGCCCCCCTGAAAAATATCTTTCCGAAGCCCATGCACAGAAGCATGTAAAATAACACCATTTTTGCAAAAAAATGTGTTGTATTACACCGTCTGGCATCATTGTTCAACAACACCAAGGCGGTAAGCAAGCCACAGCAGTGTAACAGACAGTGCACGGTATATTCTGCCAAACAATTACGAAATCCTGCCAAATTACAAATAATATTGACAAACTACTGCCAAAATTCTGCTACGTTTTTTTCATTAAACGATTTACTTTAACAATGGACCCAATGCAAATTGTGCTACTTAAACTAAGCAAAATTCTAAATTTAAAAGTGGGGGGCCAGGACCGCGCAGAAATGAAAGTAGGGGGATCTAGGCCCATGCGGCCCCTCCCCGGTTCAGCCAACTATGCGTCTGAGAGAAATTTTACCATGGAGTACGAAGACCGATACTAGACCGCCTAGCTTCTGGGGCCCTCGTCGAAACTTGTATAGGTTTTTGTATGGTAATACTAATTAGAATACAGATAAATGAGCTATCATGCTAAGGTTCATAAATAGATCAATTTTTATACTGGTAACTGGCTGGCTCACCCTAGTAATTTTGTGCATGATTGCAGTAGTGCGTACTATCATCCTACCGGATCTCTGTACCTATCTGGCCCGGGTACGATGTACCTCTTATACCGCCCTCTCGAAGGCCCTGATGCATGCAGTGGCGTAGTTTGAGTGTGGGCTGCCTGGCGCGGGCCTTGGCGCCTCCAAGTCCATAAAAATACATACAGTATTGCACAGTGAAAAGTTGCATAGCCAGCTCAGAAATTTGGGGTGGGGGCAAAATGCTTAATTTTAGGCGAATAACACTATTTTATTCGGAAAAACGCCTCTCAACGCACAAAATGACTATATTTTCTAAAAATTTGGGAGGGGCATGGTCCCTTTGCTCCCCCGCTGGCTACGCCTATGACAGTGACTGGCTCTTAAGGCTTTGTACATATACAAGATTAACTAGTTTGTGCACCCTTATAATATTACAGTACTCTCACATCCTCAAATATTGCATGCTTACACCAAAAAACTCAAACATTATGAGTAACACTTAATCAATAAACAGAAATGACATATAGGGAAAAATAGTGAAAAAATGTAAAAAATTAGGACTGTCTTTATTTCTGAAATGAAAACCACAATTTTCTGCACAGTAAGTTGTCTTGCCTTTTTCCTGGTAAATCCTTCAATGGCAATGTCAAAATTTATTTTATCTGTCAATTGTTGCTCTATAATAGACAGTGTGGCAAGATTTCTCAAACGCAAGGTGCTCATACTAGATCTTAATAGTGCCGGATTAACAATAGTAGCAAATGTAGCTATTGCTACGGGCCCCGCGCTTTTGGGGGCTCCGCGGTCTTCTGTAATAAATCTTATTTATTACATTATATATAGGATTTTTTAGTCTAAGAAGTTAATATTTCGCTTAGTTTGCCGTAAGTAGTAAGCGAAGGGTTACAAACGCTGTCTGAGTCCAGAAATTCTTGTTTGATTCTTTTTTTGCAGTTAAGTAACAAAAGGCATAAGATTGCGGTCAGCAGTGTTGCAATTTTATCTAATTTGCTGCTAAATCTAACAGGATTTTCTCACTGTTAGCTGTACAATTTTCAATCTAACAGTTATCTGGTTTTCTAGTAGGATTTTACCAACCACTTGGGAGGTTTAACACGTAACAAATTCCTGACTAAAAGCTTGTTTCAACGGTTTTTCAAGATGAAAACTTTTACACCTTCTTCATCAAAAAATATACTTATAATCTTAATGACGTTTTTAATTGGGTAACACCAGGACAAAGCACAACCAGCTGCCTGGAATTATTTTGAATTCTTATTATGATGCAACGAAGCTGCTCCAAACTGATAATTGTATCATAATAACAAGTAATTAGATGCCTTGGTGAAGCCTGATTGATTTGCTTGTGTGCTTAGTGAGCGCGTTAGGTTAAAAGACAACATTGGCAGAATATGTTTTTATCCCACGGTATGATATTTCCAAGTGGTTCAGTTACGCCAGTAGTAGCAGTCCCGTCGCCACGGGGGGCTAAAGCTCCAAGCCCCCCAAATTGAAAACGTGAAACACTATAAATAAGTGGAGTTTTGGTTAATTTTATAANGTCAAGCCCCCCGCACAAACGAAAAGCCCCCCCGCAGAACTGCAAAGCCCCCCTATTGAAAACTTTCTGGCGACGGTACTGTGCCGAAGACGAAAAAGCAGTATTATTGTGGAGATTTAGTTTTGGGGTGGGGAGTTTTTCAAAAGACTGTCTTCAACTATTAGTGAACAGGATTTCAATCAAAACGTTGGAGAAGTAGCCTACAGTATTACCCTAGTTGTATATTGTTCCATAGCTCAAAACGTGGGAACTTGACTCGGAAATAAGGATGAAATACACCTACATTTATCCTCACTTCTTGTAATATCGTGACAATGGTGACCAACAAATAAAAAAGACATTTTCCGTGGCTCTTACACTTTGTGCTTGTGCTGAATGCATTTGTTCGAAAGTCATCTGATTTACTTGAGTTTAACCAAGCCCACAATGCAGCAAGGTTTTCATCCAAGTGCGAAACATTTGCTTTACAAGTAGGTTACATCAAACCTAGTTTTGTTGGACATTCTTTTCGTGTTAGGTGAAACTTGGTACTTTTTTGCCAATTCACCGTTGTGCATTTTGATTTACTCTTAAATATATTATCGTGTCGTCATGCAAGTACAGTAGAACTCTAAGAATGAAACGTTTGACATGGTGCAGAATTGTAAGTCAGGCCGGGCTTTTCGGATCGGGCCGGGCTTGGGCCCGGGCTCGGGTTTGTCGAAATATTTCAAGCCTGCATACAAAACTTTTTTATAGCATTGGGAGTAAGGATTTTTTCTTTCGTGGCGTAGATTTGTTGTGCTCACCAGGGTAGCTTCTGTGAGTGAAGCGATTGTGCTTTTTTTCAGCTAATTCTGTTTGCAAACACAGTTACGTTCTTTTCGTCTTTGCTCGGAGTAGCCTCACACTCTTTTTGAGAAGGCGACAGCGGTGACGAAATTAGCACGCGATGGCTTAGCCTCAAAGAGATCAATCACTCACAAGATTCTTGGCTTGTTTTAAGAAGCCTACAAACCGGATTGTCATGCCTATAGCGCCATCGTGGACAGTTGCGTGATAGTTTCTTTTTTTCTTGAGAAACATTACATTCCGTAGTATTATCGTTTACTAATATGCTACGTTTGTGCCAGAGACAGATTATGCCAATGTTTTGGTCAAGGTGGTTGTTATTTTGGGTGTGATAAAACGTATACCTGCAGCTATATCCGAACACAACCTTTTTATTACTCTGCAGTTGCGCATAACTTAAATCCCTCGGTAAATTTGGCTTTCGGGCCTAAATCGGGCTTCAAAAATAAATGTCGGGCTCGTGCCGGGTTCGGGCTTGTGATTCGGGCTCCGACCGGGTTCAGGTTTCAAAATGAGGCGCCTGTTACAACTCTGTGTGGGTATGTATGCAAAGACCAAAAAGGAGAGATTGAAAGGATACATCCTCCACCCACCAACAGTAAATATAGATTGAAATCATTTTGCGAAGTAGTCTACGCTAATTTTCGGCCGAATGATTTTGGTGCTGGTAAAAAGATAGCAATGGAGATTTTGGTAGGGGTGGGGCTGCATCAGTGCCGGATTAACAAGGGTAGCAAATGTAGAAATTTGCTGCGGGCCCCGCGCTTTTGGGGGCCCCGCGGTCCTTTGTGCTAAATTTGTTATTTATTATGCAAGGGTGGATATTGGAATTTAAGTGCCCGAGACAAACTCTCAGAAAGGTGGCCTATATTTTACACATGCTATACAGAAACTTTATTCGCTCAAAGCAAGCTAAATTTTTCATTTTGTCTGGGATTTTGCTTCTGCGTGAAAGTCAATTTCACACTGTAAATTGTTTGATATCTTTTGATTTTAAGTTGTTCTTTAACTACACGTTAAAGTTGCATATGACTTTCTTCACAGCTTAAATGTGGCTCTAAAAAGAGTGTTTAATAATCTTTTTAACAATGCAATGTAAAAACCAAGTGTGAAATTCTCAAAAGGGGGACCTTAAAGGCATCTGTGAAAGAGGGTAGCCAGAGNCGACCGCCTCGTTCGCCTCCTGTAGTATCCACCCTGTTTATATGTATAGAATTTTTCAGTCCAAGAAGTCACTATTTTGCTTAATTTGTCATAAGAAATTAAACGAATGTTTTCAATTCAATGCTTTTACAGTAGATTACTGTGATGTGATAATTAAAGTATTTTACAGTTTTTTGCAGCATTATGGGACCACGTAAGTAATTAGACATAATTGCAGCAATTTGAAGATATTGCCTGATTTTATTGTGACGATTGACATTAATAATATCATTACATCAGATTGACCTGTTCTATAAATTGCGTTACCTTTTTAGTACATTCGATTTTAAATGATTTGGGCAGTGGTGCCCAACCTGTGGTTTTGACCCCAGATCTGGGGTTTTCAATGCCTTTCTGGGCATTTGGGTTTTTCCTCAGGAGATCTGTTGTTTTTAGGAATTAACAGCGTATAGGGGTGTTTTAAGATAGGATATGTTTAAAATTTATTTCTAGTCTCAATTTTCTTTATCTTGTTTTATCAAGGTACGTTAGTCTTCAGCATAACTAATAAAGAAGCTACTGGCACTGCATAAGCTGCAAATATTAGCAACGCGCAATGCGTTCAAGTGACAGAGATACTTATGAAGCAAGCCTAAAGAAAAATATTGAGTGGTGCGTACAGCAATTTTAAGGTGGAGTGGTTGAAAGATCCAAATCTCAAAGGTTAGCTACAGAAGGACATTGGGAATAAAGATTTAATTATTGTAAATTCTGTCAGATCACCTTCAGAGATGCAAACAGGTTCATGTTACTGCGATATAATAATTCCGAGAGAAACAAAAGTTCATTAGCAAAGTTACAGCGTACATTCACTCGCACGTTTTGCGACTTTCAGATACCCAGGTATGGTAGATATTAGAAAGATTGGTCTAATTTTGTGTCTACCTGGGATTTTCTGTTCAAATCTGTTTTTTTGGTGATTCTATACGTTTTTTTCAGAATATCTCATTGGCAGCCCTGGATTTGGAATTTATCCATTAACCATTGGGTAGTGTACCTGGAGTCTTTTTTAACAAATGTGGCAAACATGATTTGCGCGTGCATTTAACTCTCATGGTGACCAACAGCAGTGGAGAACGGTCATTTTCTAAACTTAACAGTGGTATAGTCGAGACCGTAACCTCCGAGACCGAGACCTGGCTCAAATTTCGAGACGAGACCGAGACTTTGTCTAAAAAGTCGAGACCGACACCAAGACCTGGAAGTTCGAGACCGAAACCGAAACTCGAGACCTCACATTTCTATAGTTAAAGCTAACTCCTTGAATAATGCAGCAACAAAATAAATGGCACATTGCCAAATATCACGATAATAAAAATCATCCGAAATTTGTGGAAACAGCCAAATACTGCAAACGTTCATTTTCACTTTCCTCTTAGGAATTTACAACTTCAAGCCCGTGGCCTTATTTACAAATTCCATGAAGAAATTGCATGGACACTGAAAATGTTGGCAGCGTTTAGAACAATGGTTTTCAACCTGGGGGTCGTTTACCTTTTTTCTAGGGGTCGTGAGAGCTTCTTACAAAAATATTCATATTTACTTCTCGATTTTATATTTCTTATGGAACTACTTTTTGTCGTAGCCAAAATAATAGGATCGCCTGGCAAGAATGATAGCCTACTCTTTCATTCAAAATTGTTTTAATTGTGATTATGACCACCACAATACAGAATACTGTTGCGTTTGGCAACGCACGAATAACTTTGTGACATAAGAATGTGATGTGTTTTTAAATTAGATATCTGATTGCGGAAGCTAAGGTAGTTTTTATTCTAGTATTCAATGAGTTGTGCTGTGGAGTGATTTGCGTACGGCACGGGTCTTTCTCACTGATGCTGCCATGTGCATGAATTTAACAAATGAGTCTTGGTTCAACACAGTGATATCGTACGTTATTTTATAGTCATTATGATTTTCTATTGTACAAACACAACTGCATTTCATATGTCTGACTGGAAATTTTCGAAAGGGGGTCGTTGGGTTAAATTGGGTTGCAAAATGGGTCGCCGCATGAAAAAGGTTGAAAACCACTGGTTTAGAGGTTCTACGCATTTTCACTCGAAAAATGTTAGTGAGCCAATTGAATAT
>JGI24022J15233_10007212_pt1 | contig 12213 bp, 5 predicted proteins | sample Ectturendosymbi2_FD_15233 | JGI IMG/M metagenome (IMG submission 15233)
TGGGCTTATCCCATCCGAAAGAAACCTCCAAACCCCCTTAAACTATAAAACAGTGACGTTTGTTCAAATTTCAGAATGTCAAGCCCCACTTCTTCAATGTAAAGCCCCCCTATAGAAGACTTTCTTGTGAGGGTTCTGTTGCGACACCAAGCTTTTCATTAGCTATTTCTTTGGTAACAATGGTTAGATTTTAACACCATCCATGAGTTCACATTCATAATTTCATTTATTAATCCTATCCATTTTTGCACTTTAACGAAACCTAACTACATAGCAATGCTAGTCTACAAACGAAAACAGCATTCAAAAGAACACACTGGCTTAAAATATGTCATTTACATTGAAATGACCCACTAAAGTTCAATCTTATAAGTCAATTCACAAAACAACAATTTTGCATATCATGTTTAAAAAAGACAAAAGCTATTTGTCCTGATATCATCCAGCAACCAGTCAATGCCCTTGCAGGCTCACGTAGAATAGGCGTGAAGACTGCAAGGCATGGTGTAGACCAGCGCTCTTCAACCAGTGTGCACGTTTGCACCCTAGGGATGCACTAAAATATGCCTGGAGTGCACCACTACGAAAGTGTTCACAAGGGTGCATCACAAACTTGTCACACTAAACAGATACCTTTCACAAAATTTTCTGTTAGCAAAAATGAACCATTGACCAACCAATGACTTTCAGGATTTAATCTAGACTTAGCGCATTCTAAAGTGTGGTGCGTAAGCATCAGAACATGTCAAGCTCATTTTTGTAATTCATTGATTATATGTGATTCATAAGCGACAGACAATGAGCCATAATCAACAGAATTATGTAGCTTAGTTACTGAATTAGGATACTTGCTTATTTAGGCCAGGGCACTCACAGACATGTGCGCAAATAGGTGGGGGAATGGGGGACGTGTCAGTAAATAGGGTGCTTGAGTTCGTCAAAACATCTTTAGGGTGCACCGTAGTAAGAGAGGTTGAAGAGCACTGGTGTAGACTACAGACCACATTAAAAGAGCCAGAGTGCTCTAGCCAGTCCAGAGTATAGATCGCAGTAGGCCTACGCCTACCCAGGTGATGCAGCAAACAACGTCCTTGATGATAACTGAATAAGCCCTATCTTGCCACACCAGGAGCATATTCATGCTGACAAACTTGGCGTATCCAATTAGCAGATTAAGAGGGGCAATGGGATTACACTACGGTACAGTGATTAGACCAGGGACAGTCTTGAAGTCATGGCACTGAAAGCTGGAAAGATGCTTCTGAAGATAATGAATGTGTGATTGTGCAATGTGCAACTTTTTCCAAAAGTCTGATCCTCGAAATATCGATAACAGCGTTTCGGATAATCGGGTCATACGGTTCCCGTTTGAAAGCAGTTTTTGGATATCCGTATCCGGTTGCAAACTCACTATCCTGCCGGATATCCAACCGGTAAACCAGATAGTGATCATCTCTGGTGTGGGCGACCTGACAGAGATGTACGGCGTCTAAAGTTTTTGACTCCGACTCCACTCCTGCCTTTGATGAATATACTCCGACTCCGAAACATTTGTAAGTTTGCACTCCGATTCCTGCTAAACTCGAAAGTGAATGCAATAAGCTGTTCAAAAAATATTCAAAAAATGACTCCGGCTCCACTCGGGATCCGACTTTTCATGAAAAAATCAACTCTGTCTTTACTCCTACTTTCGAAATTCACCAAGACTCCGGCCGGAGTCCTCTCCTGCACTCCGGTTCCTGAACACCACTGCAACTTGGTGCCCACGGGCACCATGTTGGTGACCCCTGTGTTAGATTCTGGTGTTCCACCTAACACTGAGGTAGAGCTGAGCCTTTGTTTTTCAATGAGGGGCCAGCAGCGCCCAATACATTGGACCTATTATCGTGGTTTAATGCAGTATTTATATATCATGATCTTGGCAATCGACCTCACATTTTTACTTTGGTATTTTTGTTGGGCAGTGAGGTGCATTTGTTGCAGCAGAGTTAGGTTGGATTTGTGGAATTGACAGAGTAAAGAAGAGAAGTAAAATGAAAGCTAAAAACTGCCCTAAACAATTTCTTAGATCTAAGCAGCGTGGTAACAAAAGTGCTAAAATAACATTTGGCACTACTATTTAGCGGGTGGGCACCATTTTGTTCCTCTTTGGGTACTATTTTGTAGTTTGTGAACTGCGTTGGGCACCACTTTTTCGTACAAAAAACAAGGAAATTGTTAAATTCCATTTGACTCGAGCTTGCAAAGCAATGACTCGAAGTGATTCTTCAATAATTTGTGGTTTTGGCAGTAGTGGATTATCCTCTTTGGCCTTTCCAAAATTTATCAAAAATATGAAATCGTGCCAAAACCAAAAAATTTAACATGGTTAGAAAAACCACATTCAAACAACAATTTTTTTTAGTCTATTTCCGTCCTGATCCGCTAGTTTTCAAAAAAGTTGCAGTCCGATCCCGTCCTTGTCCGGCTAAAATTTCCTTCAATCTTCATCCAGGCTTAGCTCTGTGGCAGAGGTAGCCATGGACCCGGTGTGGGATTCTACGTTTTTCTTTCGGACCCGGAACCGGAGTCAAAAACTTGTCAAAAACTGGGTCAGAGGTCACTTTTTAGCTTTGGCAGTAGCAGGAGTCTGCTTGGCAGAGATGAATGAACTGTTAAATTTTTCGGTCCGAGTCCAATCCTAATCTGAAAAAGTTGAATCCGATCCAGTCCTTATCCGTAAATTTTTGGAAACCATGAGTCCGATCCACTCTTGGTCCACCGATGTAAAATCACGTATTTTAATTTGTCCCATATGGCAAAAGCTATTTTGCCTTTAGTCAAATAAGATTGAATAAAGGCAAAATAGCTCCAGCTGTGCTTTTGCTTCATGAGGCAAAATAGACACAGCTTTTTTGCATTTGCAAGTCTGAAAAAGTGACTCCGGCCACTTCTGCTCTGTGGCAATGGTCCCAAACCTGGGGTTTTCCAATGTCTGGGTTTTATGATTCAAATCTGAAAACGTGCAACATAGCAAGATGTAAAAGAGCAGCATTAAGTTAAGAGCAGGAATTATTGCAAGCTTATCAGAATATAAAATCATCAAAAGCTTCAGGTTTAACAAATTGATGTGTTCATATATATTTGGATCACAAAAAAGGGTTGGCCCCATCCCGTATAATCCCATCAATTAAAAGTTGTTGATCGATGTCACCTAAGAAAGATTAGCTTTCACGCAAATTAACTATTCTGAGTCGTGCTGCTTAGTCTCCGATCACTACCTCAAATTGTGGAACGAATTTTACATAACAACCAATGAAGCCTTCTTGTACAAGCAGCTATTTCCATGTGTAGATGACGATCCAAAAAATGCAAGCATTGTTTGCACTTCATCTTTCGCCTCCATACTCACTGGTCAATGCAGACTGCATTACCATCTACATCGAATAAGACTTCGTCCGAATGGCCTATGTGAAGAATATGACTTACCAGAAACCGTTGAACACTTTATAATACACTGTTGTGTGCAATCCACATCAGCATGAACCAGGTTCTGACAATCCATGCAGCAACATAACTTAAGATTATATTCCACTATAGATGCAAATTCTACAGGATGTCAAACCCAATCCAATGGCCATCGACTATCACTATTTCAAACAAACTGGTGTAAACTTTAACCAACACTAAAGGAACCAGAGATACCACTACAAAACCATGCAGTTAACAGTGCCATTTCACCAAAATAAATAAAAAAAACAAAAGGTTTGGTGAAAAACCATATGAGTCAACTGCTTATCCAGCCCCATTGCTAGCAAATCAATTTCTGATTGAAGACATTTCACATGTAATAAACAAGAAAAGTAACAAAATGCGTTGAATCAACATAATAAAATTAGTAAACATACAACAACCACAAGAAACAAGCGAAAAGCCAAAACTTCAGATTTTCTGGTTAACTCTAACTGGGTTGCTGGATTTTTCTTGTTTTCTTTTTTTTCTAATGCTTTTCTGCTTTCTGGGTTGTTCTTTCAAAGATCTGGGGTTTTAAAGATGTTGTAACTACGTCGCGGTGGTTTAAGATAAGGCATGAGTTAAACTTTTTATTTCTAGTTTCATCTTTCTTTATTCTTCAGCATAGCTGATGGAATGTTCAAGTGACAAAGATGCAAATGATGCAAGCCCAAGGAAAAAGATTGAGTGGCATAAAGCAATTAAGGTAGAATGGTTCTGAAAGATAATAAAGATTTCAAAGACTGGCCCCAGCAGGATTGTGGAAATGAATAATTTAGTTGCTTACTATGTTGTAAATGCTGTCAGGTCATCCTTACAAATGCAAACAAGTCCATGTTGATATTACTGCAACATAAAGATTCAGACAGACACAAAAGTTCATTAGTAAAGGTATATATTTACCAGCAAATTTTGTGACTCACTGATGCCCTAGACTGGAAAGCACAGCAACTGTTGGTGAGATTTTGTGCATGTCACAAGAATCTTTAGGCGTGACTCTCATGAAAACTTTGACGCACATCATATATGCATGACTGCTTTTCACTATGAACAGGCTGGTGTGTGCAACGTGCTTTCTCTGAATCACTTATGACTAATTTGCCTTGCATCAGTACATCAGTTTGTTAGCAATGATGACCTTGTTTAATTTTGTCATTCTGATAAGAGGTATTGTAAAAATTCCTTTCTTTAGTAAATTATATACCTTTCAAAGCAGAATCAAGTTAGGAATTCACATTACCAGCCTTTCATATACCATATTGTTTAAAAAAAATGTTGGCTAGTGGTGGTGCATTCAATAAAAGAATGTCTTCATTCTAGTAATTACTTGGTTGCTTTCCAAGGCGGGGGTGGTAGAGTTGGTGGTCAAATGTGCAATAACCATAAAAGCCATAATCATAGAAATGTCAAACATTTCAGCAACTAAGAAACATACGATGTGAAAACTGAAAAGAAATATTGCTGCCAACGAGGTTTATACGGTGTGAAAAGAAACATTGCTGCCAACAAAGCACATTTTTGGGACTATTGCATTAACGTCGGTCATTTTCTTTGTGGTGTAGCAAGGGTAAACGTTATGTGAACGTCTATTTGCATTTGTATCGTCAGCAGCCTGAAATGGACAAGCAAAATGTCGACTTTGACTACCTTGGAAAAATATTTGCAGATACCCATGCTTGTGTTATTTGTGTTTACAATCTAACATCTGCTTTATACTTNACTATATAACCATTTTTGTGTTATTTGAGTACCTTTTGTTCCAGCCTCTCGGTTAGNGTGTCATTGAATGTGCGATTCACCATGAATGGGGTATGCTCGAAGACTTACAACCGTATATATGTGGTGTGAACAAACGAAGACTTAAGCCCATATATATGTAATGATTGTGAGTTTTTAGAAACTAGTTATTGCATGCCCACACGATGGCTAATGAGCCCCATTCAGAAAAGTTTTCCCCCCTGGCTCAAACTTCCGGTTACGCCACTGACTGTGGGAGGGTGACACTTTTCGACTCGCCCCAGGGCAGAACTTCCTATGCCAGGTCCCTGATGTTTTAGCAGCCAGATGAAATGGCTTCGCGGGCCATAGTTTGAAGACTCATAGTCTAGACCAGGTTTTGTTAAGGTTTTTTAGGGACCTGATTCAGGTCCCTAGAATTGAAAATTGGGTCCTTAGAATCAGAGAAAATCATCATCTGGTCGCTAGATACCGAGAAAATCGGGTCCTTAGAATCAGATAAATCAGGTCCCTGCAGGTCCATACCAGGTACCTAACGCTTTCCTTAAAAAAAAACCTGTTCTAGACCATAACCTCTGAGACCAAAACCTGTTCAAAACTTTAAGACCAAGGCTTTCGAAAAGCGAAGACAATGACTGAGACCTGAAAGTTCAAGACTTGAAAAATTTCTAGTATCTTTCAAACAATACAATGTCATCAACACTTTTGAGCTGTTTGTTTGTTTAATTTATAGCATATTTCTTACCTGCTCTGTTTTTTCAGTTCATGCCGATACAAGGGACATAGATAGAGCACGTTGAATTACAGAAGCTTTTCTACGCAAAATGTTGGAGTGTTCAAAGTCTCATGATAATAGGTTCCAACAACACTTTCAGCCCTCAAGACCGAGATGAAGTCTGAAACCCTCAAGGCTGAGACTCATTTAACATGGGGTTTGAGACATGTCTCGACACCAAGACAAAGTCTCAAGACTCCGTCACTGGTGAGCAGTCTTCTTGACGCAAAACTCTACACCTATCAATGCTCAACAGTTTTTTTGAAAGAAGAAAAGCTAACATACAAACACATCAGCAACCTGCAAATTTGGGTGTCTAAAGATAACTGTACGATGGTCGCAATTTATCCCTTGCAGAGAGCAGCTGTTTAACTTTCTTTTATTCTGCATGTTATGAAGTTGCATGTATGCTAATGACAGTTTTTTTAAGGAAAATGTTAGGTACCTGGTATGGACCTGTAGGGACCTGATTTCTCCAATTCTACGGACCCGATGACAATTTTTGCTGATTCTAAGGACCCGAATCAGGTCCCTAGAATCGCCTTAAAAAAGTACCTTAAAAAAACCTGCTAATAATGTCAACAACTTTGAAAAGAATTTTGCAGATTTTGGGTGTGAAAAACAAAAGATTTAAAAATATTTATCCTCTTACTTTCACATATGATAATTTTGATCACAGATATTATAAAACACATCTGAACTCAAGTAATGCACAATGGGGAAAAACTTTACAAAAGAATATATGACAAAATGTTTATTTGTGTATTTGGTTCTGACACCAGGTCCACGTCACACCAGTTACAGCAGATACCCACCAAGGTACTAAGATGTGTTTAAGTTACAATATTGGATAGGTCATGAGAGAGTTGAACAAATGGTGGAATGTTTGCTTACTGCGCTAGAGAGTTGAATATGACCCCAAAGCCAGCTCACGCATGGAATGGGATGCGATTAGTGACCTGGGTCCATGGTCAAAAAAGGCTGGATGAGTCAGACTCTACGTGCAAAATTTTTTGACATTAAAATCTTCTGAAATTTCAATAATCCAATTTTAAGAAAAATCCAGTAGTGAAAATCTTTTGGAGATCTTTTGGATCTTTTTTACTTACTGCACTAGAGAGTTGAATAAGACCCCAAAGCCTGCTCATGCATGGAATGGGATGCGATTAGTGGCCTGGGTCCATGGTCAAAAAAGGCTGGATGAGTCAGACTCTACGTGCAAAATTTTTTGACATTAAAATCTTGTTGAAATTTTAATAATCCAATTTTAAGAAAAATACAGTAGTGAAAATCTTTTGGAGAGAAAGTGTAATTTGATCAAAATTCTGGAAAAAAAAATTATATAAGCACCTTTGCAATCCTCAGGTGGAGAATTTAACTTATTGCAGAAATAAAACTCTGTGGCAAATCTAGCTCACCCACCAAGCTGAATTTCATCATTTTTGTGCTATAGATATTGTGTTGTGCACGGTAAACCTTCCTGAAAAATGTAGAACATAAAGATGCTTTCCTATGTGGAAAAATTAGGGAGCATAATGATTTACTCAGAAGCGTGACAAGGTCAATGTCTAAAATCGAGCGGTTTGACTCAAAAGTTCAAATAAAAAAAGTTGTGTGTGCCCTTGCAACAGAATCCACACTGATGCCCACATAGTACATGATTCACTTAATTTTATGTATCTTCCTACCTGGGGTTTTTTGATGAGTCTACATGGGTTTTTTCAAAAAATCTGCTTGGCAGCCCTGCTCAGGGATAGAGAGTTGACTCACTTCAAGTCTGTTTAGCCTTGTGTAATTGCTGGCATATAACAATTACAACATAATCAAGGTAAATGCTTATTAATCAGAACCAAGATAGTCCTTAGTAAATGTAGTCTTGCCAATCAGTATCAGAAACAAAGAATGCGACCTATAAGATTTATGTCCAAACTTCAAGCTCTTGGTTATTACTGCCTATGTACAGCCAGGAATTTTAACTCATGCTAGTCAAATACAAATTCATGTTTAAAAGGCATGAAGTAAGACACTTAACTGTTGAATATTACTGTCAAGTCAGATTTTAATTTTTTGCTTGTGCACCACTGCATGGGATTAACTGTTTAATCAAAGACAGAAGCTGAAGTGCCTTTTTGATAAGGCTTGCAAGATCATTTCTAAGACAGCACTTCCTAAACAATGGCCTGCAGCCCACAAAGTTCTTTCAGGATAACCACAAGGCATTTCAAAATGTTACAATTATCCAGTATTTGAACAAAATATTTCTTGAAAATTTATTAATTATATATTGATCTGATTTTATATTTAAACAAGCTCAAGTTTACCATTATTGAGTCAATTGCATGTATCGATAACATTTAGTTTCTTTCTCTCCAATATTTTCATTGTTATTTTAGCTCAATACATCATGATGGCCCACATAAAAATTGTCAGTAAAAGTTGGTCACAAGCTGAAAAAGTTTGGCAAGTCAGTGATTTAAGCTAAAGCTATGTTTACATTGTTGAAATACAGGACCTTGACCAATGATGTTGTTAAGAAAAATTACTTTGCTTCAGTTTTTGTTTGTTAATACCAGAACCACATTCAATTAATCTACTTTCACTAGTTTTCACACTATGTTTGTTGTTGCAGTGTTTTTGCTCTATCTTTTCAATCAAAGTGATGATACATTTGTGTGTGAACCATGCAAGCAAGCAAAGTTGTTTTACAACCTTTGTTAGATCATAAAGTCCTGGAAACAGTGTGCTATCAGAAGAAGCTGTTATTAAGCAGTTATGGCCCAAAGGGAAGACTTAAAATTATTGGCAGTGAAATTCTCTCTGAAATGGTTATTGGGAGCTCTTCTTCAGTTTTGTTGAGTGCTCCCATTCTTGGTGAAAAGGAGCCAATCATAGCATTAATTACATCAGCTGTTTCTCAACATCTTAAAACTCATTTTGATGCTGGCTTATTTGCAAAGGTTTTTTGCCTGTCTTTGGTTGAAAGTGGTCTTAAATTGGATGTTCCATGCAGTGTGACTGCTCAGTGCTATAGAAAATTTTCAGAAGACATTTTGCAGGAGTTGAGCAACACTGTGGATTCACCAGTTGTTTCCAAAGTTGACATTGCAAAATTGCAGCCTTTTCTTGATCTCATTCAAGGAATTTTACAGACCAAACCATCAGTTTGTTTTTCTAAGCTGCAGATTGAAAACTTGTCAATACTATTGTTAAAAGCTTTCATGCATTGTTCATGTGGAATTATTGGTAAAAATGCCGCATGGCCAATTTTACATTTTCAGGTAACGAACTGTGGCCGTAGTGAACTTTTTTATGGTCTTCTGCTTGATGTGGTGCATCACAGCAAAGACAGTTTAGTTGACTTGTTTGACAGTTTTCAATATGATAAAAACAAGAAACTGAATGTTATTCTGTTGGACGTTGCACTCACTTTGCCCAGTTTGGTTGGTAGTTTACCACATAAACAGAATCAGTCAAAGCTACATGATCAAGTAATGAACTACATGCTGTCTTTCACACAAAAAATTATCAGCTCTGGAGTAAATGTTGTTTTAAACCAGAAAGTAATGGATGATTGGATAAAGAGGCAATTTCGAATTCACAACATCCTTGTTATTGATAGGATTGGTGGTCAGACAATGAATGCATTGCAGAAAGTCACCCAAGCTATGGTTGTGGGGTGCCTGGGTGAAGACGTAAGTGCCTGTAAAGGAAAAATTGATGGCATTTCTCTGCAGCCTGTAAATGATAAACTGTATGTCCTAATTGAAAATAGGTCTTTTGCAATGAGCTCTCTTGTTGTGTGTAGCAGCTCAGAACAGTGTCTTCGGGATCTGAAGCATGTAAGTTGGGCAAGCCTGTATGCAATTGACAAAACCTTGACCTGCCAAAAGGTTTTGGCTGGTGGTGGAAACTGCGAACTGTATTTGTCACAATATTTGCAGAAGCAGTACTCTGTTGAAAGGGGTTTGCAAGAAATACCCTGCTCTCTGGGACAGTTTCTTGTGTGTTTAAAAAGTTTTTGCAAGTGCTTAGATGAACTTGGAAAGTATTTATCATGTGACTCAAAAACAATTTATGATTGCTATGAAACGAAGCTCCATGCTTTAATGGTTGCTGTTCAAACAGCATGCATTGTGCTGGAAATTAAATTTCAAATCAAGGACAGCTGAAGCTTATGTCTGGATGTGGTACTCTTCTACAACTTGTTAAGTTCTAAAATACATGGCCATCTTTCACTATGTTAACTGTGATTATTGCTGTTCATCAGTGATGAGTATATCATGTCTTGCTTCAGTTTTGTGTGACCTTCAGCACCCAAATGGGATATTTTACCATCCGATATCCTCTCCAGGTTTAAAATGAAGTACCACATTTTAAAACTTATGAAGAAAACCATTGATTGAGTGAAAATCAGCTACAGTAGAAACTCAAAATTAGATGTCATGTGTGTATGGAACTCCAAGGAATTTTTCTCATGGCAAAAAATTACTTGGTGCTTTTCAAAACAACCACCAAATGTTTTTTTCAAGAATACATGTTACAGCTTAGAATTTTACTGTAGTACCCTCTGGTGTACAAAGGTGTACGCAAGGGGTGGGTGGGTTGGGGTTAACCTCCTTGAGCTTGCCATTTTACAAAAACTTTATTACCTGCGCAAAGGAGATTAATTGTTGTCACATACTTTTGCTTGTTAATTTCTCGACGTAATGCAAATACCACGGAATACATTTGCATGAAAATTTCAAGGAACATAGTATGTGGGCCAAAAAGTAATAATTTGGTTTTGGTGGGAATCTGGGTTATCGCCTGCGTCCAGAAACCATCTCGCCACTATCTGCAGACTTTTCGTCCACTACGCATGTTTAAGATTGTGTTCCGTGATAGTTCACTTTATCCGAAACAATTGTCTTTATTTTGTCTGCTGAGGCTGATCAGCGCAAGCAATAACCGCATTGGCTACATTACCAATTTCGTAGCATGATAGTATTACACGAGCTCAAAAACAGCAGTTGTTAACATAGAGGTACCCATTTGATAAAGTCTCAGCAGGGAAAAAGAAAAGTTTGCTAGACTGCTATACATAACAAAAAATTGAAAGTTTTCTTGCGTACTTATGCGCATTTATTGAAAGTTTTCTTGCGTGCTTATGCGCATTATCAATTGTGTAGTTTAGCAAGATTCGATCTTGCAAACCGGGGTGTGTGTTACAGTCGAGTCGCACACTTTCGATGCTCGACTGCTCGTATTCGACAAGACAATAGCGCAGCCTCGTTTCGCAGTTGTAAATTGCTCCGACGCAGGGATGAGTGTGTTTTACTCCCCTGTTTCGCAGCCCGATATTTTTGCAGTTATGGACTGCTGTGTCGTAGCTTTGAGTTTATTTTCCTCCGATATCCTGACTTGGAGCGCTGATAGTTTATATTCAGTGCAATGACACATAAAATAAGGGGAGTGCGTGTAGAAGAAAGTGCATATTATGTCAACAGACTTCGCCAAAACGTTGGTTTGGAAACACGAATATGACGTCACAAACAACGGATACCAAATGTAAATGACCTCCATATGCCACTGCATGAAACTCCCCATGAAAATTTTCTGCGTACGCCACTGCTGGTGTAAACCAATGATGTTTTTGGCAACACTATTTTCACCAAGTTTTTGAAACACACTGGAGTCAGGTTTTGACAGTATTGTCCACGTTACATTTTGCTAATGTTGGCAATCAATTGTTGGTAACTTTTTGGTCACAACTGCAAAGCATGAAGTAGGACATGACAAATAAAGCTTGGTTTTTGTTAATTCAAGCGACATGTGTTTTGGTTATGTAAACAACAGGCTGCTTTAAAAACAGGTTTGTTGAATTTAGGGTAAATTTGAAAACTCGGCTAGGAAAGTTTCATTTGTATGGATTTTGCATTACAGTCAAGACCAACTTTCATTTATGAACTCAAAATGGAACATCTTAAATCTGTATGCTGATCCAAAATCACTACCCAGCATAACGTGTTTAAGAACGTTTTTCAAAAACATCTTCAATTGTCATTCGCTGCAACAACTAGGCGAATGCGTTAGTTTGGTTGTACTGTATATCCTGAAGAGATGGGCATGATAGCTTGCATGCCACTGTTGCGATCGGAAATCCCGAGCGGCATGAGCGCAAAGCTTCGCACTGTGGCAGCAAGCAACAATAGAGTTCACATGCCACGATC
>JGI24022J15233_10007213_pt1 | contig 12213 bp, 8 predicted proteins | sample Ectturendosymbi2_FD_15233 | JGI IMG/M metagenome (IMG submission 15233)
CCCCACAAACTGAAATATGAATCATTATTAAATCAGTGGAATTTTTGTCAAATTTGAATGTCAAGCCCCCCCCCTGCACAAACGTAAAGTGCCCCTATTGACGGCTTTCTGGCGACGGTTCTGGGCTGGGCTTCACTTGTTGTATGGACGTGAACAGTTTGTCCAAATGCGTTGCGGTGTCTGCAGCTTAAGGTAGGGAATTCGTACAGGGCGTGGGTTGGATTCAGTACCTGCTTCTTGTCCTGTCGGGCGAGTGCAACCAGACTTTGATTGGTGCACAGGGAAAGTTCGTTTGCGCTGTTTTTAATTTGCAGCAACTTGCTAGTGTTTTTGTACATGCGGTTAATCTATGGCAGGGGTGGGGAGCCTGCTACACCGGGGCCGAATGGCGCCCGTGTGAACGTTTGATATGGCCCGCATCAGGATCCTTGTCAACCGAGTTAGAACACAAAATTACGCCAAAACGAAATTTCACAGTAAGCAGATAGAACCAGTCAAGAGAAATCTCTCTCTTGCTCCTCAGTTTTCTCTCTTTGTTTTCCTCAAGAAGATTAATGTAGGATTTTAAGATGAAAGTAATTTTCTTCTGCGGCCCACTCGGGATTCATCACAATGCATACGGCCGGTGATGACAAACGGGCTCCCACCCCCTGATCAGTGGAGCAGCAATTCGTAACCCACCGGAGGTGCGTTGCGCTTTACATTGCAATTGTGTTCGCGGAATCTCCGCTGGTTTCGCAAAATCTTTCTCGTGCGTTTGGACACGTGCGCATGTCGTCCTTTGGTTCCATCACACTCGACGAAACGTTTCTGCAGTTTAGGCATGACCTTGTACAAATTTTCATGAAAACCTTATCCCTTCCTTTGCGTTAATGTATAAACGAATAAACGTTTTTCGCAGAAGTCAACAGGTTTCTCTATGTCTGCACCCGTTCATCACTTGCAGCAAATAGGAGTTTCATCGTGGTGTATAATGTTGAAAATCGATTATCAACGGAACGACAAAGCACAATTACGAGCCTTTCGTTTGTTTGTTGGACGAGAGGTCCCCAAATTTGTGCAAGATTGTTTGTCGCGTGAAAATCAACGTTGTCTGCAGCGTGCAGCTCAATGTCAAGCGCGCGATTACATCCCCAGAAATAATCCTTAGGGAAGAGTCGATGTAATGCAGTAGCGCAATGTTTTACACGAAAAATATTTTTGTTTGTGGCGGATGTTATTTGATCTGATGCTAGTGCCGAGCAGTCGCATTTTACGGTGTTAGTTGCAAACCACGGGTGTGACTTATTTCGTAAAATTTCGACAGTATGAATTGAAAATGTCAGTTCTTTAAACGTAATCGTCGGCATTGAAAGTCTCGCATTGTGGAAGACCTGTAGTTAGCTCGAAAGACAACCTCGCTTTCACTTCGAGGCGGAAAAACGTACAGCGGCGAAACGTACGGATCCTTCGCTTGCAAACATACTTTGGTAGACGTACGTTGTACGTATTTTGTTGGGGAATTCGCAGTTATTCAACAGCCTTGGAATACAACTGTTTCTTTACCTTGAAAGTTTCTATAGGCATCGCGGATATGTCAAGACGTATGACGAACTTAGCATCAGAATTGTCTACATTATCAGTGTCGTGAAAGACGTGTTCCGAGATATACGGTGTTAGATAAAAGGTGGCTGTATCCAGGGGTAGCTGACGGCGATAGCTATACACAATACGTACTTCACTGCGAAATGTACGAAGTCCAGCAACCTAAGTATTCATTCCAACGTATAACTGAACAGTGGCGTACGCAGAAAATTTCCGAGGGTGGGGCAAAGTTTCGTCTCATTCGTGAGACGTCACAAATAAACTTTAGGGGAAGTGCCGGGGGCACACCCCCGGGAAAATTTTGCAAAATTACACCTGCAAATACACATTTTTGTGCATTCTGGAAGCAAGATTTAGTATAATGCTTTTACGAGACTTATTAGCCGGTGAGACAGAAAACTGCTTTTGTTGTCTGAGGCTGATGAAATAAACCTATATGCGTGCTTGGATGTTATGTTTTAGACATGTATCGCTTATCGAAGACGCTTACTGAAGTTTGTGGGCTCAAATCTCACGCCAGCCGAAGCTGTTTTCTGGTGTTCATTGTTACCTGTGTTAAGTTACTTAACAACCACGTGTGAAGCAATTTTGTCAGTGAAAGAATGAAGTCGTAAAATGAAAATCAAGCAGAGGAAACGTGCAGTAGTCATAAAAAAATTGCATAGTGCGTATATCAGTGACCAGAAAACAAAGTCAGTTTATTTTAAATTGAGGCCTTTGCCCCCCCTTACGCCACTGCCTAATGCTGTTTGTACATTTTTTATTTTTAGGGTCTGATGGGGGCATAACACAGTGACCCCCCTCCGTACACTAGTGACTGTGAAACAGTTTTGTTCTGCATGTATGTATGTCAAATACTGCAGTGAAAAAATCTGGTATTATACACCTGGCCACTGCCTCTAGACTGATGTATTGAAAAGAGCATCCCTATTCGGCTGGGAAGCACGTTCGTCCATTTTCTGTACAGCATTTATTGGATCGTGCTACTCGCATGTAGTGGATAAATGTATTTTTAGCAAACACAAGAGCAATCATCTTAAAAACGGCACACGCTCTTGTTTTTTTACATCTTGGTGATGTAAGAACTTGTTTTGTTACGGCTTCTGCAATTTGACTCCGTTAAGAACCATTGCTCTAGAAGTCGCAGACGTCAGACTTCTCGTTGGCCGTCTGCCTGGAGCTGAAAAACGGCCTTGTAATTCTGAGCCAAGGCAAAAATTCTACAGACCTTGGCTTCACTGCCTTTCCTTTAACAAACATTTTGCACCAACAGATAAACCACGTGACCACAACTTTTTTAACAGCAGCGATTACAGGCGATGTTTCTCATGTGTAATAACTCTTCTACTAATGCCCCTGTGGTAATAACAAGATATGTTTTGCATACTTCTTTTACAGGTTTTTAATGTCGATAACTTTGCAATGAATTCTAGCGTCGTACAAGGTGTCCTGACAATACCCAACGAAAAGCCTCAAAAGTTGTCGGCGGAACTGTCTGAGAAATCGTTAAAAGGCTTGAAAGCAGCAGTGCTCCAGATACAAACCACCGTAGGAGAAACGCTGACCGAGAAAATCGAAGCGCTCGCGACTGAGCCGGCACGCAAACGGTCGAAAGGAGATGACAGTTAAAGTTCGTGGTGATGATCGTATTCCTCGTCGTCATGTATATAGTCGTGATTCTCAAAGTCAGCATGCTTTTTCGGGTCCATGTGTTCGGGATCCCGTTCGTCAGGATCGAGGTGCTCGAGTGGATGTTTCTCGTGGTGTTTGGGGTCGTTATGAGGTTCTTCAGCTGCACACAGCAAACGGCGATAATAGCAATGCTCAACGTCAATTTACGGAAACTGGAGTCACATTGTAATGTCTGATGTGGGAACATCAGGTAGCTTACCAGTGCTTTGGCTCGAACTTGGCGAATCGAACGTGTTCTAGTTTGGCCAAATAAAGAAATAGCTCACGATAAGTCGTTGAACTTGTGCAACTAAAAAAGTGAAGGAAGGCTGCGAGCGCAACAACAAAAACAGACGCTTGTTTTCCTTTTCCATGTTTGCTTTTAAATCTAGTAATGTGCGTGAACAAAACGAGATCGCTTTCGTGGCATTACGAAACAGTCGCCTTTTCGTTTCCTGTTTTAGTGAGTCGTCTTCAAAATGCTTAAACTTTGCACACAAAACGATGTGTTTACTTGAAAAGATGAACATTTGCTGCACAAATAATGATGCAATACAATTTCGATACGTTTTGAGTTTGTCTCTGCTGGTGATGAAGTGTGCCGTTTTGTGAATACTGGGCATGAAGAAAACAGCAGCAGGTGATATTTGTGAAACTCAGCGTGCGATCTTAGATGAACAGAACAGACCGAGCCCAGTCCAACCACCATTACATGTAGTTTGTGAGGAACATAGAGGTCGCGTGGAAATGTGTAAAGTTACCTTCGGGGCCTCAAAACTTCTAGCCGCGTTTCGTAAAAACAGGTGACCATACAGTAAACCTCGATTAATCCGGATCTTCGCCAAAACTGGTGGTACGAATGATTTTTAACGTTTTTCTTTACAAAAATCTTCGGTTTATCCGGATCTTCGCCACTACCGGATAAAATCTGCTATTTTCACATCTCGTAACCCGGATTTTTCTCCACTTACACACTGTTGTGTTCTCAAAGTGCATTGACTGGTCTCTACGAAATATTCGGCGCCTTTCAGGCGCAACACAAGTGTGCTCACAATCACCAAAGAACGTTTAGAATTGTGACAACATCGTCCGCAACATTCGACTAATCGTGGAGACGATTATTGCGTCACGCACGGACATAGCATACCACGTTGAACAAAGCTCAAGGCATGCCGCCGCCCCACGGTTTCAGTCTATTGACCAATGTTGAGTGTACGTATGTAGACGAGTATTATCACTGAGTGTATTGTACTCGGAAACATGTCTTAGTCACTGCTTATGGACCAGTCGCAGAAATCTCTGCGTCAGTGCAAAATCCCAGATTTCTTCGCAGCTAAGTAATCTAAAATTATGAACTTAAATAACTGCGTGGTTATGGCGGTTACTAGTCTGTTGTACCATTGTAAATACATTACTAAATTCATTCTACTTCTGCGAAAGTGTGCTGTTGGGTCGTAAATGTGTTCAATTTAAGTAATTTTCACCGATATCTTAGTACGTAGATGACGTAAGGCTAGAAACAACTATCTTCGCCTAAACCGGATAAAATCGTCGGTCAAATCGAATCCGGATTAACCGAGGTTTACTGTACTTTGAATAGGGAGGTAACGATCATGCCAAGCACGCTTTTACTGTGGCTTCTGCCGAGTCTGCAGTCAAAAGACAAACCATGCATTCGATTCTCTTGAAATTTTAAAAACGTGGCATTTTGGGAAAAACCTCCAATTTTAAACTCTAAACAACTTTTGGTGATCTGGCCTTCGAAATTATCGTTCGATGAGGCTACGCTGCTACTGCCTTAATGTTACAGACACCATATTGCGTGTCACCGAATTTGCTTTTTAGCTTGAAGCCTTCGAGGTGTGAGGGTAAAACGGTAATTGTGAACACTCGCATCGAAAGACAGGACTCGTCGGGAAGCCAAAGAACTGCGGTTTCTGGAAATCTCTAGTCAATTTCTAATTTAAGAATTTCTTAGCGTTTTGACTGAATTTTTCAAATCAGATCCAAAATGAAAACCAAGAAGCTTGCCATTGAGGTACACACGCTACATCTCAGGTTATGATCACTGTGAAGGTAGAAACAGACAGCAGGAAATAGCCTGGGGAAATGATCAATTGAAAGCGATTGAAACAGGGGTTCTCAACTAGTTTCAGCCTTGGAACCGTATTTACCCATGGTCGTAAGTGGCGACCGATCATTTTAAAACAAAACCTAGTAGATTTGTTTCTAAAAGCAGCTTTAAAAAGCACACTAAAACTTACGTATTCATGCAAAGTGAAATTTAGAGAATTTTTTAAGGTTTAACTGATGAAAAACATGACAACTGCATGTATAGAAGCTACTACGATAAAATTAAATATCAACACTGCACAAAGCTAGATATTCCATTGCTCTTCGCTTTCACCTAATAATTTCGCGGAAGTCATTAGGGGGATACGTTTGATCAGGTTTTCAAAGTGTGTAGCAGCTGGGCAGTTTTTTTATCAAAGTTTCAAATCTGTGGTGACAGTAAACGAAGTCACTCCGATCATGCATAGTGCTTAAACCTGTTTCTCTACTTGAACTGGACCAAAGTAGAAAAAACACTTCCAAGTATAGGTTTGCTGAACCGTAGGATTGTTCTGACTGCAAGAGGTGGTATTCAGCCATAACACATCGCTGCACCAGAAGTAGGAAGTATACGCTGCGCGCGTGACTCTCTTTTTTTGAGATAAAATGAATGCAAAACCAGAAGAGCTTTCAATATTTTCATTTTTTTAATATTTATTTTTTGTTTAGAAATTGTACGCTACCCGCTCAGAACGTACCTTCGACCGACTTTTGGATCGTAACCCACCTGTTGAGGTAGAATTCGAAAACAGTGCTTCCCAACCTAGTTCAGCTTGCGACCGACTTTTACTGACAATTTTTGTGGGGCCCAGTATGACCCAATGAGGTAACGATAAAGAAAAATTGAGATACGAGAAAAAATAATAGCACATGCAATATCGACTACTTGTGTTAATGGGAAACTTGAGCTGATTTATTCGATCTTATCAGTAGAAAATTGGCTAATTTTCAAAAACATTGCAGTTATACCAGAAATTTGTAAAAATTTTGAAATGCATCGCGACCCACTGGTTGGGAAGCGCTGCTCTAAAACAAGCAAATGGTTCAAATAAAGGCGAATATCGCTTTAGGTGCAAGTTTCTTTCAACGGTCGTTTACTTCTATCGAATAGAAGCAGCAAACTTTCATAGGACCCTTGTTGCAAGGTTTTGGCGCTTGTTTATTCCAAATATTGAGATTTTTGGCAAATTTGTATTTTTTGGCTATAACTTTTGAACCACAAATGCTAGATGGCCAATTAAGGGCTCTAAAGATGCGGATTTTCGCTTAGTTTTGCGGGCCTTAAACGGTTGAGCCGCACTGCCATAATTTGCGGCATTGTTTGAAATGAGCAGCATGGTACTTTGCTGCACGGTTCTTGGCCGTCCATCCCACCCGATGACTAGAAAAATTGCAATGCCTACATCACGACGGTTAGTAAGCTCCGTATCAGCCGGTAGTGTACTGCCAACTTGCCATCATACTGCTATCACTAAACTGCTTTTCATTCTTTGACTGTGTTAATAAAAGTAAAAATTGTTGAAAATCTCAAGTGGGCTTCAGTCAAATTCGTTATGTCGGTGTTACTGCTTGTCGGTTGTGAACATTCAAACTTCGTAAATTCATTCCAATAGTTCCCGTGAAATTCTGCGTGTTTGGGCATTTGTTCCGGTAAAGTATTCTATCCGAAGCGAACAGTGGCGTATCTACGCAACATGGCGCCCATGGCAAAGTTCTAATGTGCGCCCTTTTTATTAATGTAAATGTTAGATATAGGCAAAAATTTCATGAAAGATATACCATGAAGAAAATGAATGTTTTAAAACAGAATGCTTATTTTTGCTTTAAACGTTTCAGCAAATAAAATTATAAATTATCCACAAGAACCACAACATACTTTTGTACTCATTTATTTTATAATGCAAATACCATAATTTATACATTGTATTGGCAGACCAAATTGTAAATCTTGCAAAAAAATCGCACAACACATTGCAACTACAAATGGCAATTTCTTTTGAAATGAATCCCATTTAATTTGAATGAATACAATAAGTTACGTGTACACTGCACAAAAGCAACACCACGTTTAAACCCGCAATAGCCAAAGCCTTGGGCAGACAAAAACTGGCTCTAAATAAGGCTAACAAATCTTCTTTCATGAGTTAACACTTTTTTGCTCAACTGGTACGATAAAGATACTAACTGCTGATGTTTCGACGCCTAACTGCTGTTTTCTTCCATAGTCTCTGGACTGGGGCATCGTGTTTATCCTATTTATCGGACAATAGTGGCCATCGAAGAAATTTCGTAAAGTCGGAGTGGGCCGCAGCAGTTTCAAGCAGTTTGTAAAGATGGTAGTTATTGGCGTAACACTCAGATTCTCACAGCCACGGACTTAAAACTCGTCACAATCTCTTCTTCTTTTGAGCGAGTTTTACTGTGTTTGAAACCCAACCATGAGTGTCGAAAGAGGGGTTGAGGGGCCAAGCCCCCTGGATTTTGAAATTTGAGAATTTTCTATTAAATTTTCAGCAAAAACGTTGTTTTCTTAGTCTTGATTGGTTAAAGTGAAATTTCACAACTTTTGGCCATTCCTGGAAAAAATTTTTGGTACCCTTGGAAAAAAACTATTGAATTGACTCTCCTGAAAAAAAATCCTTCCAACGTCCATGAACTGCACGGACTGGCTGAGTTTTTCTTATAGCATGAGTAGGACGAGGTCTTGTAAATACTGTAGCGAGGGTTCTTGTTCTGTCACAATGTCTGACCTTGATGCTGTGCCACAATACTGCAGTTTTGTCACAATGCTCGGTGAAGTTGGCGCAACACGCCCGAATTATTGCATTAGTTAAGGGCGATGTGTTAGTGCAGCTGTGCAGTTAATGGTTGTATGGGGTGCAAAACAGAGGTTGAAGGAAATGCAAATCACAAATTTTAATTTATGCCAAGCAATTTTTGCGCCCCCTTCTAAGTGGCGCCCTTGGCACGAGCCATGCCTGCCATACCCTAGATACGCCACTGGAAGGGAAGCACCAACTCTTTGTTGTGCTCCCATATATATTTTTGTGACTGTGTTTTACTTTAATGCTTACTGAATTTTGAATTACATACCCAGGAACGGAAGTGTTCGCCCACATCAAGTTACCCATTTTGTCAGGACATTTAATACCTTGATTAGAAGCAAGTTGTATGCCTTTGTCAAACGATGCAAATCTTCCATACACCTTTTTTAATCTCGATTTTTCTCTCATGTAACGCTTCTGTTTAACGATAACCGAATGCAGTAGTTCCAGGTCCCTTTTTTTGTTGTTCGTATAAATTCAGCATCGACTATGTGTCAGTCCCGTCGCCACGGGGGGCTTTGGTGGGCTTAGCCCCCCAAACAAAGCTCCAAGCCTCCCTAAATTGAAACGTGAAACGCTATAAATAAGTAGAATTTTGGTTAATTTTATAATCTCAAGCCCCCAAAACAAACGCAAAGCCCCCCTATTGAAAACTTTCTGGTGACGGTTCTGCTATGTGTACCAACTAACTCCTATACCCGGTGAATCGTTGTTTATTAGCATTTCTGTACACTTGTGGTTTTATAACTAATGTTATGTGGGCAGTGCCTCCGCAACAAACACGTAAATAAATAAACACAAAGTAGAAAAGATAACTAAAACAGAAGCCTGGGACCTTTAACAAACTGACACATTTCATTATTTTGTTTGTTTACACCAGGAGCAAGAAATAATTCCGTTATAGTTATAACAGAAAAGGCATTTTGCTGAAAACAGCAGAAAATATGCTATTGTTGGGGTAATTTGCTGGTTTATTTTATTCCGTGGAATCTTGGTTGACTTTGAATTCTTCTCAAATGCTACCTGCATATCTTATACAGCAAATCGTTCCAGCAACCGGCATATCGTAAGAAGTCGTGGATTTACAAGTCGAAGGTGTTAGAATCCTAATTTTTAATTCGAACTAGCAATACCGAATTAGCCATGGGTTGATGCGCCTGATTGTAACAACAGGTTGCAACACACGAGTCGTTACGTTTCAGAAAGAGCAACATGCAAAGTGTAGTGGGGCGGGAACACTTTTTTCATAGTGACCAGACTTGAATGTGTGTATATTTACTCATGTTTTCTGTGTGTAGCTCCAAACGTCGCATAAATGAATAAATGACAAGCTATTTCTTGCGTAGCATCCTAGATCGAAAGTAGAGTTGAAAAAATAAATTATATAGTTAAGTCTTAGCGCAGCTCTCAGACAGGTTGGATGTGTGGAATAAGCTTTGAATGCTTTCACGTTTTCGTTTGTAGTGTAATGAAAGTGTTTGTAATGTAAAACTCCATCAAATATAAATTTAAAAACAGCACTTGAAATTCATTTTTAAATTTATATTTGATGGAGTTTACATTACAAACACTTTCATTACACTAATTTCAAGTGCTGTTGAAAATGGCTATAAAGTGTTTTGGGTGCCTTCCCACACTCCTCTTTTAGCACTACAATCTTCATGACACGGTCGGCTGCTTATAGGCCTACCTACTGTATTTCAGTAGCGAAGCAGAGGCTCATTGCCAAATCAATGATTGCTGTCTTTTGATTTCAAGGAATCAAGTCAATTTTTTCAGTGTTTGATAATTCTGTAAGCAAAGCGAAGACTTGAATCCTATAAAATAAAAACTGAATCTCATATTTCTAATCACATCTCTGTCACAGATTTCATTATAGTATAAACCTAAATTAGTTTGACGTCACGGCGCAGGCTAAATACTATTTTTTAATTTAACCAGTTTTCCTTACGTTCTTCATGAGTCACTGCTTTCTGAAGAATTTCTTTTTCTTCTTCGGCCCATTTTTGCATCCTTTCCTCTTCATCTCTGTAATCATCTACTGGATGCGCCTTGTCGTGCCATTCAAAGTCATACTCCGCTGTGTGAGGATCGTGGATATCCTGCATGAAAAGTAATACACAGTAGGACATGAAAGAACCGTATCACTCACAATATGAGCAGCAACTATGGTCTTCAAAGTTTGCTGATCTATAGCTTACTGCAGGCATTGTCAGATTTGCTCATTGTTTTCCATTCAGTTGGTTTCCAAACAGTTAATACTTCAATTTTGTCACAATCTCAAAAGAATCTTGCCTACGCTTTTGGCTGTGACAGAAAGTTTAGTTCAGTATAAAGGATTTGGTTAGTTGTGGAAGAAAAATCAATGATGTTACACCAATAAATGATCTTAGATCAGTGACGTTACTTACAAAGTTACCACTTCAACGTCAAGCACGAATTCCTCAAAGTTGCCTTTCTTTTTACATTGAAAAACTCAAAAGTAAAGCAGCCCTGAAAAAGTAGGAAAGCAAAATTATAAAAAATAAAACATTCCAAAGGGGGCATGCACTATAGCGCTATGCAGTCAGTAATCCTTCATATGCTGCTCGACTCGAAGCACGGTCGAAACCGCTGTGTTTTCATCTGACCCAGTCAAACTTTTCTTAAAAAACATCTGTTGTCTAAATGACTCTAAACACTCAACTTTATAAGATGGGGAGCGAGTTGTCATGCTGATACTTATTTTTAAATACTTCTAAATGGTTGTTATTTGCACATCAAATATTTACCTCGATTGACAGCTTACCTCGTGGACTTGAGAAAACCCTCCGGTAAGTATGAAATTTTTCATGCTGTTGACTTCGATATCGTTAAGGTATTTTAAGATCTGAAAAGATACGAAGCCTGCACTTTTGCGCAATAATCGCAAATTTTTCAAGTTTAAAAAAAAAATAGCATGCCATGCAGTATCTAACAACAACCTAAGTTTGCCCGAAAAAGTTCCTCAATTCCGATCGTTTTAGATGGGAATCAGCCAAATGACGAAGGTTGCATATAGAATTTTCTCAAACCATACTAACTTTCCATCAAGTAAATAAACGGATAGTGGACCAAAAAACACGTAGGCCAAATGATAACGGTGGCCAACTTTTGTACACTCGACTTTGTAAACTTCGAATTGGTATAATACGTCCATTGATATATTCAGAGAATAGTTGGGGTGAAATGATGCGGAACAGGTGATTTAAAAACGTCATGCTTGCTGCGTTAATCGGAACCGTTTTGAAAATCAAGCAACAATAAGAGAAAGAACGCAGCCCAGACTCAGTGTATTTCCGTCGTTACAAATAATTGCAATTGCCAAATGACCATAACTAAACAAGCACTAAATTATCAAAACTATTCATAGCTTTTCGTTTGTACTCACCTTTCCGTCAGTTTTAAACATTTTGAAAGTAGGATATTTTGTATGAACGTCGATTTCTCCGTCATTCAAAGCAACATTCATTTTTCCAAACACTATCGTTCTGTTGCTTCGAAACTCTTGCGCCAGCCCGTTGAAAACTGGTTGTGCAGCCTCCGATTCATCGTGGTTGGGAACATCTGCGCATGAAATAATTCCAAAAGTGAACACTTACTTTTACAGTAAATCAGACATTACAAAACTTTGTTGAAACCGAATTGCAAACAAAATGTTGATATCATCTTTGCAAAAATATGCGCCTAAGTTTTTCATACTGAAAACAAGTCTACTCGTAAAGTTTCGCTAAATGAATTTAGTATTGCTTTTCCGTCACTTTAACAATCAACAAGACCCACTTCGATCAACCGGTTTCCAGCAGGTGGAATGAATTCTTTGTGAAGATCACCTCAAAAAAGATTGTTCGATAACCAGGTTATTCGTATTGGTGATATTTCTGTATTAAAATGACTTACAGCAGGGGTCGGCAGCCTTTTTCGCACTACGGACCGGTTTAAGCCTCGCCCTGTTTTGCGGACCGGCTCTCAATAAAATAACGCGTGACTTATCTCGCAGTCT
>JGI24022J15233_10007216_pt1 | contig 12212 bp, 7 predicted proteins | sample Ectturendosymbi2_FD_15233 | JGI IMG/M metagenome (IMG submission 15233)
TTTAATTGTCATGGACCGCAAGGTTCCAGACGAAGAGGAAAAGAAAAACCCGACAAAAAAGAAATCCTCCGGGTTGCCATAACCCTTTCTTGATCCACGCACACCCATTATAAAGATAGTTTGATTTGATTATGACCGCGATGCAAATTCCATGGAGATTGANGAGTTCATTTTTGGAGATAATCTTCGTAAGANAATTGTTTGCTTCTTCTATAGGTGNTCTTGATATTCTGTAACAAAAACTGGACCGCGGCAGCAACGTATTCACGAAGTAATAAGCTACATTAAAACACATAAAAAATAGTATACTACAAGTACATACATTTTGTAGTACAGTAGTATACTACAAATACACGCAAATATACATATACGAGCATTTAATTACGAACATGGAATGACAGACAGTCGTATTATATTACATATACTGTAGTAATGCAGGCTATGAAGATAGATGTTGACTAGGCTACTTCACAAACTGATTTGCAATTTATTTTTACTGCTGCTGGGTGGATGATGTATCCTTTCAATCTCCCCTTGTCAGTCCCTGCATGCTGTTTGGTACCATTTCGATTGTCCAAACATCGTTTGTCTAATAGCTTTTCCTAATCAATCAAACTCCCAAGCAGAATTATCCAAGCCAAATAGAGATTTCAAGATATCCAAAAGAAAACGAACCAGAAGTCTTTCTGAATACATATCCATATGCCAATATAGCCTACAAGGTGATGTCTGCATACCTAATCATCTGGTGACCAGGTCTGTAACTAAGGGGAGGGCTTCGCCCCCCCGAAAAAACTTTCTCCCCCCATGCAAAATGTCTTGGACATATTGTATGCATAACCATTGTTTTCGTATATGCTATCAATGTAAAACTTGGGCCTCCCTAAGACAATTCTTCTCCCCCCCTGGTGTCCAAAGCTGGATACGGGTCTGCTGAGTGACGGTTGCCTTGTGTCAGTTATGCCACTCAGCTCAGTCTTTTCACAATCAAATTTTTCAGGTTTAACATCAAATTTTAATAGGCGAAATTAATGTCAAAAGTTTTTTCTAGAGTTATACATGCATAACGACATGAAAATATATTTGAGATTAAACAGAAACCAAAATGAACAACTGAGAATTGGCAAATAGTAGGCCTACCACGTTCACCTGAAATAACACGAAAAGAATGACCAGCAAAACTAGGTGTTACGTAGGCTCATAGGTGGCGGAACCAAAGGGACCGCATGGGTTTAGACCTCCCCACTTTTTTCTGGGAGGGCGCGGCCCTCCCACTTTTAAATTTCGAACTTTGCCTAAATAAGTAGAAGTAACACAATTCGTATTGGGTCCATTCAAAGTAAATTGTTTTTGTGTAAGACTAAGAACAACTAGCTACATTTATGTGCTCAAGTCAGTGCAATATATGATAGATGGGGTGTTGTGTAGATAGGGATCGTTGAGGGCTTGTCAAATTTTGAATAAAATTGCTTAAACATGCTGACAAAGGTTAATGACGTCATTTTTCAGTGCTTGTGATGTCACAGTTGCCAATTCAAATTACAAATTTTTCTAGTTTTTTTGACGTGTACTTGTGCCCCCCACTTTGAAAATAGTTCCGTCACCAATGCGTAGGCTACTTGTGAAGCAAAGGTTTCACACTTGGATGAAAACATTGCTGCATTGTGGGTATAAATATCTTTTGAATTTGCTGGTCACCCTTGTCGTGACATACAAGAAATAAGGCTAAATGTATAAGCTAATCAAGTCATTAAGTTTTAAGCTATAGGACAATATATAGCTAGGCCAATACTTCTCAAAAATTTTGATATAAATCCTGTTTACTAATGGTTGAAGACAGTCTTTAGCAAAACTGCCCATCCTAAAACTAGGTCTCCACAATAGTGCTGCTATTTGTCTTCGGCAAAAACTTCGCAGAGGTTTGCCTGAAAATGTAACTTTCTAACATTATAAACTTGCATCTTTAAATTTTGCGCTGTCTGTTTCTGAGTACGTGACAACCAACGTTACAGTAAAGCCAGTTAGCCAACGTTTTTGCACGAAACAAACCACGGCTGTACTGTGGTCTCTCACGTGTGCAGCCGTTAAAGTTCACTGTTTCAAGACAGTGACCTTTTTAACAGAAAACCATACTGGATAAATGTCGGACAGAGGCAGTTAACAATCTTTTCCGGTCTCTAGAAACTTGCAAAAAAATGAAGTAAAAATTTATAAAAATATCAGAATCAATGATACAATATCAAACTCTGTTTCAACATCAACATGGCTATGTGTAACATCTAACATGAAAAACTCTTCACGCAAAACGTGACAAACGTCACATTTGATTTTGAAACCTCTCCAAACACAAACCCTAAGAGAAAATGTGGGGGACATGGCATATTATGTCCCCCCCGTATAAAAAAGTGGGGGAGACACGTCCGCCATGTCCCCCACCAAATTGCGCCCATGCCTACATGCACCAACTCCTTTTGCCCAAATTGGTCAAGGTTACCTTGGGAGGGATCTTTGTTAAGGTATTTTGTTACACCTCAGGTAACCATGAGTCAATTTGGGCAAATTTTTGTTCCCCATCGAAAACTACAAAACTTGTGCATATTTCGATAGGACTGCCGGAAAGAGCATCTAAAAATGCAGCTACTGAAAGAACCAGCTTTTTACGTGAACGTTAACTAATTTTTAATTTAAGTAGAAGAACCGTTTGCCCACATTGGGCAGAGGTTACCTGAACAGGGTTAAAATTGCTGCATACGTCTGATTTCTTGTCTTTTGCACTCATAATAAGCAGTGATGAATGGCAAAGTGGACTACAGAAGCCGATATATCCTCAAGGGCTATTTCAGAGAATTTTTTGTTTCTTTTATTTAAAAATAAACAAAAATCCGCATCTTTAGAGCCCTTGATTGGCCTTCTGGCGTTTGTGGTTTATGGCCTAAAAACAACAAATTAATTAATGATTCCCCTGTGAGTTCCCTAGGGTATAAATTAATCAATTTGTTGTTTTAAGGCCATAACTTCCAAACCACAAACGATAGAAAGCCAATCGAGGGCTCTGAAGATGCGGATTTTTGCGTACTTCTCAAACAAAAGACACAAAGAATTACCTCTTGGAGTTGGGACCCAGGGTCAGGTAACGTTGACCATAAAAACCTAAACCTAAAAAAACCCCAAATCCAAAACTTCTCAATTAAAAAAAATCAAAACTAGAAAACTTCCGCATCTTCAGAGAGTTTGAAGACCTCTCTGTCTCTATCGACTGGCGAGTTATGACTGAAATAGTCCTTGACGATAGATCGGCTTCTGCGGTCCTCAATGGGTTCTGTATCAATGGCGTAGCCAGGCCAAAATTGGTGTGGGCAAAATGTTTGATTTACGCGAACAACACCATTTTGTTTGCGATACTGCCTCTCAAAGCACAAAGTGACTATATATGCTAAATATTTGGGGAGAGTCATGGCCCCCTGGGCCCCTCCTTGGCTACGCCTATGTTCTGCGAGGCTATTAGGAGAAAAGAAGAGCGGTTACCGTACTGAAAACATAAAGTTTGTTTCCACAAATAAAAACCTCAAACAAGTCCACATTTGTTTGCACTGCATTTTTATACCCTCCTTGAAATGTTCTGCCATTCAAAACAATGCTGGTATGCTACCAGTTAGTTATAACTTACCTTTCATTTTACGTTAGCTCAAAGGTTTTGAATAAAATTGCTTAAACATGCTGACAAAGGTTAATACGTAATGTTCCGTATAAACTTTGTCAGTAATCTAGTAAACCTTGCTAGTAAGCCTAATAGTTTCTAATAAAAATCCAAAATCTTATTTCTCTTTGCAGTTTTGGTCTTGCTTCGTGTCATGCTCAGCTCAACAGACAGACGCTGTGAGACAAGCTCTGGAACAGATTGACGTCATGAAGCGGATGGTGAACGATTACAGCGATACTTTCCAAGCCGCATTCACAGCTGATGGTGAGTGGAATGAGGCGTTTCATTACCACCTAAGATTTCTGGTTACCACTGCAGTAAGACCTACCGTATAAAACCTACTTCATACCGCAAAGTGGAAAGCTGTTGCGCCACTAGTGCATCAGGACAAAAATTGACCAAGTTTCGCTGCAAAGTTCGGATTAGACCTTTTGATTTTGGCAGCCGTTTGTTCAGAAACGCGACGAACGGTTTAGAAAAAGAATGGGAAGAACACTCTGTTTTGAAGGGCGCAGCAGAAGCAAAATTTGACTCCCGAAGTTGTACGTAAGAAGCATTTGAGTGGTTCACAATCGCAAGAAAAAGTTTTGTGTTGCGGAGCGCTTTGGCTAGTGGCTACTGATTTATTTACTTAAACAGATCGCATTCGTGATGCTTTAAGCTTTGCAATGCCCCACTCTATTTCCTAAAATCCGTTGTATTCACGCAAATCGTTCTAACTAGTCAATCTTTCGTAGCGCATTCATAACCATGTTATTTTGTTCACAGCACTGTGTAAATTCAATTGCGGCAAAAAACCCACATCATCAATATTTTATTTTGAGCAGATATCGAAGACGCTTTCAGTAAAGGCAGAGTGGCTTCTCTCATAGGAATGGAGGGAGGTCACATGATTGATAGTTCCATAGCAGCATTGCGAATGTTCTACGAGCTCGGTACAAGATATATGACCTTAACACACTCGTGCGACACTCCATGGTAATGCTTGCATGTTGGCATAGTAAATGTTTTTGAACAGTGCGAATAGTGGAACCGTGCCAAAGATAAATGTTTCGAGCCCCGTGGTGATTTTCATCAGCACTAAAGCGAAATGTATAAGATATTAAACTGAAAAGTTACGGTAGGCAGATGCTATGCTCTTTCAGAACTTTCTTTGATGGTGAAATTCAAAATTTTCGCCAATTTTCACAATTAGCAGCTAGCTTATTTTTGTGATAAAATAGAACTAAAAGCATTTTCAATGCCCGTTGCCTTCTCTTTACTCAAAACCGTTACAAATTTTCGTTTGTTGTACGATACCTCATAGTGTATGTTCTGCAAACATCAACATGGTTGAACAGTAACACACAACGTCATACGCAGCGCAGGCTTTGTTGACATCAGCCAGTTGTTTAATTCCATCGGTTTTGAAGACTAATGAAGTTTCTGGTATTCCAAACCAGGTATTGAAAATATTTTGAATTGCAAAAAAGAGGTAAACCAGTGAAAACCTTGCAAAAACTTCAAAGAAGTATGTTTTGCCTATAGATTCGCAATTTTTTGTACGTCAAGGCTGAATTCGGACGCAATTTAAGGTTTTCAACCATCAGTGTAGCCTTTGAATAACATTCCGAAAACAAAGAAGTATGTCACAGGCCAAATTAATTATTAAGAATGTTTTTTTCAGCAGGGCTTGTAAATACGCTTAACTGTCAAAGTCATGGCCACGGATAGATCACGCGGTAGTCGTTGTTTGAAACAGAAACAGATAACTTCATAAACAAGAACAGTAGCGCTTTAAATTCATACTGGAAGCTATAAGTGTTTTTTTCCTTTTGGATGGGAGAAAACATCTTATTGCTTGCGAAATTCTCCTGAAACAGTTTTATTGATAACTTATCAATTGTCAGCGAAAAAATTTGATAACAGTATAATAACGTATTTCAACCAACTAAAGGGCTGATTCATCAGGAGGCGAACACAAGAATGGAGGAATAACTGAGTTTGGACAAGTGAGTTGCGGTGTTATTGCGCCAAACCAATGTACGGAAGATATTCAGTGTACGTACGCAGTAGAAAACATCTCCTACTTATACAAATCTCACTAAGTGCCAGTGAACATGATAGAGTAATTTTAAGTAGGGGGGATCAATTTGTTAGAAAGTGGTCGATGCGGTAGTAAAAATCATGCTAATTATCTGCAGTTGCAATCGCCTAACACAGCAACCTTTCCTTTTTGAAATTGCAGTATATCAAGTTTACTTTCGAATTGAGAAGCTGATATGATAAAGCAATGAGAAAAATGAAAAGAAATAACTTTGATACAAACAGGTCGCTTTGATTACCCATGGACAGTTTCAAAAATCTGCATGCAAATGAAACAAAACACAAAACTTATGCAGGAAGTTGTTTTGGAAATGAATCGTCTGGGAATGCTGGTGGATCTCTCTCACGTCTCTGCTGACACCATGCGACAAGTCTTGCAGGTTACAAAAGCGCCGGTGATTTTCAGTCACAGCTCAGTGTATCAGCTTTGCAATTCTTCAAGGAATGTGCCAGACGACGTTTTGGAAATGCTGGTGGGTAAAACATATATCTGGAAAGAAAATTTAATGTTTTCTAGTTTTCTATCGTTTTCACAAGCGATGTTTAAAAGCCGGCATAATGATAGAAAAGCAAGTAAAATCACTCAAGCGTGACCAGATTTGGCTGATGATTCAAGTCGTCATGGCTTGCTTTCATTTCTTATTTCCTGGAAACAAAGAACCATTATTCGAATGTAGATTGAAGTGCGGTTAATTCTATAGCTTGTAAAGTATATGGTTTCTGTAACATTTTTGTTATGCTGTATACCTGTGAACTTTTTCCATATCTTCAATAATGCTTTGTGTAATTTTTTATATTTGAAAATCACTATCTACCACAAACGTTTCTTACTTTTCAAGCCCGAAAAAGGTGGTATTGTCATGATCAATTTCTTCCCGAGATACATCACTTGTAAGGAGAACGCAAGCATCTCAGATGTGGCAGGTGAGAAGGTTACGAGTATTTTAAGATGTCAAGCGTATGTTAATTTTAGAAGTTTAAACCTTGCGTCAGTTTCTCAGAGACGAGAAGCAATAATTTTTACCGTTCATTGAAAAAATAATTTTGCCTGCTCATTGAAAAGAAGATGGTGCTTTCATCATACGTTTTATTCGCTTTTCTCTCAGAACATCATTTGACACTGTCCAGTGGTCTTTTCTTGTGTTGTTGAATTAAATGCTGACACGATAACATTTGGTGCAAGTGAAAAAGGCCAGCAATAATTTAAGTACCGGGATATTTGATTTCAAATGTATTTTTTGAACTCCGGTGCTTTCAATAAATTATAATTATTTGTTTGATTTTAAACTTTCCAGAACACTTTGATTACATCAAGGGCAAGATCGGCTCATCCTATGTCGGGGTTGGATCAGATTACGACGGTCTGCCGTAGTGAGTTGTGTTTTGGTTCTGGTGACATTCAGCAACAAGTTGCTTCGATGAAACCACCAAAAACAATATTTTATTTCTAATGTGAAAGTAAATCATAGTAATTGCAGCGAAAAAAGCACGAAACTACTGTGTTTTGCCTCAAACTTTACACAACTGTTCACTTCTTTAGTGAATCTATGATAATTTCATGAACACAAAAGCTGTGCTTTTTTCGTTTTTAAGATGCAAAAAGACCATAACCTGTTTGTGAAAGATCGCCCGTAAAGATTTAACCGCTGTTTTTAAAGTATATGTGCCCGCGAGCGAATTGTGCTTTGTGACTTTATGTGGTGGACGGCATGACTCAATATACAAAGGAAATGATTTTGGATGACGTTCTTTTTTCTTTTTGGAAGACAACATACAGTAAATGGTAAAAAACAAGCAAATGATAAAACGTAGCACATACCTGTCTACGCTATAGAAAGCAATGGTTTATTCGGTTTAAATAAAAATAAGCAAGCAAGACGTGAACATTGCCTCAATGAAGGGAATGCATCTGCTTTCACCAAATTTCTTTTTCCTATTCAAGTGAGAGACCGTTGTTGCCGAACAGCATGACGAATAAGACAGAAAGCATCAGCTGCAGCTGATAAATTACACAATCTTTTTGTCGTTACACCACTGTGACGATGGTGCAAGAAGGCAATTTTCATGCATGTGTGTTGCTTCAAAAGCTGAAAATCAGCTTGCCTGTGACTATAGAAGCTTGTTACTGAGCAAGTACTCCGCCAGCGGCGTCCATACTCGCAGCAAACATTTTGAGAAACTACTTGTTTGACAGCATTTCCACATGTTCACACACACTCTAGTCAGTAAGCCCATCAAACCATTACACGCACTCCTAGATCCTTGCTTCAACTGTTGCTTTAATCAAGGTTTTCTGCAGTGATACCATCACTTGCTTAGCTTTCCAGCATTGTTTGCATGCAGCTCAGTATCTTGGTAACCAGATGTTCTGGGTTACGCAGTGCAATTCGCCATTTCAAAATTTGTATTCCGCGTGGAACGATTTTGAGCTGGACTCTGTTTTTTCTTTTTTTTGATGTTGTGTCACGCTCTCTTTAACACACTCATAAACAAAATCCAAATGCCTTGTATCAGCGGCAAGGTTTCAAGCAAAAATGAGTTTTGCGGGTTACAATAATGCTTCGAAATGTGCATTCATAAATCGGTTGCATGGAGATTCGGAAATCAAGGCTGGACTTACCGTTGGCGTGGTAAAATATCTGTACAAAGGCTTGAAAGTTCAGTTTAATTCGAAAGATTTCTACATCTTTTTTCAAATGCCTTTCTACTTTTGGCAAATGCACTTTTTACTGCTCAGCTGCCACTTTATTCGGTGCGTTTTGATTTGAAAATGACGGTTGCTTGTTAAATCTATATTTGGCTCCTGCTGTCGTGTTGGATTGCCAAAAGTTAAGAAACTGATCTAGCCCTGTATATGTTACATTTTACCACGCATCTAACCGTGTGGCACGCGCTTTGTCAAGAGAAACAAACTCAGTTGAATCCAGTAGTTGTATATCGATGTTATCCTTTTAGTTACCCGGATGGACTTCAGGACGTGTCAAGGTACCCTTATCTCTTCGCGGAATTACACAGGCGGGGTTGGACTGATGATGAACTCAAAAACGTTGCTGGCAGAAACCTTCTTCGAGTCATGAGAGAAACAGAGGACGTTGCCAGAAATTTGAACGGAGTTTATGCCCAAGAAGACTGGGTACCGAAAGAGGCAGTCGCAGATGCGCCATGCAGGACACAAGATTAGAGGATATGACAGCATGTACTTTGAACAGTTGTTCTACTTTAAGTATTTACAATAGGCAGTCTCGCTTAAAAAGCAGATGGTCTCAGAAAATGTGCAAGATACCTATGGACGTGCTATACTTATCTGCAATGTCAAGCATGTGTTCATCTTCCTGAAAAGTTTCCTCTTGGCAAGCAAATGTTTTCTAGAAACTTGACACTAGAACCTTTCTCATCCGGAAGTATACCTTTGCTGCTGTAGTTTTTGATTAATTTCATTATTACTATCATTGAGTGATTTCTGTGTTGCTTATCTTTTGGAAAAAATTGGCGCCTGTTTTCTTTTTACCGTTGATCAGTTGAAGTGTTTTTGGATCATAAGCTTAAGTGTTCGATTTAATGTATTTTTACTCCATGGAAACGCTCACTTTTCAAATAACAAGGATTATTTTGCAAATAAATTTTGACGCACTCTGCACTTTCCAGTCATGTTGAATATAAATGTGCAATGAAATTGCGTTATTCTTTTTACTAATTTTTTCGTTTGTTTTTTTGATACGTTAACGTGGATTCCTCTCCTTTAATTAATTCCACGCTGATTACATCTTTGTTCACGTGTTCTGTTTTCCATCGATTTACTTATTTCTTCTTTTGTCGTTTGTTGAAGAGGCGTTATTTTTGTTCTATGCTCCAATTTTCAGTTGCAATTTTATGTTCCTTGCAACCTTGCTAACGGGACCCTGTGATTTATTAGACCAGGCAGATTATTCCATATTTCAATTTTAACAAACATAATTAAAGCTAGTGTAAGATGGGCAAGGTTTGGGCCGACCTGATCCGAAGTGCGCAGGATGCGACATCGGACTGGCTTCACTGCAAAAAACTTTCGTGAATTTCACATCAACGCTTCCTAGTGCAAAACTCGATAACCACAAAGTTCTTGCAAACTTGTGACTCTAAAATTTTTTGGTATATCGAACAAGCAAGTATTTGTGACAAAGCAAAAGTCTGGTGAAAGCTTTTTGTCAAACCTGAAAAGAAGTCTTTGCGCGACAATTACTTGTATCCAGAAACTAGCATCAGTTATACGTCGCTCATGTGCACACGCAGGTTGTCAGAACGTAAAGCAAGACTGTCATTTCACACGCGAGATATTCACTTTGATGCGCAGCATCAAAATTAATTTATTAAAGATGTCTTTAGCGGGGAACTGAGATCCGGATGGGTGCGAAAACGGCTTCCAGAGAACTAAACAATCGGATTACCGGATTAAAAATATTTAATCAAGCTCGTACGTTAGAGGCTGGGGACCAAACCGCTGAGTCATACAGACCTACGTCTCGCTTATATGCGGTGAAACCACTGAGCCCGGGAAATGAATCATGAGACGAACTGCAGTCACTGAAAAATGTTCTTCTGCGCACATAATAAACATCCTCAATCGCGTTGTCCTGCACGAGGAGTTGAATGCCACAGGTTGCACTACAGGGGACACTTCGCGAAAGTTCTTCAGATCACTGCATCCGCTCAAGCCGATATTGTAGTAACGGGTGTTGCATCTGATTTCAGTTCAGTTCAGTTTATTTCTGAATCCCGACAAAGCACAGAATACTTCATCAAGAATACAGGTACAGGAAGCGACGGCCGCAACTGTCATTTAGTTCACTGCCCCCACAAGTTCATGCAAAACAACAAAATACAAATGAAAAGCCATAGCGAGAAAATAAATGCAAATATCAGTAGAGACGTTGCACTAAGTTTACAACACCACATGTTGAACAATTCAAAAAATTACACATCTGAGTCCAATCGAAGTAAATCCATTTTATAACTGCAGCAATCCCCATCCCTCAGCCTATGAATCAGCCATCCCCACAGCAGGGCCACCGCTCAAAAATACGTGGTACTTCTTACCAAAATCAATATCGCGACCCACGGCCGCCTAGGAAAAACTACAACAGTAGCTCACAGCTAACCTCGTTACCACACAACAAACACTTGACACAGTAAAGACAGTTATTACACTGTCAGTGTCAACAGTCTTCATATAATATATTTTGGAAACACTTTCACCGTTGAAAGTCCATTCCAAATTGTGTTTGGAAACACTGTTTCCACACAGGCAAGTCTTGCAAGGCCTTGACAACATGACACAGTACCTACGTCTAGCCAGCCCATTTTAGTAACCCAAAGTCAACAGTCAAACAAACAAACAAACAAATGAAAAATGAGACACAAGTCCAACAAGCTTCAGTGTACATAAACCTAGACGGGACGTCTTCGCTCAGATAAATAAACACAAAATGTAAATATCAAAGCAATCATACAATAATTTAGTCATTGCATACTTCAAAATCCATCCAACACTTATACACAGCATTTTGTTTTCAACCAGTTTTCCAAGCCAATGTCAGTGCATATGTGAGAAAAAAACTAAGTATAATATTCTAATAGATAACTATAGTAAAGCTTTTGAAATTGGATAAATGTTTTGTTTTTAATAGTTATTGGTATTGAGTTCCAAATTTTAAGCCCAAAGTAAATGAAATAGATGAACTGTTTTGATCTTGTTTTTGGTTTCTTAAAAGGAATAAAGTAGTTATCTTTTGCTGAGTGCCTTGTGTTATAATTACGCCTATCACGAACAAGTTGGTAATTTCCAATCAATAAAAGAGGAGTTTCATTGTTGTGTAACTTAAACGTATGCTTTCCCAGTTCATAATGTTGTAGTTCATTGAGTTTTAATATTTTGTGTTGTTTATACAAGGTGTTTAAATTTGTATGTCTATTTGTGAATGTTATAACAAAAAAAACAGTAATCACCAAAAATCGAATAACTTCCAAAATTTTGTTTAGATTGACACAAAACGTCAGCTACATTAGGTCAAGCCTGTGTAGCAGACATTTCCAAAGTTTCAAGTCTGTACTACAAAAATTCTTTGTTTCACTGGCGCTCAAATAATGTGCTCCAAGTGAGCTCCCCGGCGCTGCAGGCACATTTGGATCCGGCGGGCAAAGTTCTCGATGACCCTCCCGCATTCCTCCCTTGGAATCGCTCTTATTGCTGCTGTGATTGCTGCCTTCAGGTCAGGGATAGTCTGGGGATTGTTGCCATACACCCTGTCCTTAAGGTATCCCCACAGATGAAAATCTGGGGGGTTCAAGTCCGGTGAATGCGGCGACCATTGCGGGTCACACCTGCGGCTGATCAGTCGGTCAGGGAAACACTGCTGTAGCCATGTCAATGATTCGTTTGAGGAGTGGGGGG
>JGI24022J15233_10007217_pt1 | contig 12212 bp, 6 predicted proteins | sample Ectturendosymbi2_FD_15233 | JGI IMG/M metagenome (IMG submission 15233)
GTGCAGAGGGGGAGGCGAACGGGGCGACGGCTCCGGGCATCCAAGACAGGGGGCATCCAAAGGTTGAAATTACAAGAATTTAAATGCTGTAGATGATTTTTCCTATTGTAGGGCTACTAACGCATGCTGCATGGATTTAATTTTTCGAAACTTTTTTGTTGTCAACACTATTTTTACATATTCAAATGCCAGTAATTCTCAGTTTCTTAAATACTAGGGACCTGTACTGTAGGTCTGCGGCGCAAACCCAATCAAACTGATAGTGATGTGGCTTGTTCCAGATCGTGCGATCAAAGGAAAATCACAAAAAGATCGAAAGATAATCAAGGTTGAGAAAAACCCGTTTTTGTTTCTAAAAGAAAACCAACCCACGTACATTTTTTGTTTTTTGAATCCGTTTTTTTGATTCTTTTAAAAGAAACAGGTTTTTGTTATTAAGAAAAAACAAAAGCCCTGTTCTGTGTTGTTTACATTGCATCATGCAATATCACCATCTTCACACACAAATTCTGCAGTAATACGTCAAGTTTATGCACATGCCCTGCTAGTTCATGCCAAGTTTATGCACATGCCCTGCATATCGTTTGGTATGGTCCAACATCAGAAACAGCTTGTATGCAGAGAAAGCAGAAAAATTAATTAAAATAAACGGATTTTACAGAGCTGAATAAGATAACCAGTAGAATTTACTCAAACTGTTCGAATTTTTCTTCTCTTTGTCAAGTCCTTCAAATTTCGTTGCTGTTCGTTTGTTTCATTAAAAACAAGTTTACAGTTAATTGTACGAGTATGCTGCTTATTTTACTTTTTTTCATAGTACATTTTTCAAAGGGAAAAGAAAGAGTGGGATTTTTGGTGGGTTTTATTTTCTTTTTCAAGTGGGCTTTAAAAAACCGGGTACGTGTTTTTTGGTTAAGTCCAATTACATGAACCCTAAAGATAATTATGGACATTTAATTAATTTCTGAGCCAAAGTTTCAAAAATGTCTTACTTCAACGTGCTTGATTTAGCTGATTTTATGATGCATTACTAGTTTCCCGTTCCGTTTTTTGTGCTGATACAGTCGCACACCTGTGCTTGCAATATGTGCTTCGTTTCGAGCTTCGTCATTAATTGGCAGTTCAGGCGAATTGATCATAACGGCTCACACAAGCCCGTATCTGTTCTTTCCCATTAGTAATAGTACATGTGACAGCCACATAATAAAAAACAAATTTTCTTGCGTACTTTATGCGCATTCTCAATTCTTGTGTAGTTTACATGTTTCAAACTGTCAGCCCTGGGTGTCCGCCATCCCCGCTGCATACCTTCTGATTGACTGCTATGCAACGAGACATTAGCGCAGCCTTGCATTTTTGCAGTTGTGAACTGCGCTGACGTAGCACTAAGCGTGTTCTGCTCCGCTGTTTTAAACAAGCCCGTAGGCAGGATTTAAGTTTTGGGGGAGAAAATGCGTTTTAGCGAGGCAAGATTTTTGTTTTTATTGTATGTTTTAATAAAAAATTTCCTGGTTACAACAAAATTTTAGGGGGCACAAAATTTGGGGAGCATTGCCTTCCAATTCCCCCCGCGTTTACGGGCCTGGTTTTAACGTGCTGCCGGATCTTTTTACAGTTATGAACTGCTCTGTCTTGGGATACCGCTAATATAATTAATGTTCGTAGTGACACATTGTAGCCTGCAACAACGAGTAAAGAGAGTGCGTGTAAATATGCACAGGGACGCCAGAAGATGGAGGCATGGCGGTGGAACTGCCCCTCTGACCTTTCAAAAGAGTGCAACGGGGGCGGAGGTGCGTTTTCATAACAGTATCATCGGTAATTTCATGGTTTATCAAGATCGATCTGAAACAAATTTACTGCAGCTATTTGGGCACCCAGAAGATTGAGGATGATTTTCTGTAATTTTTGTTATTATTTTTGAGGTCAACATTGTTGATAACAGAAACAAACACAAGCTGTAACGTTTTTTTGTTTTTGAAAAGTTTCCATTGCCCTCAACTCTGTTACTGCTCCCCTGCCCTACCGCTGCTCCGGCGTCCCTGAATATGCATCTTGTGTCAACAAACTTCGCCAAAACGTTGGTTTGGAACCGTGAATGTGAAGTCATATTGTGACGTCACAAATAGCGTAAATCCAGTAACAAGACCACCATGCGTCACTGTTCAATGCTAAAACTTAGAAGGGGAGCATCCAATCTAGCAGTCGCCACGGGCATCACCAGACCTCTGCACGCCACTGTCGGACACCTAGGAATTGGCGAAGAAGATTTCGCTGGGGTGGTGATAGCTCACTGGTAGAGTTCCACCTCTCAACTGGAAGGTTGTGTGTCCAATTCACCGACAATGAGTGTAACGCCGCAGCGCCACTTCGGCAAGATCGTTCGCCTCAACTGCCCAGGTAAGAAGCAATTTCAGGCATTGGTATGCCGCTAATTGCCGTCGCTGAAATTATAAAAAAAATTTCTTGACATATCTCATGCTATTTTATAATGTTAAGCCTAGTCTTTAGGTAGGCTTATCAACATTTAATTTTGGCGGGTAAAGTAAAGAACTCTGCAAAGATAACTTCGCTCAGTTTCAATACAACGGCTGTTTTTCTGTATAAGGTAATGGTGTCGGAAAATGACGTTTTTGAAGTGGGGTGGTCCATTTGCTGCGTTTTTGTTAGTGACTTTGAGTTCAGATTGTCGATTTGAATTGCTATGGAGTGAATCAGAGCCAGCCGATAGGCCACGTGAGTTTCGTAAAACCCTCCATTGTTCAACGGTTTACTTAACATAGAAAAATTAATTTCAACAACAAAAGCTAAGAAAGGGTGTTTGCTCTCATTTGATGAATTTGAGGCAAGAACCTTAGTCTGGAAACCTAACGCAAAGGTAAACGATATGTTTAGATATGATTGTGGTGAAGGCTTTTAGGGGTCGTTAATCAAAACAGTTGCNCGATTTGACAGTGGCTGCACCGAATAAAGTTGTTCAACTCACTTACCGTCGAAGCTGAGAAGTTGTAATCACCGCTGAGCATTAAAATAAGGCCTACGTTCCGCTTGGCATGGTTTGGTAATACAGTTTTCGAAGTAGACGTCTGTTGCTCACCAGTGCTGTCACCACGGGGGCTTAGCCCCCAAACAAACCTCCGATTCTTGAAATATGAAGCACTATAAATCAGAAATGTGAAGCCCTCTTATTCAGTGTTTTTTTGACAAATTTTAGAATGTCAACCCCCTGCACAAACGTGAAGTCCCGCAACTGAACACCTCCTGGCAATGGCTCTGTTGGTTACGTACAAAGCCCAGAAATAGCACTATGAACGTGTAATTGGAAGAGGTCCAAAACAACAGCTAGACTAAGTGCGCAGGTCACGATGAAGACTGCAAGCCAGGGCTTCTCAACCATAGTTTTAAACCTGTTTGAGATATGTTTTCAAAATATCTATTTTTTGGGTCCCCGCACCCATAGAGAGATCCGTGCAAGTGCCGACAGAGTTAACGTTAGAAGCCTTTTATTCATACTAAAAGGACTAAACCACTACTGAAAAGTGAAGTGAACAACGAAACGTTCTTTACATCACTGAGATAATATTATCAGATTAGCCTGGTGTAGGTAGTATATATATTACTTTTTAGTTAAAGATGGTGATAATAATTATGAAGTTTTAACATATATAAATGTTTGCATCTGTAAAGTAGCTGAGCTGCCATCACATCCCTTAATTTTTTCGTGTGATTCCCGGGAATGAATAAACTATTAAAGCAGTGGTTCTCAAACTGTGTGACGCTAGAAATTCTCAGGTGTTCCGCGGAACTTTTTGGAATTTTTAAAAAGTTTTTAAGATAACCAATTCGTATTGGTGGCTAAAAGTTCTGCTTCTTTCTGACTTGTTTGACACACTGAACAATTAGAATTCCTGTTTCGAATGGCCATCAGAAAATATAATCTCAGCAACATCAAAGCTATGATCATAAGACAAAAAGTTGACGTTGTGGAAAACTAAAGTCTCAAAGGAAATATTTGATTCGTTCTCCACTCTTAATGAATCCCCATTAAAAAAGGAAATTGTTCCTGAAATCATGAACTAATTGTCTGGAGTACAGCTGTCGCTTCAAAATTACTTCCCTAAGTTTGCTATTATTAACTTTAGATGGGAAGTTATTCCATTTGAAATCAGTGAATCGAGCAATCTTTCTGCCGAAGGAGAAGAGCAGCTCATTGATTTACGAAACGAACCGTTTTTGCAAGCATTGTTTCCCCAAAACAGCTTGGACGAGTTTTGGCGATCTGCTTACAAATCCTATTCAATGATCAGTGTTAAAGCTATCAAAACAATCTTGTCATTTGCATCTTCAAGGCTCTGTGAATATGGATTTTCTGCTGACAGAAATTAAAAGTAAAAAACGAGAGAAACTTCTTGGAATTGACGACGAAATGTGGGTGTGATTTTGCTTGGCAACGACGGAACCTCGTTTCAATCTCAATTGTTTCCAAAAACAGGCACACCCATCGCATTTAATTTTTTAAAGTAACTTTTTTGTAGTAAGTGTGCCGCGAATTCTTTTTTATTTTCTTAGTGCGCCACAAGCTGAAAAAGTTTAAGAATCATTTTAATGAAGAGTCATGCGGTGAACTTACCAGAGATTAAAAACCAACAGGGAAGAAAATTTGACGAAACATGTCGGGTTCTTATATGCATATGTAAAGAAAGCAAAAAATAGAAAAATTAATAATGCGAAAAGTGGTGATGAGCAGAAAAAGCAAGACTCATATTCGACAATAAAAAACAAGACCCATTTCAGTTTGTGAGTGTTTGACTGTGATTTTCAAGATGCTTCATTAATCCTTATACCTTTAAATGTGCGCGAAACATGATCTTCTTTCATTTTAAAATTCTGTAAGCAAATTTGAGGGGTGGAAAGGGCGGCACTTTTATGGTCGGCCCCGGGCGGCACTTAGCCTCGCTACGCCACTGGTTCCAGACTATCTGCAGTGAACAGCGTTTCCGGAATTAGATCATGTAACTCTCATGCTCTATTATGCCACGTTTGACCACCGTCAAGTCATGTAAAATTTTTAATAATCAATATTTTCTGCCTTCTAATTGCANTTAATAGAAGGAAGCAATGGCTATGTCTGCGCAGGCTGTTACCAATAACTTTGTTCATTATTGTAAAACTCATGTAGNCTATGCAATTTTTGCTTGGTCCGTGACATGAAAGCATCTGATACTGGTGCAGGAAAATTCTCGGATATGTTCGACTTTGTTTTAAAATGATATGAAATTTCTGCTTGTTCAAAAGCGATANATCCATATTTGAAAACAGAAACTAAACGATAAAACAGTGTCAGGCTTTTACCGCAGACACGGTGCTCACTGTATACAAATATTCCAATGTATTTACCACAGAACAGCACGTTGTAAGCTGTGTCGAATGAACACAAGGCAACTTTTATGGGAAGATGCAAGAAAGAGAAACCTATAAGCGCACTTTGCAATTCTTATAAAACAAAACAGTAAAAAGAAGCAATTCAGTAGGCTTGCTTAACCGAAGCTTATAAAAATGTGGTGATGTTTGAAGCTATTTACAAGAGTGTTTCATCCTGCAGAATAATTTTCACGTTCTATCAGTACGACAAACCAGTCTTTACAAAAATTGACTAATGTTGCTGAGGTGGCTGATGCTAATCTTACGGCTTGCTCAATACGTGCGTCGTACCAACCGAATATTTAAATAACATTTTTTCTAATTTGTCTAAGTAAATATTTTACATGCAACTTTCCGATTTATCAATTGTTTGTGAAAGCAGTTACGCGGGTTCATTTCGTGCAAGAAGATTTATTCTTTCTAAATCCACTTTTCTGTAAAAGTGTGTTTATTTTCCGCATAACTGAACTCTATATTGCTCGTTTAGGTTTGGTTTGTGGATTATGGAAATCAATAACAAGGTCATACCGCTCGTTTAGAGTAGAGTTTAATAACAAACTTTGGAAATTTTCCGCAGAAAAATAAGTGCAAGTCTCCGAAAGTTGCTCCAGCAAGTTACAACGGCAGCATGAATATCATAAATCTGAGTTCTTCCGATTTGAAGCACAATGGTGTCAGTTCTCTGGGCCAACATGAGTATGCAACTATTACTACCAGTTATGGTGGTAATGCGGTGACAAACACGAACAGCTTATCAACCATGAACTATTACTCTAATGGTGAGACGATTGCTTTGTACACAGCTGATACAGCGTCGTATAGTTTTTTGCAGAGTGGTTTTTGAAAAATTACAAGGTGAAAGAGGAACATTGATCACTGTATAGACTGGTAGAATTCAGTGGCGTAGCCAACCCAAAAATTTAGGGGGGAAAACATCGAGGGGGGCCAAAATGTTTGTTTTTAGGCGAATAACACTATTTTGTTTGGAAAAACGCCTCTCAAAGCACAAAATGACTATATTTTCTAAAAATGTTGGGGGCATGGCCCCTCTTCCCCCCCTGGCTACGCCTGTGGTAGAAATTCTACGTAATAGTCTGCCCAGGTGATCAAAACATATATTTTCCACAACTTTGAATAAACGCATACAGCTTTGGCCAAGGCNGTATAATCTTTGACTTTTCGCTATTCATGTCTTTCCATTATTTGAAAGTATTTTAAAACAACCCTCATTTATTTTAAGCAACCTTTCTTAGAAAGGTGTTGAGAGATATGATAATAATCTTTTAAGTGCGAGATATTGAAAATCTTTCATACTCGTTCATACGAGGGTTGAGTTGATTTATTTTGGCGACAATTAGTATTCCAGCAAGCAAATCATATTTGCGCAAGGACGCCGGGGCATTGAAAGAACCGGAAGGTTATCTAGTCAATGCCCCTACAAGAACTGTTCGTTGCTTGTTTTTGTTTGTATNACGAGCCATATCGAAGGGTTTGTTTTCAGGCGCGTTTCACTATATCAGTAAAATGCAGTAGTTAGCTGGACTTCCAGTGGGTGGTTACAAATAGCATTAACTTCAGTCTTCGTCTCGAGAAACCTGTGCTAAGCTTTGCTCCACATAATAATCCTAAGAACATTTTGATAGCGTCAGCTGCTCCCAGCGGCGGTGGTGTACACAGACGTATGACAGTTAATTTTCTTTCCCAGGTTTAACTGCATAGTACCTTGCTCCAGATGAACCAAGTACACGATGATAGCTCACTGACACTTACTGGCAGTCTTTTTCAAATATCATCAATCAACAAAGCGCAGTCTCTTCTGCATGAAAGGCTTGGTTTTTGCTCCATTGGGCGCAGCTATGCCTTTTGCAAAAATGGTTTTGCTTTCGTTTGCTCCACACCAACGTGATACTTGATCCGATGTTTGTTAGACACTACTGTTGTATTGAACTTCTATCAAGTATTGCATTTGTATATGAATTTTTTTATTTGTATCAGCTGTTTGTACTTTTTTGCAAGCTACACAAAACGGATAAATTTCTTGATTGACCAAGACAAGGCTCACTTCAAATTGTGCTCGACAGATGATTGTAATAACTAGCCAATAATCTCACTGAGCAATCTAAGACGAGGAGATTCAGGATGCGATCAAGTTTTGGAGGTTAAAGTAGACTTATGCGCATAGGCTTTGTGGCGGCCGGTAGATGGCGCCACATGTAAATAAATGGTCACCGCTAGACGGTGCCCATGAGTCACAAGTCACTGTGATAGTCACCACAAATGAATTATCGTAATTCACTTATCTCTATATAATGATAGTGCAACCTAGTAGTAGAGTGAACTCAGTGAGGGAGCTCTGTTGCTGTCCTGTTAGTTAATGCCCCGAATTGCCATCTTTCTCAGTAGTTCAAGGCGATGCAGTCAACTGCAACAGCTTGTAGTTATCAACTGATATGCTGCAGCGTTTTGACGGAGTTCAATATAGGCAAGACAACACCTAACAACAATTAACCAAATTGGACACCATGCGCCAAAACTCATTGCTGCCCGATTCATGACTGCAGCGTAACAGTCAAAGGTTTGTACTACTGGTGTCAGGGCTGTGAAGCCGAATCCCAAGCAGTTTGGATGGCTGGAGCCGGAGCTAAAATTTTTAGATGGTGGAAGCGGAGCTTGAAATTTGGGCTCCGGTTCCACAGACATAGTTTGTGGGGCATGCGAGTTACAAAAAACAATGGTTATTAGTTTCTAATGGACCAAACTGTTCTGGAGCCGGAACCAAAAACTTCTAGATTTTGGATTCGGAGGCAAAAAAGTAATACGCCTGGTACTGGAGCCTGAAATTTAAATTCAGGTTCCACAGCCCTGACTGGTGTACCTGCACTTAAAAAATAAGCACGAAGGTCACCCGTGAACGAGTTTTACAGCGCTTGTTCTGTACAGAAATAGCTGTTTCGCTTCCAACACAAATTTTGTTTACGGTAAGTAAACATAACAACTAGTGACAGCACAGGTGTAAGAGCAGGCAATTGTTTGGGGGTGCAAAGACGTTTTGCTCGAATTTCCTTAAATTTTCCCAAAGAATTTTTTGCGGCAAGCGTTCCCCCTACAAATTTTCTGGATCATCTGATTTACCCATTAAATCGCCGAAACTAAAACAAGTAACTAGAAACAGTTTGTTGATCTGAGTCAGACTGATTCATGCTTTCAATAACAAAAAAGTGTAATTTCATTAAGTGTCGAAATTTCTGTACCCGATTTTTTGGGAATTTTGCGCGAAATTTTGACAAACCAATACTTTTGGGGATGCGCTTACACCCCTACACCCTACAACATTGAGTGACTGAAAACATTTGGTATCGGGCATTTTTTTTAAAAAAAACAAAAAAGGTTTCAAAAACAAAAAATTGTACTTTCATTTCGAAAACACTTTCATTTCGCAAATGTTTTCCAAATAAGAACATTTTCGTTTAAAAAAAAAAATTATTTTCGTTTCGGAAACACTTTCACTTTTGTTTGCAATTTAAAATCTTTTCGTTTCAAAAACAAAAACAATTTTACTTTCGTTTCGAAAACACTTTCGTTTCGCAAATGTTTTCTAAATAAAAACATTTTCGTTTTAAAAAAAAATTTTTCGTTTCGAAAACACTTTCACTTTCGGAAACATTCGGAAACGGGATCCTTGTGGCAAAGTTTTCGACACAGTTCTGTGATACTGATAGGCAGTATCGATTTTGCTGATTGGCAGTGACGCTTGTCCAAGTAAAGGCACGGAGAGCCTGTTACACGTATGGAGGTCATCAAAACTGGAGCAATTAGGCTACCCTTCAATTTTTTAGTTATCAAATTTCTGCCTAAATTTCCAAAAACGTTGAAATTTGGCATGCACACGTTGCAACTTTGACAAATGATCCCCAATAAAAGTCTTTAGGCTCCCTAAAATCACGAATTAGCTTTTAACTTTCCAACCAAGGTTACAGGCCAGCATATTCCAGTACTGACTGACTGCATCACAACCATCATACCCATGCGCACAATCTATCCGCTTCTTTTGGCCAAAAAGATACCATTCACCTACTCTACGCAACAAGTTGTAAGTCTTACGTCACAAATCCCCCAAAGATATTTCCCCAAATGTAGATCATCACAACAAGGAAAGACTCAGAATGGTCTACACGTACGCGCAAAATGATCGCGAGCTTCTGAGCCAGACATCGACATAGCAGAATCTGCAAATCAAGTCTTCTCAAGTGGAAACATTGGCCCTCAAAAGAGGGTGGCACGCATAGGCCAAGACAAAAAACTGATGCGATTTTTTTTCGATTTATTTTGCGAAGTGTTTCCGAAACGAAAATACATTTTTTTAAAACGAAAATGTTTTTATTTAGAAAACATTTGCGAAACGAAAGTAATTTTGTTTTTGAAACGAAAATATTTTAATTTGCAAACAAAAGTGGAAGTGTTTCCGAAACGAAAATAAAAATTTTTTAAACGAAAATGTTGTTATTTGGAAAACAATGGCGAAACGAAAGTGTTTTTGAAACGAAGGTGAAATTGTTTTTGTTTTTGAAACGTTTTTTTGTTTTTTTTTTCAAAAAAATGTCAGAAACAAAAATTTTTTTGGGTGGCACGCATGGGCCACCATATTCATGTTGCCTACTGCAATCATCTAGATCACCATTGATTCGATGCAAAGAGTACAAACACGCGTTGGACAAATACCAACGCCGTAATTACTTCCTATTGTAGGTGTTTGTGTCGTTTAGCAAAGCATATTTTATGTTACTGGGTGAAGCGTTATCAAACCAATAACGGTCTGACGCAGAAGCGTTGAATATCTAACGTGTTGGCGAGGAATTTCTTTTTCGTCAAATGCATTGTTCTATCCTGTGTGTTCTTTTCCAGGTAGTGCTTTACACTAAATAAAAAAATCACTGCTTAATCAGCTTGATGCCGTGTTTTAAACATCAACTGCGAATTTTAATTTTCAACTAAGACCTAAGTTTTTTAGCGTCACGACCAGTCAAAGCTTGGCAAGTATTGTCAACAAAAATGACTCCAACATTCGTTGATGGTTGTTTGCAGGGATGCCGGAACGGGGGTGCATTACGGGGGCATTGTCCCCCTGCCCTTCGAAAGGGGCGACAACGGGGGCACAGGTGGCCTTACATATCAGTCTCATAAGTAATTTCATGATTTATCAAGATCAACTTGAAACAAATTTATGGCAGCTATTCGCGCACGCATAAACTTCAGAATGTTTTTTCTATAATTTCTGTTATTAGTTTTTGAGGTCAGCATTGTTGCTGAACATGTAAATGCGAAAAGAATGACTACTACGGGTGCGCGTTTACACTGAACTCAAGTAAACAGTTTCGAACTCGTGGTACATCCAAACTATGGGCATTTGCCCTTTTCTGGAACTTTCTACTAAGAACCAAAATTTTCTAGAAAACTTGACGTCACTAGCTCGATTCCGATTAATTGATTTATTTCTTGCAATGACAGTTTATTTGCCGGTGTCAAGCGAAATTCCTGACTTGCAAAATTTCTGACGTCACGCCATGTGAGCATGCACAGAGTAATATTCTACATATCAATTAGGCTGAGAAAACTGATGATTAGGGCTTACGGTTTAGTGTTTAGGTAAGCGTGTCGGTTTACGGTTAGAAAAAGAAAAATAATTGAGGTCTAAGATTAAGTCCAATATTTTTCAGTGGTTATAGTTATTCTCGTACTGTAGCTTGTGGGGGGTATCTGAAGTCTAACCAAAAAGTTTCAATTTACACAACATACATCATAAAAGTAAACGCCAAACTTTATTCCTCTACTCTGAGAAGCAAAATAACTGACAAACAGTAATAAGTCGGAAATTTCGCAGAGGTCAGAAATTTCGCTTGACACCAGTAGTTGACATTAGTAGTTGATACCAGTAGTTGACGCTTGACACCAGAAATTTCGCTTGACTACACTCACACTGCCCAAGAGCCAGGTTCACTGTTCTGGTGTCATGCAGTGATGAGATTGCAGATCACTCGTGCCCGCTCCTTAGCCTGCAGGAGCAGATCAGGGTTACCAGATTGGCCTTTTATCGGTCAAATTTCAGAAATTTGGTCTGGTTGCAAATTGGTTGGCCTAAAAATTTTTTTTGATCTTTTGGCATCATCTCGAGTTGGTTGGCCTTAAGAAATTTTTTGGTTTTTGGCTCTTTTACGCTAAAAAATTTACCTCTGAAAGAAAATATAACTATTCCATTTTTTTTGACAACACAAAACTTTTTTGATAAATGCCATATTAGACTGACCCGACACCTACGTCCTGATGTAAATAATATTTGAGGGATGTGAGTTTCGAAATACAGTAGTTTTTGCGTAATCACTGGAAATGTGTGCACTATGTATTGTGTTGAAAGCACTAAGCAGGCTCAACGCTTGTAGACAGGTCTGTCTCCACGACATAAATGCGACAATGATGTCGTAGAAGTGAAAGTGCCAGGGCCGGCCCTAGCAGGTGCGGGGCCCAATGCAAGACTTAGACGCTGGGCCCCTCTGAGCAGTGCTTTATGACGTCATCGTGTCATCGTGCGCAGTCAACCGTGCTACGACCTTTTTGAGAAAATGGCCTATACGAATATCAAAAAACACGGCGGATTATTAGAATTCATCTGTTTGTAGATGATACCACAAAGTATGCTTTTTATTTGGAGGGGTGTGGGCATAGCTAACGTGTCCCCTAACTACGTCCATGTTCATGACTATTGTGCTGCTGTAGTGGACATTAGCCAGTGTACCGCT
>JGI24022J15233_10007218_pt1 | contig 12211 bp, 10 predicted proteins | sample Ectturendosymbi2_FD_15233 | JGI IMG/M metagenome (IMG submission 15233)
ATGAGGCAGAGGGCAAGGCATTTTAGTACAATATTTCATAGCAAAAACAAGTAGCATGGGCGGAAAACAATGTTTATAAATACACATCATGAAGCAAAGTAGATTTACCCACAGACCATAATTGGGTGGGTTGCATGGATGAGTTGTTCCCAACCAGATGCATGGTGTCACTGAATGAAGTTGAAGAGTAAAGGATGTGAGCAGGTTACAGTATTATTAGCAGTATATAATCATTTTGGATTTCAATAAGTATTAGGTACATGAAAAACAAAACAATAACAAAAAAAAGGGGGTTTAGTATGTTAGACAATTATTTAGTTCTAAGGTATAGTTTCACAAAAAGTCATAGCTTATCTATGTAGACTACCAATTTATTTCACAAATGTAACTGGTGTCATGTCATTGACACCATCATTCAGCTTTATGTGACTGTGGGCCTAGGAATTGGCATGTGATTGTTTGGAATGGCGAGATGGTGTATTTAGTCTCTGAGCTGGAAAACAGTTTTTGTGGGTTCTCTGTGACTGTATTTTGACACAGATATTTTCATGCTGTAATATCATAAATATGAAAGTATGTTAGATGTTTGTGCAAATTCAAAGTAAATGCAACTGTGGTACTCCATTATGGTCCATTTGTAATTGAATTACATCTTGCGTCTTCATGATTTTTGTGGATAAAAATTGTTTTTCGCCATTGTTTTTGTTTGGAAATGTTATACTTATTGCATAAGTTCCCAACGTTTTTTGAAGCTGGCACCCCTTTCATAAAAATAAATTGATGTTCACACCCCATGTTTTCAAAAAGTGTAAAAATCACAATAACAATCCAATTTCGCATTATCTTCATTTTTTAAATTAATACTCGTAATGCTTAGTGACAACCACGGGTGGATATTAGAATTTATGGACCGGAGTCAAACTCTTGGAAAGGGGCCTCAAAACAAGCTTTTGAACAAAATGCAAAATCTAAGTGTAAAACATGACATTTCTGATAAGGGGGGTGAGGCAACCACTTCATTTGCCTCCCTAATCTCAATCTCTGCTCACAACAGAAAACACTCAGTTGTGTTGCTTAACTTTCATGTCTAACTGCCCACTAGAAACAAACCAAGTGGCTGTTTTGTTGCTGCTTCTCTGAAATTATGTACTAACAAAATTGCTGAGACCCATGCAAAGTGTTCGTGGTGTTCAAATGGTTCTGATCAAGGTTGATACATACTCCATCAGTGCAAGAGCCAGGGGTACTCTCCTAAACGGCCGATGCTTTGTGCTTAAACCCAAACCTGTTTTTTCTTTATTTTTATACATAAATAGTCCCGTATACAATTTAACAATGATGGTCTTACAAAGAAACTTGTTGATGTGTCTGGTGATCCCAGGGAGTCCCAGTGGCTCCACCAGTGTCTGTCCCTTGCTGTGGTCAGGGGAAACGCTGCCAGCATATTGGCCTGTGTGCAAGTTTGATCTAATTTTACCTGTTCTTTTTCTAGTTGCTTTTAATATACTAACCACCATCATGATCATTGCCTACCACTTGCCCCTGTATCAATGTGTAGCCATTGCCTTCCGAATCCTCGTTCTTTCTGTGAGATTCATTGTTCCCTCAGTTGTGCAGTGTTACCTTGTGCATCGGTTAAATATCTTGTCAATCGCATAGTCTATGATGAGAGTACAGCATGGTGTCATGTTCCACATTGCTTAAAACCTCTGAGGCCTTTTCTTTGACATAAATTTAACAATAGAATATTGCCTGACTGACCAGATTTTTAATTTCTGGATCTAGTTCAGGGTAACCTACTAGAGTATTCCGCAACTTAAACCAAACAACATTTAACCAATGTTTCTTTCGATAGTTGCTATTTTTAATTCTGGAATGGGGTATTACATGCAAATTAGGCCAAAATTCAGCCAAGCTTTAAAAAATACTCAAAGGCTACACAAAGTATATGCAACCAAACCAATTTAGAAAATGGCCACATTTTTGTCATTTGGCTGAAAGAAAACCATGTTCCCTACCTTGGTTCTAATACTTGTTTTTCAAATGAAGTGGAGAGGAAATTCTAGATTCATGCAGATATGCAATTGCAAAGGGCGCTAGAATAGACAAGGCTTTTCTACTCAATTTCTGGTAACTTTGCTTTGTGGATACCAAAAATGTTCGAGTTCTGAGCATCAACCAACAATGTAGCCATATTTGTGCCATAAAAATTTCACACCACAGCTTCAAGTTTCCTCACCAGTCATCTTCAGCATGAGAACCACAACATGAAGCAGAAATGGCATTGCACACATTTAGCAATGTAAATTGTTATGTTAGTAGTGTTACCTGGAATAAATAGGCTTAACACTGTGGGTACCAACCCACATATATATACGTGGGAGAAATATGCATAGGTTACCGGGCCATGTATATATACGTTCTGAACAAAAATCCTGGTTGTATGGCCTTGGGAGCCAAAACAATGAGCTATTTTTGTGGCTCACGTGTTTTTTGGAAACTAGGCTATCATTAGAGTCTTTAGATCCCATGATCGACTTTGTGGCTTATCTGGAGCCAAAATTATGGCCCACAAACCAAAAATTGGATATAAATTCAAATCCCACAAAAGGTAACCTTTGTCATTTTGGCTAAAAGCCACAACTTGCCAGCTGATTGAGCTAGAGAGCTGTTCAAACCCTCTAAAGACGAAGAAAATCTTGTAGTTTAGAATAAAATTTTTTTTTAGTTTTGGGCTTGGGGTTTTTAGTTGATGATGTCAAGATAGGGGTAGGTTTTGTGTTTTTTTGGATGACGTCATCAATTGATCCAATGAGCCGATTTTTCAGATCAAAACCTATTTGGATTTTGGGCTATAATACGAGTCTTTAGAGCCCATGATCGACTTTATAGCATTTCTGGGTCCAATGCTATGGCCAAAAAATTCCAGATATTTCAGGAATGCCATAGGGGATTAGTGGGGATTTCCCTAATTAATTTGGGGCATTTTGGCTGTATTTGGAACCAGAAATGCTAGAAAGTCTATCAAACCCTCTAAACACTCGTATTACAGCCTAGTTTCTAATAAAAACTCAATGGTTCTTGGCGTTCGCATCCAGGACCCGATAACGCCATCTGAATGTAAACAAAATATGCATATACATGCTCGCATCATGCAAACATCAATAAAAAAACTGACATCCAAATCTAAAATAATTTTTTTTCATTGCGAACCACAAGACTTCCCCCATCTTTAGGTTTGAGCAACTCTCTAGCTTAATCGGCTGGTGAGTTATGGCCTGGGGTGGAACACACCCCAGGTTAGCATTTCTGTGGTAGAATTTTTACCAATTTTTGTTTTTTCAGCCATAATTTTGGTTCCAGGTATGCTAGGGAGCCAGTCAATGGATCTAAAGACTTGGATGACAGCTTAGATTCCAAAAAAATTTGAGCCAAAAATTGGCCCATTGTGTTGGCACCCAGGGCCAGGTAAACTCGGCCGCAAGGACGAAAAAATGTCCCCATTATGACCTAACCCAAAGAAAACACCACACCCAAAACGAAAAATTTTTTTCTCCATTCGAACTAGAAGATTTGCTGAATCCATAAAGGGTTTGAACAGCTCCCTAGCTCAATCGGCTGGTGAGTGATCGTGCTGCAAAGCTCTGTAAAACAGTGGCTCTTGCGGGCCTTAAAGGTAAACCACCCAGTACCCGTGGATATCGATGTCGGGAATCCACCTGGTACCCAATGTGTTAACAGAGTTGGTTGACTAGACTAGATGACCGCATCATGGTCCTTCACCAATCCTATATGACACAGTACCACTCCTTGTTTACACTGATCATCTATTATGCCATTATTTTTTCATTTGCTCTAATGTTCACTGATGGTTGGTTTACTTAGTGTGCAATGGCTTTTTGTATTGCTTCTGCTTATTAGCTGAGTCATATGAAACAATAAACAATTGCCAATGTTTTTTGAGTAATAGCACTAGCAAGCTTTCATAAAAACCATGTTCTTTTGAAAAAAACTGCATCCAAGAACATGCAAACTCTCACCCTAAAAGATCGCATTTTGGGCCCCCGAAAATCTTGTTTTGGACCCCCAGGGGTCTGAGAACCCCTGGTTGGGAACCACTGGCTTATTGCATTGCCCTTTGCCTCATAACCCTTTTATGTTGTTGCTTGCTTTTCTCGCCTGTGTGCATGATTCACCTGCTCATCCTGTACATGCCTCAACTCTTCATCCATTGCTTGCCCACCATCATCTGTGTTATGTAAACTATTGCTATGTATATGATTTAACATTTATGTTTCTGTAATATATGTTGTTAAATTGAAATATCATGGGATTATTTCGTTCATGTTGGCAATGGACAGCATCATTTACTATTTTTGACTTCAAGGTATATTGCTTGCTATTTAATTTTTTGTTTGCATCTGATGCTTTGCATAGTGTCTTCATTCTTCTTATATTGTTACTGTATATGTATATATGCCACTGACTACTTTTAATTCAAAGCCAATAAAAACTATCACATGGTGTATATGTATTTTCATAATGTGTACAGGTGTACAAACCCAGCATACAAAAAGTAGAAATATAAATGGTACAATGCTAATTGCAACATCCTACTTTAAAATTCAGGGAAATTAATTGGCTGTTGACCTCATGATAAATGTGTTGCAAACTGTTTGAAACCTTGATTGGAACAGTTTGCATGCCTTTTCTCTATTAGCTGTTCACCTAAAAGTTTTGATGTTAGAGTGCCTTCATTTCTCTCTACTGGATCCCTGCATTATGATGGGTGAATGATGCTACCCTTGGGGTGCTGTTAAAATGTTTTGCCCCTCTCAGTGTTGGTTGTGTGCAACACCAATTCTGTAACATGCTACAGTATGGCTAACCATTGTTGTGCGCTTGTGTTGTATAATTCCGTCTGTGATATGGACCACAAGTCTGCAATAAAAAACATTATTATCATATTATCACAAATTGTTATCATTTTGTTAACTGACAGGTATTTCTATAAAGATGGTACTTCTGGAGATTAACAATTGTTTGCTGATTAATTTGCAATAATTCTAGGCTTGGTTCCATAGCAACATTGTATGTTTGCCATTACTTATCCAGGTAATTCAAAACTGACAAACACTGGCCTGTTCAGTTTGTTTGGCATTTTTTAATGCTATTTGGCATATTTTGTTGCATAATTTGGCATTTTTAGACCATCTGCACCATCTGCACCTGATGTCCCTGGGCAACACTAGATTGACCATAATGGCCAATTTTGAAAATTTTGGCCATATTTGAAGTGTCACAGTGCGGTGGGCATGAAAAAGCACATTTGGCCATTTCATAAAATTTGGCTAGTTTTTCAGTTGGTTACTGTTATAAAATGAAATTAACGCAAAACCTTTATTTTAGTGCCACCTCTAATAGAACGCCACTATAAAGGAAGGGTTGAAAAATAGAGCGCCACCCTCTAATTGAATGCCACTTTGATGAATCCTTCTAGTTTGGAAATAGTTATGGCTGAAATCTCCTTTCTACCATGTTTCTCCAAAAATAAGACCTAGCCTGAATTTTCAGAATGATTTAATATAAGCCCTACCTTTGAAATAAGACCTAGTCGATAGCGCGAAAGTGCAATGCTAATTATGTAAATGCGTTAGATGTTTTTTCTTTTCATTAATAAATTTTATCTCAAAATTCTGACCAGCTAGTCACTAAATAGAGCGCCACCCTCTAATTGAACGCCACCGCTAATAAAACGCCACTATAAAGGAAGGGTTGAAAAATAGAGCGCCATGGCGGTGAAATAGAGGTTTTACGGTAATTTATGAAAATTTCATATTACAGTGACAAACTGAAAAGCCTTCCTGTATTTTGTGGACGGAGTTCATGTCACTGATGCAACAACACCATGGTACTTCAACCATATACAAAAAAAACATCGAGCCAAATAATTGGAAATAATCAGGAACAAGTTCACACAAAAACAAGAGTGCGCAGGACAAACATCGAGACAAAAATATTTATAGAAACAACATATGAAGAGTCGAGAATAATACAATGAAAAAGAAAGTATATAAAACGATTGTTTTATAGTACATACACAATATACATCAACGTAACACAGTTGATGGTGGGCAAGAAATGAGTGAAGAGTTGAGCCATGTAATGTAGAGATGGGCATTGAAGCAAGCATATAGGTGACAGAAGTGAACAGCAATAAAGGTCGTGAGGCAGAGAGCAATGCAATTAGAAACATCATTTCATTAAAACAAGTATCAAGGGGCAGAAAACAATGTTTATACATATAAATTGTGAAGAAATAGAAATTTACCCACCAACCATAATGGGTTGAGTTGCATGGATGAGTTATTTTCAACCAGGTGCATGGTGTCACCAAATGATGTTGAAGAGACAAGGATATTGACAGATTGCAGTAATATTAGCAGCAAACATTAAACCAATAAGTGTTGGGTACATGAAAAACAAAACGTGTTTAGTGAGAGAAGTAGTTCATTCTAAGGTAGAGTTTCACAAAAATTTACGACTTATGTGAACTAGCCACTTATTTCACAAATATAACTGGTGTCATGTCATTGACACCACACCTCAGCTTTACACGATTGTGTGCCTAGGAATTAAACTGAAGTCAATGTCTGTGAGGTCCTGGAGGTGGACATCACTTCGTTTGCCTCAAAATCCTCGTAATGCAGTAAGGGTGTTCCTCTAAAGGGCAAATCTGACTTTGTCCTTATGTATGTCATAACAGATACATATGGCTCCCTGCGTTATTCAGCTATTTTTTACTGTCAGTCTTTTGTTGAATCTGTTGCATTCTGGTGCGATCCCTCCACTTGTTGTAAAGGCAAGGGGATTGAATGAAGACTTTTCAATGTCAATCACTCTTTGGTTGTACTTGTCCTTCTCTTTTTCATGTCTTTGGTAGATCTCTTTTAGGGACTTCCCAGAATAAGACTGAGGTAGGATGTGTGATCCTTATGTCAAAGAAAGTTTTCTCACAGCTATTCCACAGTCCTCTCGCGGAGATGTCCAACCTTGCATTGTCAGCAGTGTTGACTTTTCTTTCAAAGTTGTTTTTGTTGATTGGCATAAGTGTGGGTTTGGTCTGAACATCTCTACAGACCTCTCTCATTATAATGAGATAATTATCTGTGCCTCAGAGTCTCTCACTGAGTTGTGCCTCATTGAACTGTAGCCATCCAGTTTACATATGACACTGTAATCCACAGAGTTTGTCTCTCCACAAGCACAGAGGGTGGGTATGCCTTTCACCTTCCAGCCATATCTCATGCAGACAGTATCCGTGAATTCTTGTTTGCTTAGTACATTCCAATTGCTTCGATTGGCAAGGCTGACAGCCAAGAAGATGCCCCTTTTTCCATTTCTCCTTTTATGAGTTGTTGTGACTCAGGGGTCAATTCCTCTAATAGTAGTTCATTAGGGCTATTTTGGCATTTGTGTTCTCATGTCGTGTTCTGTTTTTCGTGTGTCTGGTGTATTGTTGATCTGAGGGGTTGTAATCAAGATTTTGATTGTAGATTTTGTCTGTTAGTTTAGCAGCGATCTGAGTGGAATGTTTGTATTCTGTCTTGTCAGTTTCTTGAGGATTTGTCAGACCTAGCCCACCATGCCTGAGAGGAAGGGCTAGTATTTGACTTTCTGCATCACCCATCTATTATCCTATGAGAGTAGGTTTCAATTGATCTGATGGCATTGTCCAGTGGTTCAAATAATTCACTCATGTCCGGTACTGCTCTTTAGACATAGGTTCCATCTGGAGCATAATCCTTCTGGTGAATGCTGAGTATGCTGCTTGAGGATCATCTTGTGCATAATTTGAAAGCATCTGAAGGTCTTTTACCCAGTCATCAACCTTGTTTTTAATGTATTGTTCCCTGAATGTTTCTGTCCCAGCTACCAATCCAAGTTCACCTTTTTCTGTGATTTTGATTCTATCATCTTTGAAGAGTTATGTGCAGATTGCATTAGAGTACTGTCTTTTATTATGAGGATGGTTTTTGTAGGTTTTGTGCAGTACCCAAAGTCTGGTCCCTTGGCCTGTAGGTATTCCCACCATTTTTTCACACCTGCCAGTGATCCGACTGCAGACCTGTCGTCTGCATACCATACCTGTTTCACTTCATCATTTGCAGTTTCACTGCTTTGTGCTTGTATCAATGCTCATGTGGATAAGGCATATATTTCCATAGCTGTATTGTCCCCTTGCATCACACCAATGTTGCCAGATGGTTGTCACCTAAACCTGCTAAATCGTGTCACAAAAAACTGCTCGATCTTGCTTAAAACAATATCACTGCTTTTCAGCTAAAATCTGCTAAAAATAGTTAAATTCTGCTAAAAAACTGCTATTGTAGGTGTTTGAAATAAATTTGTAAAGCTCTGTATCAATTTTTGGTCTTGCAATCACTGTCAGTGGACCAGACAATAGGGCTACCTATGACCTCCTAGCGTAATTGAACCATGTGACGGCCTGGAGATGGCGCCACATGCAAATAAATGGTCACTGCTCGATGGTGCCCATGAGTAACAAGTCACTGTGATAGTCACCACAAACGAAAGATCATAATTCACCACCTGGAAAATCATGTGTCTTGGGATAAAGATATATTCTGCAAATTACCCAATGCGGTCACTAAGCATAGAAGCAAATCATTTAGGCTTCACCAAGCCATTCAGTTGCTTGTTATTATGATGCAATTATCTTCTTCAAAGCAGCTTCGCTGCGTCGTAATAGAAACTCCAGTGATAATAGCAGTAGTACATTTATGCATCCAAATGAGCTAGTTGTGCCTGGTGGTCTTTGTGTTGCCCAATATAAAGCGTCAGAAAGAAGGTAAATAATTTTTTGATGAAAAAGGTGTAGAGGTTTTCATCTCTAAAAATTGCTGGAACAAATATTTGGCCACGAGTTTGTTACCTGCTAAAACTGCTAAACGGTTTTCAAAATCTTGCTAGAAAATCAGCTCGCTGCTAGATTGAAAAATTTCCAGCTAACAGTGAAAAAAACCTGCTAGATCTAGCAGCAAAACAGTTAAAATGGCAATGCTGCATCACACCCTCCTGTGTCAGCATGTGGTTCCCATTTTTCAGATAAAGCATGGCAGGTGTGTTGTAGCTGTTGTGTAGGTATGTGTACATGGGGGGACACAGTCCTTTGATGTTTTTTAGACTGACTTTTCTGTTGAGTTAACAGCAGGCTTATGCTCTTTTCCTCTTCCTATCTTTTCTTTACAGTATGTATTGCTGCTTCTATGCCTGATTCTTGTCCCGCACATACCTGCCGTGTTCCCACTGCATGGGTGATGTCTTCCTTTGGCAGTCCTGTGAATGTTTTGGCATTGATTCGTCGTAGGCATTCACCAACAGCTACTGGCCTAATGCTGTTGTCTTTTTTCGTTAGTGGAACAAGTCTGCATGCGGGGAAAGTTGATATGTGATCGTGTGGAATGGTGTCCATCGCTAGACGCCTGGCCAGGGTGGCAATCTCATCAGCTAGCTTTTGTGAATGGGTGCTATATGATTTTGAACAAATCATTAATCTCCAAGTGTCCATGTCAATCTGTGTTGGTCCTCCAGACACCAAGGAGTTTTTAGTATTGGATGCGATTTCATCTTGAGTTATGTTTTCAAAGATGACGCTCTCTGTTTTGGTTTCAGGCTTATCAGTTATGGCAGATTGTTTTAGTTCTGTTGCTTGTGAGTGCTTTTCAGCTTTTAAATGATGTCTGTGGTGACGTTATGTTTTCCATCAATGCCATTTGTGTTATCCACAAATATAAGCTTTTTTCACCTGTCCTTGTAGCATTAGTCTACAGAAGGCTTTGCGGTCTGATTGTTTAAAAACAAAAAAACAATTTTGGATTTGACTGATATTTTGAGTCTTGTTTGAATAGCTTCACACTCTTGAGATCAGTTCTTCTAGCTTTTCGTGTTTCCACCATTCCATCGTTTTGTTCAAGTATTAGACGGGTTCTCTGTTTTTTGATTTGAGTGATGGCTTCTAGAGTAGTAGTGCTAGAAATACTTAAAAGCATGTGTATTGCTACTGGCTCCCATTTTTTACTGTGGTTAAAGTGTCCTATACAATGAGACATTTCTGCAAATGGTGTTTTTCTAGCTTTTCCTCTTGGGATTTGCATATAGTTTTTTTTTCCTGAACCTTATATTGCTTTGAAGTGTGTAGTAATGATTTAGCCCTCGCAGTCAGTAGATTTTGTACAAGTGCTTCAGCCAGTGCTAGTCTTGTGGTTACAATTGGTAGCTGCTACACTTGTAGTGTTTGTGAAAACAACTGCTGTACTGAGATATGTGATTGATAATGTTATAGTAGAACAATTCTGTATTGTTGGTTAGATTTTACTGTTAGAAGTTTCTTAATACTTCTACAGTAAGACTATACTTACTGCAGTACTTTAACCTTTACCGTGTATTGTTTAGAAGTGTGTAGCAAATATTAGTCCTTGTACTAAGCAGATTCTGGACAAGTTAGCCCTTGCACAGTCGGACCTGTCGTATGACGCAGTCTTTGCTCTCAAGTGGTTCTAACCTTTTGTTCATATATGTGGACTTGATGGTTTTTGGTATGTGATTATGATCACCGTCAACTAAAAGCAGTTCATTGATTTCATCTCTTGTTTGTATAATTGAAGCACAAGATCAAGATATTGCTAGCATTTCAGTGTTGATAAAAATCATAATTAAAAAAACCCAAAAGAATTGGATTTCTTGATTTAAATCAGATTTTCTAAATTTAAATCAGATTTTTTATTTTTATGATTTTTTTGACTTTTTGGAGATGGCCACCTAACTCTCATAATTTTTATTGTTAAATTGTTTTAATTTATTTTAATTCTCTCGTGATTTTACTTAAATTATTTTTTGTGCTCTGTTTCTGTAAGTACACCAATTAGAAACAGCTGAAGTTTCATTCAAACTTTCTGTGCACGTATGCAATGTCCCTTAAAGCAAACCAGTTCATAACACCATTACCGATATAGAAAATGAAGTATTTACAGAAATGATAGTACTCAGACCATCATTCGCATTGAGAACAATGTAGCCACAAATATCAAATACATTATTTTATTCAACATATCAGCTTAGTCATAAGTCATCATCAAGAATTTATAAAAACCATCAGTTTATTGAATTCATGATACTTAATGGCATGTTACAAAGCTTATAGATCAGGGGTCTCAAACACGTGGCTCATAGACCACATGCTGCCCGCAATCTTTTCAGAAATTTTCAAATAATTAACATTTAAGCTATTTTGTTCATTCACTGGTGCTTAAAAGTTCAAGTTTCTTTCAAACGAACATAAGAGACAACTAGAAATGATTTGCCTCTGGCTCACGGTAGCTTTTGCAAGAAATTTGATGTGAAAGTTATTTCTAGTAAGGTTCAGGTAGTGTCATAATGCAGCCCTCAGGTCACTTTATAAGTCCTCATTTGGCCTTGGAGCAACTTGAGTTTGAGATCCCTGTTGTAGATGAATACAACCTTGCCAGCTTTCTTGGTGAAAGTCTATTGTTAAAATTAATTATTGTAATGCAGCTTGCACTAGTTAAGCTTCTGCAAAAGATTTTGAACAAATCCTTTATCCAATTGGATGATCACAACAAAGTTCTACTATGCAAAGGATTAAGATTTGCCCTAACACCTAAGTGGAGTAAGCCAGTTGAGAACGCAGAATGGCTCAATGCCTGGTAGCAAGTCAGATGTATAGAATGGCATGCGGTGCTTGGAGATATGAATGACACTGACTTTGTGTTGCAAAAAAATTGTCGATTCCCAAAACCTCTGGACCCGACAGAGCCAAAATTCATGAAGAAACCAGAACCTGTGGAAATGGTCTTTTCAAAATTAACAATTCGAGAGCCGGCGTACGATATATTCGTACTTCAATTTCGGCCTTAAAAACAGCAGTTTTCAGATGCCTTACCAACACCCTAGCTCCTCTGCCGATTGCGCTAGAGAGCTGTTCAAGGGCTCAAACGGATCAGCCAGTCTAGTAGATTGCACTCGAAAAAAATTTTTTGGTTGGGGGTTGTGGATTTTTTGTGACTGATGTCATAAGTGAAGTAGTTTTAGGGTCATTTTGCCTCATGTTACCTGGCCTAGGGCCCAACCGCTAGGCCAAAGTGTTTCGCTGAAGTTTTCATTGGAAACT
>JGI24022J15233_10007219_pt1 | contig 12210 bp, 10 predicted proteins | sample Ectturendosymbi2_FD_15233 | JGI IMG/M metagenome (IMG submission 15233)
TTTAACTGAAGTAGAGCACAGAGTAAAGGAGACTCTGGCTTGTTTGCCGGATCGCAGAAGGCTTTCACTTGTCTCTGAGTGTCACTGCAATGCTTTAGTGAGACGTGAAGTGACACACCAAGATATTTGACTTAATCAGCAAGCTTAATGCCTACGCTATTCAAGTAGGCAATTGATGTAACATATTGTCTATATCTTTAGGTGGGAAACTGCCCCGACTGTCTTTTACGCAATTAAAACATATTCATGTTAAGTTCTTGTTGCCTTTTAAGATCTGATAAGTGCTCTGTGGCACTAACTAATGAATGTGGATGACACTCTGGAGCAGAAACGCAGATGAGCGGTGAACACAGGTGCAGCGAGTGTTTGAATCAGTTAACGTGGATCCCGTAATGTTATTCCGGCATGTAAACATGTTTTAAGTCAAAAATGGAACGTCCCACATCCACATTATTTCATAAATTTAATAAAATCAGTTTTACTTCAAGCAGCTCGCTATGTACTCATGTTGCTGCACGTTTGTCTGAAACAATTTTTAGAGCATAAAATTGGGATAGACTTAACAGTTTCATCAACACTAAAAAAGCCTTTAAAAAACTATACATGTTTTATTTTGAGATGTTTCGGATTATTCTTAATCCATCTTCAGTCAAAAAGCTGATGCGGCCCGCCTCAGATTTATTTTTTCGCCTCAGATTTATATCCGCCTCAGATTTATACATATGTTTATTATACCGCCTCAGATTTAAATTTATATGTATATTATACGACCGCCTCAGACTTATTTTTTTGACTGAAGATGGATTAAGAATAATCCGAAACGTCTCAAAATAAAACATGTATAGTTTTTTGAAGGCTTTTTTAGTGTTGATGAAATTTTTAGAACATTTTAATATTTCTTTTACGAAATCGGTACTCAATGGCGAATATTCTTGGAGAATGCACAGAAAAGGTGGGTTTCAAACGTGAATGGAATTTTGGAAAATGAACAGTTTTTGCGAATGGTTTCTAACGAACTTTATCATCTCATAGTCTATGGATGGCTGTCCGTGGAAATGAAACAACAACCGTCGTGAAATTTTTGATCAAATCTTAATCTTTGATGACATCTCAAATAAAAGTTGACAAGCTGGTACTAATCAAACTTAGTAAATCTCATGAAATTCGTCCAAGCAGAAGTAAAACAGGAATATTGTTTTTTTTACGATATGCTCTTCAAATTTTTTAACACAACCCGTATTTTTTAAGATTTCAGATTTTTTCTTTTCACCTTTTATAGTTTGTCAAGTCACCGCGTTCTTTTGCATGTGGGATGCATTTGCTGACAGACTCGCTGTCATTATTGGCTTCCCCTGACAGTGTTAAAAATTTGTAGTCAATGTAAGGCAATGTTGGCAAAATTAGTTATGCTCCGTAAATGTTTTCTGTGGCTACATCTTTTCCAAGGAAAATAGTTCAGGTAAAAGCACGAAAATGTTTCCTTCAAAAAGATGTCAAGGAAACCAATGCGTTGTGAAGTTTCTATTTGAATAGTTTTCTGCCCCAACCACATTCGAAACCAGGCAACCAGCTTGACACTGGGGCGGATAACATCTAGTAAGTTTACGGGGGGAGGGCGATTTCAGTTATATTGTTAGTCAAGTCTCATTCGCGGGTTCACTACTGGAAGAACAACACTGCTGTGACAAAACAATGGACGGCAAAATAGCCTTGTACCCCGAATGCTGTTTTCCGAATTGTACAAAATCATGGTGAAAAAAGTTATACTTTCGTAGGTTTTAGAGGGGTGATCGCCCCAATCGCCTTACCCTGGATACGCCCCTGGCTTGACACCCACTGGCGGCCATTCACCAGTGAGAGGATCGAATTTGCATAATATTCTCTGGTCGAACACAATCGTTAAATACTGCAGTGAAGTAAATGATTTTACTCAAATCAAACTGGTTTCGACGAATAAGCAAACCGAAATTTCGGCCTATTTCAAAGTATTTACCAACCTGCGTGATGACAAGTTGAAATATTTCGAAACGTCAATCGTTGTATCCATTGACGTCATTTCCCCTTCGAACTCCCCTGAGCCCTTTTTCTTGTATACGGTGACGTCATACGTTTTTCCAGGGCGCACCTAAAGTATAAGTAAGATGACAATGAAGGACATAAAATTTAAGCTATTTATTTGCAGAAGAAATATATTTTCAAAACTTGTACCTATGTTTATTGATTATTTTTCTTACAGCTGCTGAAGCAGGATTTTTGTTTTTCAGCGCGTTTCGTTGTTTTGTTAAATTAATCGCAATATTGGCCCTACCATTTAACATCTTTTAATCTGTTGCGGTTGTATCATGATCTTGGAAAGTTCAAACGGTGATCATGGCTTCACAAACGTTGGCCGTATTTTAGCATTGGCAGCGGTTTCCAATGTACTGTTCTCAAACATGCCACTGGTTTGAAGCAAACGACTTGGTAGATGTTCTTTACTAATTTCTCAATGGTCACGCGAAGCAAACATGTGTGTAGTTTTAAATTGACCAAACTGAACTAAAAATTTACTAAAATTGAAAGAAAATGGCAACCTAAAACATACTTCCGGTTTACAAATGCTCTTAAGGTTTCTTATTCACCAGTGTTACCACATGAACAATGCACTGGTGCTTCCATTTCACCAATGCACCAATATGAAGAATGGACCGGGGGTGACCTGTATCAGCTAACGTACCATAAGTTTGTAATTACTGAAATCAAGTCACCTCAACCATATGCCAACTGATGTGTTCTTTCGAAATGTCAAAAAGGTGGCGCAATTCTGTGTCATAAAAAACATTGTTTGCTTCAATCACCCTCGCCTATCCATTTAAATATATGAGAGGAAAATGTAAGTATCGCAGCGTTTATTGGATGGAATTAAGAAAGAGCTATTGGACTTTATCGGATCGATCACAACAATGATGTTATAAAAACGTGCAAACCATCTATCTCCTTCATTTCGATGACTGTAAGGCCTCCTTGGGAAAACAAGTCAATACCATGTCACTTTGGGGGTGGTTGAAAACAGAATTGATATCGTTAAAAAAGCATCAGCAGTTATTTGTGTAAAACAAATGCACCGATGGATAGAGCTGAATAGATACCAACTAAAACAGAAAAAAATGAATAAAGTCAATGAATAATCTGGCTAAGATTAAATCAAATTGTGCAAAATACTGCCTGGTGCCATGGAACAACAATAAGTCCAACAAAGCATGAAGCACTAAGAAGCAGAATCAAGCAAACGAATAGATCGAAGAAAGTTTCAGAAAAGTCTTCAATGCAATAAACGAACCCTGAATACTGGTAATGACGGTGAGAGATACTTCCAGCAAAAAAATAAATTCTCAAATTTCAAGCTGCTAGTTCAAAGTTCATGAACGAAAAAATTGAAAGTTGCAAAAATCTATGGCGAAAAAATTTTAGAGCAGATTGTTTTATAACCGATTCTACGGATCTGTTTTCAGTAACCACGGAGGTAGACGAGCGTTTATCTTACCTCAATGGTGGATTTACTTAGCAATTCTTTTGTTGGGTTGATGCGATCCAGCTTAATGCGATTTTGCCTTCGCCTTCTCTTCTTTTCAGGGTAAGCAGGAATTTTGTTTCTCAGATCATTGTCTGTTTGAAGACGTTTGCTTAACCACTCCTCTCTGTCTCCGTCATTGTCTTCATCACCAAGACACTGAATACTCTGAGCAAGTGGGTTGAGATGATCTGGAACCTGATCAGCTTGGGTTTCATTCAGTTCCTTCTTACTTCCTGACAACTGCTGTTCGGTGTCGTCGCTCAGAAAAGAATTGAGTTCGTTCTTAGAAAGGTTGTTTTTGTTGCTGTCAAGTTTTTGCGTTGTGTCCGCAGGGTCAACAACATTTATTTCTCTTTGCGACGTCCCTTGCTTCAACTTCTTCCTCTCATCCTGACGTAACGCACCCCCTTCATCATTGCTCTCAACTACGTCCGTGTGGTAGATTTCAAGGTTGGCTTTTGATATTTCGTCGATTATATCAAGTGCTTGTCGGTCATCCGGGGTGGTGACAGGTTGACAGAGTGCGTCATCGATGACGTCAAAGACGTTGTCATGGTTCATGATGCTATGTTCAGCGTGTAAACGACCACATCTCTGCATTGTGACGTCCCGTCTTTCAACAGCACGCGACCCGTGAACCGCTGGATTCGAGAGTTCTAAACATGTTGACGACTGTGGATGCTGATCCTCCGATAATGCTGCAACGCGCAAACCAACCGATGATTGTTAAACAGCTTTCACGCCTATAAAACAAATCATGAAGTAGCTCTCATGCATTAATTCTGAGAACTATTTTCAGTTACCAACTCAACATGCACTAGTTTACAATCAATCAACCATTTGCTTTTAGTTTGGAAGCATGTTGCGCTGTACATAAACTGAAAAAAGTGCAATAAAGGAATGTACATCAACTCAACTCTACTTTAACTTATTACACAGGACCAGGAGGACACACGTGGTAGAACTGTTTGAGCAACACAGCTCAACAATTTATAAATCTAATCTCTGTTGTAAAATGATATGTTCGGTTTGCTTGCAGCTAAGGCCGCGATGCTATGGCTACAGTGTCGCAGACTGCAGTTTTATGGTCACAGCTTGTGTCTGACATTACAGCTCGCGTGCTTTCACTACAACTTGCTTCAGTTTTCATCATTGCGCCCGTAAGCTTTTGACTGAAATTTTGGAGACTGTGAATGTGTTAAGTGTGTGAAATCGATTTCCTATTAAAAAAATTTGCTGATTGGTTCACTGTGCTGCCTTTATGGACACGGTGTGCTCAAATGCGGGAATGAGCAAGTTTGAATCAACGCAAAGTTATGAAAGCAAAGCACGGCAGTCTCTCGAAAGCTCACAGCAAACCGAGAATCTTCAATTTTCATGGCGTTCTTTTTAATTTAAAGCAAAACACAGTTCACAGTTGCAAGGTCGTCAGTGGGATTTACTTCCATAGTAAAATCAAGGAAAGTTGCATAATGCAATATGCAAATACAATATGCAAATTCACAAAACAGATTAACTGCAAACCTGGGGGTTTTTTCTTCTTTACGTTGTTGCATCTCGTATTAAGCCACCTTTGAAATGCTTCAGGATCAGGAAATTTACTCTCTTTAATGGTTTTTATTTGCTTTTTTGTCCTACTGATCTTCAGCAGATCCTTGTACATGACATCTTGTCGTTTGGCGACTCTCCTCAAAACGAAGTTTGTATCTTTGTGCCACAGGTTTAGCTGAAAAATAAAATTCCGCAATATACTGTACCTTGTTTACAGTAACCTGGTGCTGCACCACTGTCATCAGTAACAGGTTTCTACGTATGACGTGGTAATCTAGATTTCTGACATTTTTGGCGTTGCTACTAACCTTCACTCGCGAGCGCAAGTCACACAACCACGTCTGCAGCAAGTTATAAGCTAAATATATATACGTAAGATCTGGAACGATCATTAGATTTAAAGTTTTGCAAACATCTGTAGAGACAGTTTGTCGTCAGAATAGTCATTTGCCCATGCAATGACAAGACTTGCATTGCTATGCGCAGCAGGTCAGGGTTTGCGCTGGAAGTGAGGACGGCAGGGAATTTTGAGACACACTTATTTAAAATTGTTGGGTTTGTTTCCTAAAGCCCGATTGTAATCAACTGTAACAATGCAAAGCAAATTTCAGGCTTGTCGCTCTAACATAGACAGATTTTTTACAAGCTTGTGTGAAAGAAACATTCTCTTGCAATTGTTGATAAATCTATGATGCTTAAAAACATTTGTTTTCACAATATATGGACGAATGTTCAACAATTTTAAAACTCTGCAACTAATTGTTTTGCTTGAAATCCTCGGTACACAAAGTTTATTTTCTTAGTTTGAGATAGGTTTGCAGTTCCTGCAAAGAATCTTCTCGAAAGATCAAAGTGTTTGTCAGTGACGCAAAAATCGTCAGTGATGAATTTCGTCAGTGATGGTGAAAAAGAAACTCCACTGCACCAACAAGCATACTGTAGATGGGTTCCGTGAATGTAAAGTTAAAAAAACGTTTTCAGATTCAGCAAATTTTTCTGCATGTAGCGGAAAACTTACTTCTTTTTTCAGCTGCTTCTTTTCTTCCAAGTTACTGTTTCTGACGAAGCTTGATATTTCACTCGTCTTGGTGCAGCGAAGGGATATTCCGTTGCCAGCCATTGCACGAATCGTCATGTCTTTACGAAGAGACGCAAGACTTGGCATCTTTACGAACGTTTGCCGTCAATGTTGGTAACTGTCTGACTGAGCCATGAAGCTCAAGTTACAACGATACTAATTGTATGTAATAATAACAGCTACGACTTTTAAAAAAAGAACTGCGGTTTGTAAAACATTCTCGACCAATCTCCCATGACATGCTACGTGCATCTGCATCTGGTGGCAAGCCCCGCGTTATTCCCTACGAGTGACGCTGGGGAAGAAGTGCCAGTACAGCTACAGCGTAAGTTCTATAATGTGTTCACTGACCGACCACACTTCGACGAAAGTCACGTTTGTCAAGAACGCGTTGCTTACTTTCTGACCCGTTCCGAACCAATCTCGTGGTTTAGAGCTGTTCACAAATCGCCCTGATATTGAAATGCAAACAACAACCGCTCTATAACCTTGTCCATGGATTCAAACACGATTTTGATGTTATGCGATTGCCAAGACGCGAAAAAGGTGACTTACAACTACGTCACGCATAAAAACAACAAGTTGTATGCCATTGGAGTGTGACAACTGGCGGAATACAAAATGGTGTAAGTGGAGGTTCGTTGCTAAAACCACAAACATTTCCAAGTGAGGGCCTCAGCTCGATGAACTATCAAAACCAGAATTGTTCAGCTCCAAGAATGTAGGAGGTTTTGAAAGGGAAGTTAAGCAGATAAGCAGCTCTCTGCGACCTAATATCAGAGACAAAGATCTTGATTCTGCAGTAAAATCCGGTTCTGCTCAACACATATACACAAAAAACGAGGTACCCTTACTGAAAATATTTTGCGATATCGCTTTGCATAGATTTAAAAGCTTTTAGTGAGCTCGTGACATTCATACACACCAAGACACAGAAGCTAAAAATCACTTCCCCTTCGATCGCAGCCAGTTTCTACCTTTAATAAACTTTTCATTTCTCAGTAAAGTGTTTCAAGATTTGATTGACGTTGTTGAAGAGCCAAACAGTCGAGTAGCTGGTCATCCATCCGTTGTGAAGTAGTCGCCCAACCTGACCTCGCATCGCTACTCAAGCTTTAATTAAACCACAGCCTCCCACGTTCTTGAATGGCCGACAATATTTTCATCCATGTTATTGTGATCCACGAACAATAACAGTACTTGCTGTAGACTATTTCACTTTTATTTGCATTGGTGGGGAATCGGAATACAAAGGCAGCATCAAAAATGCGTTGGTCTCACCACGAACTTCGAGTGTTTTCTCTAAATCTTGCTCAAGTATTCACCATTCCATCCGTAAACCTTTGCTTGCAATTTTCAAGACTAGGGACGCGTAAATTACTTGAAGTCGATTTCCTGGAAAAAGGCTTTGCGATTTGATTCGATTGCGTCAATTTTGTCGAAACTTTGTTGAAGTTTCTAAATTTTTGTGACTTTTGTTGAAGTTTCTAAATTTTTGCGAAGACTTCTTTTGAATAAAACCTCGAAGCGAACAAAAAATACAGAGTACCATCTTCCACTGAGTTTCACTCAACGTTTTTCATCCAAATTAAACATGTTGCGTTCAAACAAGCCCCGTAACCAGCTTGGGACACCAGGAGGGGCGAAGAGTTTTCTGAGAGTGGCACAATTTTTTTAAACTATCTCCAATACTTTTAAACAATGTCCGACATATTTTTCCAGGGGGATCGAAAATTTTTCTGGGTGGGTGAAGCCCTCCTGGTTCAAACTGCTATTGTTTTTCGCAAGATCGTTGTCATGTTTTTCTTTCTCCAGCGCTATTCCTCCCAGTGCTTTGTCGAAACATAAAAAGTCGAACTTCTACTCAAAACAGAGGCTTTATTTTGGCAATTAGAAGCATTGTATCAATCAGGTCACGTTGAGACCTAAATCGTAATTTTTTCCCAACTTAATGGCAGGCTCCACAGTTTAAAATAAACTGAATATACGAAAGTTACTTAATTATGAATTTCTTTCTCCAAGTGAAGAGTTGTACATTGTTTTTTAACTTTTAAACAAAATCTTTGAAAAGTTCAATGACCATGTTTCCTCTACAACGTCATCGGACCGGTCAATACTCATTTGTCGCGTTCTCCGATTTATTGAGTTGGAACTACTGGGCATTGTCTTCGGATGTTGTTGCTCAAACTACGAATCTGCTGCTTCCAAATGCCTCGACGTCCAACTCCACCAGAAAGTTGATGAAAGGATTTTCGATCTCCTATGTGATCATTGAACTGAAGTCGCCAACATCAGCAATAAACACCAACAAGAATACGAGATGACTGCTGCACCAACACAAGCTACAGCTTTACCCGATGTACAACATGTTTTCCTCAGTAGCACTGACGCAGGTATGGTATATGCCCAAGAACAACAAAACTAAGAAAAATCGTCATTTACGTAAAAGCTTCACATCTGTCTCACGGTCGCAGCATTCAGCGACTCAGCTCGCTCTCATCAGCTCTCGTTGGCAACGTTTGTGGCTTATATTTGGAAACTTGTTTCACTTCGCTCTGTTGTTCCTTAAGAGTTCCACAAACACGTCAAGGGTCCTACGTCTGGCGGTTTGTGTTGTTCATGAAAGGGTGGCACGATCTTGAAGAGTTCAACAACCATGCGTTTAACGATTTCAAGAGAAAGATGCGTGGGGGCTGAACGAGCTTCTTCTGACAACCGCTTACTTAAGACAACCTTCATCTGAGTGCTGACGAGCCTGGTATTTAACTGCCCTGCTCTGCGGCCTGTAAGCCACTACTTCCAGTACAACGAACGAAATGGGTTTAGTCTGTAGCATAATAAAGAAAAAACATTTTGAAATTAGGAATATAACATCCGTCTTAAACCATTGTTTACATTCCAGCAAATGCACTATGACGCAACAATCTTATATCTTGTTTCAGGGAAATAGCAGACCAATCAGAGTTTATCAGGGGGGTGCCGTTGCATGCCACGCATTACAGCTTCTCGTTGTTTTCAGTCTGTCCAGTTTTTGTTTTGTTTCATACAATTCATTTTGTCAAATTGCAACTCTCAAAAATTCAATCTCTTCCTACAACGTTGCTGGGTGCAAACGAAATGAAACGTTGAGCTTGCGGTCAACGCCTTCTGTAAAACCTGAAACAAAGGAGGTGAGTGAAGTTGCAACATACAAGCAGTTGATACCAGAAGCAGCAATAATAAGACCCAGAAACCCAATGCTGTCTCTCACCATTTCCCTTTCAAAACTCACTGCAAAATGCTCAAGTGGCTGTTTGTACTGGCTGCCATGGTCTTTAACTGATTGTTACGATGGAGATCATTAAATTGATGTCATAAAAAACTGAAAATAATTTTAAAGCATGCGAGAGCAGCTGATAGTATTCCTTTAAAAACGGTTTCTTTAAGAGGCTTTTTCAATATAGCTTTTGTTCTATTGCTGTCCTAAAGGAAAAAGAACATTCACTGTCTGAACTTTTTTAATTTTTGTTTTGATATATGAAGACATGTTGCAGTTTAGTGTCGCCTGTTACAACGTTTTTCTGATATACTCTCCTTGAAGAACGTGGTTAAGTTTCTTTGTATATCTGTGCATGAGCAAAAAGTGAGTCGACGACAGATATTCCTCTAGTGCCGAAAGTATTAACTTGATGTATTTTTACAGGGTCAGTTATTGACCGCTAAAAACTTAGGACTAGGTTACAAAATGGTTCAACAATTTATCAAAAAGCACCTTCCCATGAAAGATACGCTCAGACACAGTTTTCTCTTTTTATCCCCATCAGAATATCGCTGAACGTGAACAGTGCACTCATGAAACGTACCCCATGTGAAAAGCACAATGATGCCACTTAATCTTCTACCCAGATAAATGGATGTATTCCATAAACCCCGGCAGTAAGTAACCACTGTCAAAATATGTTCTCATTGTTCTGCAACAATTCTTGAGCTGTTCTCATTGGCTTCTTGAATGTAAATCTAAGAAATGTCCAAAGAAACATGACGAGAAATTGTCATAATAACAACACAAACGCCTATTCATCTACATATGTTGTTACTATCTGTTCGTGTCAAACCCAAGGTACAATTGTCACATGTATTATTTCACAGACAGCACAGACGAAGCGTATACGTCAGCATCCAACGTGCAATCATTCGACACTGGGCGAGAATAAACAGTTGGTAAACATTTGGAAAACTCGCCGAGAATCACAGCGTCTTTCACGATTTCACAGAAGCTTGACATCATAGGCAAAATATGGAGACATGTAGCAAACATCAAACGGATAGAGGATGATAATGTTGGAGAAAGATGCGAATGAGTGTTTCAAAGCGAAGTATCAAATCTTTTGACAAAATGGGCAACCTAGTGACGGCGAACAGACTAATTACGTCCATAAAATGTACAGTATATTCGATAAGTATCATTACCACAGCAGGTTATTTGCGGACGTCTACACCAACACTGTGTATATTTGTTTCCACAGTTGACTCACACATATTGGCAACTGAAACGAAATAGACTGTTTTTACCGCAACTCGTAAGAGAAGATTCCAAAAAACGTTTCTCAATTTTTTTGGGGAAAAGTGCCAGTCTGCGCAAGTCGAAATATTCCGATATTTTTGTTTGAACCGCTGCATACCTCCACTCTTCCGGCCAAACCTTCTGCATTCCTCTCCCCCTCATCTCTACGTGACTGCCCTGGCCAAGTGAAGGACTCGAAATGAATGGGAAGCAAAACCAATAGACTCGACTTGACTCGACAGAAAAGTGGGACTCGAAGTCGAAGGTTATTTCTAATGACTTGGATTTGTAACGAATTTTACTTAGATTCGGAGTTGCGACGAATGGAACTAATTTCGAATGCAGTTGTCACTGTATTTTATTGTATCTTGCAATGAGACATGAAACACGACAGCGCAAAATGCTGGAAGTCGAGTTGAATTTGATTCCTTACAAAACCTTTGAGTTCTTGACTAATTATGCACATGTCCTTTTTCCTGTATTTCATCAAAGTGCATGCATTAGCGCCACCAAGCGTAAAATGTCTACTACCACCACGTATGTACCTTATCCTGGTGTTCTTTCATCTACTTATGTGTTACTTGTTACTGCGATGTATGCGTAAGTCTAGTGTGTTTTCGTGTGAGAATGAAAGCGTTATACAATATCTCTTAATTTTAATAAAAATCGAGTTAATTTGATCGAGTCCTTGACCATGCCGAGTCCGGTTCGATTCGAGTCACAACCTGCTGCCATGTTATTTCCAGTCCTCCACTCTTTCTTTTCATTAGCATGTATAGTAAATCAGACGAATCCTGTTGTAGTAAAGTAGGGTATACATGGTAAAGTAGAGTAACACAATTTATTAACCCGTTGCTATTATCAACAGAAAATATGTCTGTGGGAAGACCCTCTACGGAGGACGGAAACTGTTTCCACAAAGACACTGAAAACCCGAAGTTCCCGAAATATTTTCCTAAAAATGCCCATACGTTGTCTAAGCCATACAAAACATTAACTTTACTCCCGTTTAATCTGTGGTTAAAATATAACCGGCGTTGGTGCTGGAGTTCAGCAGTTCTGGCCATGCCTGACAAGCATCGGGCTTTGGATCAAACAGTCGAATTTAAGTGAGGACTGAACTCTTAAGCCATGTGAAGCAATCAATCTGAAACAGGAAACCGATAGACAGGTGAGTAATTTTTCTCCACTCTGGAAGCCCCTGCTGCAGCTGAACCAAGGCCCCAAAGCACTGGTCACACCTTTCCTCGGGACTCTCTGGAATATTCCAAACAATCTACTGATGACCGGACAAGTCAGTGATCATAATCCTTGGCCGGGATCGCAGTGGAAATTCCTCAAATCGATTATTCTCTGGTAGAGCTTCTGCCACCAACACTCACGTTTCACGACGATTAGTAACTTCCTGCGTAGAAATTACAGTCGTAACGAGGTGTCCCCAAAAGAAGTCGAAGATGCGCCAGTCTGTCTTACCACACTGAGCTT
>JGI24022J15233_10007220_pt1 | contig 12208 bp, 9 predicted proteins | sample Ectturendosymbi2_FD_15233 | JGI IMG/M metagenome (IMG submission 15233)
CGTCCTCAAACCAACGCTGTAACGTCCGGGCACTCAGTCATGAAGTAAAATGAGGTTATAGTGTTCAAAGAATAAGGACGAATACTGGTATGAACAATCTGATTGATTTTTTTGCATCGTTCAAGAAATAGGTAGACATTTTTCTCAATAAGGCCTCAAACGTAGGAGTGTTACATTGAACCTGATGACTACTAACACTCGCTCGCCACGGCAGGTTTTACAGAGCCCTGCAACCAAAGTTCCAGGCCACACGCAATCTGTGGATGTATGCCTTCCTGAAATCACACCATAATTGTGATCCATACCTGGACGTAAAGAAGGAACGAAAAAGTAGGCTACATTTTTCACTTAGTTCGAACATCGAGGAAAAGAAGATCGCAGATTGTGTACTGCATAATGTTTATATTGCAGTTGTCTCTGAATGTTTTTGCCATCTGAAAGCTTAATATTTAATGGAATTACCAAATAGTTGTAGTGGGAAACAGATTATACTCGTTATACACCCAATGTCAGTAACGGGATGGCCGTGCTCTTTGTGGTCTTAGCCTTAAACGTCATACAAACAGTTTTGCTGCATTTAAATAATTTCATGCGATTCTGTTTAAACCTGACACCCATCAAGCATACTTTGCAGTACACTTGGACAAAACACACAAACATCATCAGCAGACATCAAGTGGTTCAATAAGACTTCACATATATCACACTCAGCTTTAATGTTTTTAGTTCAAGAGATAAACCATTCAAATATAGCCTACAGCAAACAATTATGGACTCCATACTCCCCCTTGTATAACACCATTAGTAGCATGAAACTGTTCGGACAAATTCATAAGTATAAATAATTTGAAATGAGTAATGTATAAACATACTTTTTCCCTTCTGTTGCTAACCTTAAATGTGCCCCTTCAGATGGGCAAATGTACCCCTAGGGGTACATGTACCCCAGTTTGGGAACCCATGCACTAGAGGTACGCGTACCACAGGTTGGGAACCCCTGCTCTAAACGCTTAGCGCAATTCGCTCATGTCCGACCCTTTGCCTGCGGAGGCAGGTTGCGAAAGAAACTTGCTAGCTGATTGTTCTTCTCTTGGTCTTTATTGCGTAAGAATAAACATGGCAATAAATCTTCAAACGTTCGCTTCAAGTTACGGCAGTAGGTGTTGTTTCGCATGTGACCTGGGCTCCCACCGAGAGTTTTTCCACTCAGATCTGCTTTTTTACGACGACCTGGGTCTTTAGGTTTAACTACAAAAAATCGCGTTAAATCTGTTTTTTTAAGTGATAAATTCATCAGCAACTTCAATGTGTTCAATAATATAAAGATAAATTTAGGCTATATATTACAGTGTTTACATGCGCACATCAGGTGAGAAAGTAAGCATATCAGATGAAGTCGAACGAGTTCAATCGGATTCATATCCTCATATAAGATCATTGTCGGGGTTATGCTTATTGTCTCTAATGCCAATTGAAGAAACTGGTGAAACAAGGGTTAGGACTGATTGTTCAAATTTCAATGTTTCCATATGCATACAAATTATTTAAAAAACAAGAAGGCATTGGGATTATATTTTTGTGGGATTTTAGATCCCTCTGCAGTTGACGACTGCACATTTCCTAGTTTAATAACAAATGTATGTTTTTTTTGGTGTGCGATCTGGGTATATTTCAAATCATTGAATGGGAGCCCATAAAGCAGGTGTTCTCAACCTTTTCAAGCACGTGGCCCAATTAATAAACAAACAGAAGGTCCGTGGCTCACCTACTGTACAACTCCAGTGCTTCAATTCTAGCACATAACAGAAATGAAGACAGCTAAAGACAATTTTAATGACACAACGTGCCCTACAGTCAAATGCGAAGGCTGACCTAATGGTTGTTAGTAGCAAAGATATTCGAGGCTCAAGGGGTTGTTGCAGAAGCGTATATATTTGCATATTTTGAATCAGAGACTTTTTGCAAAGATGTCCAACGCCGGAATAGCGGTAGGGCAGGAGGATAAAGAGTTGAGAGCAATGCAATATCATAAAAAAATTTTCCAAGTATGTTTGTTTCTGTTCAGAAGCGATGTTGACCTCAAAAAAATGAAAATATAAAAAAATATTCTGAATTTTCTGTGTATGTGAATAGTTGCAATAAATTGTTTAAAAGGCTACCTTGATAAACCGTGAAATCAGCTGTGATACTGTTATCAAAAAGCACCTCCACCCCTTGCTCCTGTTTTGAAAGGCCAGGGAGGCAATTAGAGTTGCGGAGTCGTAAGTAAAATGTCCGACTCTAACTCCTACTTCGATCTTTCCAAAATTTCTGACTCCTTACAGTAATATAAAGTGAATAAGTTTGGCTGTTAACAATTTTATAGCAACTAGCAATCAATGGAAATGGTGGTACACAGCAAGAAATCTCTATTTCAATAAATTTTCAAAAGAAATTGTACCATTTCAGCAGGCACGAGTTAGGATTAATAACTTAGGAATGCGATGTAAAAAATTAATTCAATTGGACTGTCAGAGTCAGAAAAAATCTGACTCCGACTCCTAGTGTTCTAAGGGATCCGACTCCTACTTCACCCAAAAATCTCCGGCTCTTTGCAACTCAGACATTGCAACCTTGGACGTAATGCCCCCTCTCCGGCATTCACGGTGCGACACTTCGTGACAAAGTGCGCAGATGTGCAATTCTCAAACCCCTGAATGTCAAACCACTTCTCCGAATCCAAAGCTCCCAGATACCTTGTCTGGACCATCTGACAAAAATGCCCCGGGAAAGTTTGGCGAGGCAAGTCCTGCTGGCTACACCCACGGGAAAAGGACCAATAGGTCGTCCAAGGACCAGATGGAGTGATTACATCTCCGACCTTGCTTGGACCCGTCTTGGTGCTGAGCCAGCAGAAACATCTGAGATTGCTGTTGACTGTGAGGCATCTCGAGTCCTCCTACGGCTGCTAGCCCCGCGACCCTCCCTGAGGAAAAGTGGCCGGGAAAATGAATGAAAAAAAATGAATATTGGAGGCTGAATACATAATAATACACAGATCAACTCATCTTCCAAATTTAGCCTGCTTCTAGATTTCGATTTCATGGCAACAAGAGTCACCTGTCTACCTCAAAATGCCTTCAGTAGCTGCATGCTGTGCACAACGTGGTAGGCTGTGGAAATGTTCATGTTGCAATAATTTCTAGCGCATAATGACGAGAGAGTATAATATTACGTTTGTAGCTGAAGAGCTACCTACGTTTTCGATTAAAACACTCAACTAGAAAACCTACTCAATTTCAGGAATGTCAGGCCATGGCCCCTTACAAATTCTCCCGTGGCCCACAGGTTGAGAAACCCTGCCAAAAAGCGTGGTGGTGTTTGTTTCATTTCTTTTAAGTCACTCAAAAACGATAAACGCCAAAGTTGTCCGTTTCCTTAATCAATATACCAAACGCAGTCATCAAACGATCTGCAATTTTGATGCGTGGTGAACAGCCTAAAAACATGAAAAACCAAAGGAGTGTTTTGATATTCAAGTGCGAGGCCATCGTCCCAAAAGCGCGAGGCCCCAGAGATTTGCCCGGTTTGCCCAATGGCATGGCGTAGCCAGGGGGGCCTGCGGGGCCATGCGCCCCACAAAATTTCTAAACTATCTAGTCACTGTGCGCTTTGAGAGGCGATATTCCAAACAAAATTCTGTTGCTAGACTAAAAAAAAATCCCCCCCCCCAATATTTGGGCTGGCTACGCCACTGCCCAATGGTTAATCCGGCCCTGCAGGTAGGCTAACGTCACCTTCAACACTTCAAGCAATGAATGCTGACGCTTTACTCCCAAGCCTCAAATGCGTTTATTACCCCATAAATGTATCAAAACTGATCAGGTGATGTTATTGTAGCTGGAAGTACTGCTTTGTCTATATATTACAAGACAGAATAGAATACGGATTCACAGATACTTCACTAATTTCTAGTGCAGTGGTGCTCAAACCGTGGCCCGCAAGGCCCTTTGGAGTGGCCCGCGAAGCAATTTTCATTGGAAAGAAAACTTAACACTTTAATCATTTGAGAGAATTTTTTAGATGACTTTTATTGAGATTATTAATTCTTGTGGCCTCGAAGGGTTTTTGAAAGACAAATGTGGCCCACGAGCCAAAACGTTTGAGCACCACTGTTCTAGTGCTTCCTATTTCAATTTGGGGGCCCCAAGCTTTGTTTGGGGAGCTAAGTGGTTGCGGGACTTAATTTTGAGCCCCTGTGACAGCGTGGCATCCCAACTGAGGGGTATGGAGTGCGGCCGATACGGCTCTGGTTGCAACACAATACTTGACGCTGTTTCTTCTGATTTACAGACATGCGGGACTGGAGAACACAACTTCAGGAAAAAGGCAGATATTCTCGACCATCTACTAGTTTCAACACACGCTGCAAAGAACCAGAAGCGACATCTACTTCTACTCATGTTTTGGAAGCAGACACTCTCCAGTCTTCAGAATCAGAGACCAAAGTGTCTTCAGCCCAATTATCTTCCATAATTGCAACCACTGCTGCAGTTTCATCGCGTTCCCTACGATTTAGTCAATCAACCGACAATTCTTTCTCGACTGCAGCACCATCGCCATCGCCACGTGTCGAGGACATAGGCACTACGTCATCTACGAACTCATCTCCAAAGCGATTTCGTCGTGTGAAAAAACTTTATTTTTGGTGTTTTCTTGTACTAATGATTCACCAGCACAGTGCTATTCTCTCCAACGTTTAGACTAGAATATCTTTGTTGGGTCTCCCTATAGCGACTGTTTGAATTGCTCTCTACCTATTTTCTGCTGTCTGTCCTAGCTGGCATTCAACCTTTTGTCATTTGTTCGTTGCAGTGCAAAGTTTTCCGTGACACTGCATTTATTGCATTGATTTTGCCTGTGTTGGAAAAAAATATGATGATGATCAAACAATCAACTCACGAAACTTTTGTTTAAACCTGGTTAATTCTTTCGGCGGTTAAAATGTCAATTTTTTAGAATTAAATTTGTGATTGCTAGGGGTGGTTGGTGGCGAAAAGCGCACGGGGCCTGCAAATTTTTATCTCTGAGTTATATGTTTTAGAAAATATCATTCGCGCGCTTTCTTGAAGTCTTGCTTCAGTTTTTCATCATTTCACCCGTAAGCTTTTGCTGCAATTTGCAGGACTGAAGATGCGCAAATTACATTGCATCGATTTCCTAGTAACACACAGCACGATTCTAATCGACAGCGTCGCCAATGTGGAGATTCCTTGCGGGTGGATGTATGACCTGTTTGTGCTAGCTATACCTAATCGTTACTGGCTTTTACCCTGATTGAAACGATTCTGTGTACATCACAACCAGCAGTTATTATTATTATTCGCGATATGAAGACCCAGTTTAGTTTCATTATACCCGCTTTGCACTTCTGGAGTGCCACGAATGATTTGCAGCACCCTTTTCATAGCATGCATTTCTCATGGAAAGTTGTGGCCTTGCAGCCCGCCTAGATGAGCCACCCTGCAGGTGAATGCCATAACAAAATCTAGTGTTCAAATGACAAAAATGTCGTATGAAAATTATCTGTCACTTACCAGCAAACGAAATCTGAGCTTGCCCTCTACTACTTGTTAGGTAATATATGCAGTGTAGATGTTCTCTCTTAGACAGCGTTGCTCAAACACTGCTCACCAAATGATTGGTTGCCAACGAATTGCCTGCAATCCATGAAAGCGATTGATAAGATATGCAGTTTCTTGTTGTGCTTTTTGAGTAGGCCTATAGATAAAATAAAGAAAGAATGAGATTTAAACCTCAAGTTTAAATTTTGAAAGAACTTTCTCGCTTCATGTGAAATTTTGGCATTTCTGTTAATCCACAAAGAAACTGTTCGATGCATGTTTTACCGACATTACTTGTTTCAAACTCTTTCCCATGAATTCCCTCTGATATTTCGAAGCCGACCTAAAAGATACGATCAAATATTCACAGGTGTCACCAGTGACGACCATATTGTAAGTGTCTTCTTCAAGAAGTAATAAGTTTCATGATCGCCATTATCTTTTGATACAAAAAAGCAAAAAACTGCAACCTCAGACACTTTCAGCAGAAAATACTAGCTTGGCATGTTAAATTTAAGATTATCAAACCAGGGCAGCTTGTCATTATACTGTGCATACACAACAACGAAAATCTTCAATTGGGCCTCACGAAACCTCAACTGGGCTCCGTGATATAGCTGGTTTAGACGTTTCAAAAAATTAAACTGCGCCAAGCATGGGATGTTCGTTCGCAAGGAAAGTGACCCCTTTACCCACTCTCCTTAATCTGATCTGCTAGAAAGTTTGCGCACCACCGTCTTCGCGTATGTCCCATTTTTTTAACAACTTGGGCTTGTTTTTATTTTCTACAGTTTGTTCACTATTCTTGTGCGCTGCGGCTCTTGTACGTAGCGCTGGCTTTTAATTGGATGATGCAGAAAGTTACGATGCAAGCAACTGATGCGATCCAGCCGTTGTTCACAAAAAATGCAGTAAGGCTACTTGACTGTGGATGGAACTCATGCTCAGCCTGATTCACATTTCAATTAACATTAATCGAACCACTTACGCTTTTTCGACACATCACTTCAGACTTACTTTAGAGTGAAAAACAGTATATTAAAGTTTATCAAACCTAACAAAACCTTCCGAAATTGCTCATGGTTTAGTTCAAAGCGTTTCAGATTTTTCATCCAGTGTTAATCGTAAATAAAGCAACCCTAGGGTAATGCAACCAATACAAAACTATAAGAACTTGCGACGTGGAAAAGTCAATATGATTTCACAAATGCTGAAGACAAACTTAAAGCTGCTGCCCATGTCGAAAATGCTTAAAACAAACCAAGACAGTGGTGCCACTCCTAGTGTTTTTCCACTAGATCTAGTGTTTTTTCATTTCATCTAGTGTTTTTTATTGATATCTAGTGTTTTTCATGAGTGAGCTGAATGTAATTAATTGCACGTTATTAGGTGGTTGTAACTGTAATTGAGACCTTTTGATTTAGTGCAATTGTAATTTGCTAAAATTCTACCTAATTAAATCTTAAATTACACAAGGCAATATAATATTTTTGAGTAAAACCGCTGCGAAGTCACTGTGGTCATTTGTTAAAAGTTTCAATGACCTGTGCAAACAAACACAAGGGTTGCTGCTATTTCCCGTTTTCTTTGTCTCTGGTTTACAATGAGTTGTACCATGGGTGGCGGAACCTTTTTCAAAGTGGGGGGCACAAGTGTAAGTCAAAAAAATATATTAAATTTTTGTGGTTTGAATTGGCAACTGTGAGGTCACAAGCATTGAAATATGACGTCATTGCCTATGCACTATATGAAGGTTTAAATTCTACTATTTTCGGCAAAATTACACCACTATGAAAACGTATCGGTGAACCACCTGAAATTCAAATAGGTTGTTACAGGGGCGAGCCAGGTCCATACGATTTATTCTGACTGAGTAAAACCGTTTGACGCTTGCGTCACTGAGATTCCCATTTGCTTTCATTCTGGCTGGCATTATTGTTGCTCTGTGACGTTAGTCACGTAATAATAAATGAGTCGTTCTCATGGTAACTTCTCCATTGTTGAGTAACGTAGCCTACGTCACAGAGCAATGATAACGCCAGTCAGTCCTCTGCTTACTAGGCTCATTCATATTAGCCCGAGTTGCTGGACAATTTGTCTGTTCGTTTGAAATTATTCTCGAAATGGGAACTGTCCATTGGATTGCACTTCAAATCCCATGATCTATACCAGGAGTGGGGAACTTGCGGCCCGCGGGCCAAATGCGACCACCGTGAACATTTGATATGGCCCGGACCAGAATTTTCGTCACCCAATATAGAGTACAAGTCGTGTCAAAACGAAGCTCTGTAATAAGCATTTACTTGGATAGTAGGTCAAGAGAACACACTCTTCCTCATTGTTAGATAATGGTAGAATTTAGGATAAAATTAATTGATTTTGGTCCTCAAGCGATAACGCACGATTCATGCGGCCCGTGATAATAAATAGATGCCCCAACCCTGATCTATACAAATTCTTTGCTTCAAAAAACATTCAGTCCGTTATTAATTATGTTTCAATATAGCCTATATTTAATAGCATGGGGCACGGCCGGGCTCTGATGGATGACCCCGAGTCAAGCGCGAGCGAACGAAGTCGTGAGAACGCTTATTACGAACGATATTGTTATATTCAGGTCACCTGCAACATCAACGCGAAAGGCCAGACATGGAACGAAAATAAATGAACAGTGACAAGGCCCAAAGAAAAGAGCCCGCGTTAACAACTTAGTGAAGTGAGACCGTGGGTGGTGGCACAAACGTACAAAGCAAGCATACTCGCGTTCTCCGATATAAGTTGTAATCGAAGACTCGGGCGAAGCTCGAGGAGCCCGTGTGCCGGAGTCGCCACTGGGCTGTTAAAAACACCAAGAACACAACTTAAAAAACAGGCAAAAATGACACGGCACTGGTACCTGTCTTAAACACATTCAAAATCACAACTTTTCCGCATCTTGAGCACAGATGTAACATGACTGAATACTCATTCTACAACTGCATTAGATGTCGGTGTCAAGCGAAATACCTGACCTCTGCGAAAGTTCTGACCTATTATTGTTTGTCAGCTATTTTGCTTGTCAGAGAAAAGGAAAAGTTTGGCGATTACTTTTTGTATGTGTGTTGTATAAATTAAAACTTATTGTTTAGATGTCAGATACCCACAAGCTACAGTACGGGAATAACTATAACCACTGAAAAATATTGGACTTACTCTTAGACCTCAGTTATTTTTCTTTTTCTAACCTTAACATAAACCCTAACCCGACACACTTAACTAGGCACTAGACCCTGAGCTCTAATCATCAGTTTTCTCAGCGTATTTTATGTGCAGAACATCACTCTGTGCATGCGCATATGGCATGAAGCCAGAAATTTCGCTTGACACAGGAACGCAAAGACAAGACAAAGCATATGCAGCAACTAGCAAGTTGTCTGCTGTAAGGATGCCAATTATGTTGCCAATGTAGAAATAAATACGACAGTTTAGTGTTACCAATGTAAAAACAAAAACACAATTGAAATTGATCTGTCAAATATTTAATTTTACCTATAAGATTCAGCACAATTTCACTATTTAGAATGGTGTTGAAACGCTTGAAATTACACGAAAGTTTTGATGGTGTGGCATGAACTTTTTTCGACACAAGAGCATGGGTATCGGAATGGATTCAGGAATTTGAAAATTTCAGCAAAAAAGGTTCTTTTCTTAGTTTCGAGTGCGGTAAAATACAAATTTCACCACTTTTGGCCCCCCTAGAAAAACTTTTTGAAAAATCCACTAGCGTCCTCCCTGGAAAAGATCCTTCTGACGCCCATGCACATAAGCATGTAAAATTGCACAATTTTTGTAAAAATTGTTTTGCATTACACCATCTGGCAACACTGTTCAACAACACCAACGCGGTAAGCAAGCCATAGCAATGTGAGAGACTGTGCACGGTGTATTCTTCCAAACGTTACGAAATCCTGCCAAACTACAAATTGTATATTACAAATAATATTGACAAAATTCTGCAACATTTTTTTCTTTAAACGATTTACTTTAACAATGGACCCAAAAGTAGTTGTGTTACTTAAACTTATTTAGGCAAAAATCGCAATTCAAAAGTGAGGGGACCTAGGCCCATGCGGTCCCTCGGTTCCGCCACCTATGAGTTGTGCAATGTCTATGGTTGGCATTGCAATGCATTTTCTGGGCATTTTCGCTGTGTGTACCTTTGCTTTTGTCATCTAGTGTTTTTTTGGTAAACCTAGTGTTTTTCATCATGAAATCTAGTACTTTTCCGTAACAATAGAGTGGCAATACTGAACCAAGACTGCTAGTAACGTAGGAATTGTGAACATAGGGCTATGGCTACAACTAAGAGGTTGTTCATGGATTGCAGTCAGTGCAGGACAGTGGCGTGCAGAGGGGGGGCGAACGGGGTGCCGGCCCCGGGCATCCAACGCCAGGGGGGCATCCAAAGAGTGAAATTACAAAAATTTGAATGCTGTAACTAGATGATTTTTCCTATTGGTCTAAGTCTACTATTACATTCTGCATGGATTTCATTTTTCGAAACTTGTTTTGTTGTCATAACACCAATTTTTACGTATTCAAATGCCAGTAGTTCTCAGTTTCTTCATTACCAGGGACTTTCACTCTAGGTGTGCGGCGCACACCCGACCAAACTGATAGTGACGTGACTTGCTCCAAATCGTGCGATCAAGGGAAAATCATAAAAAAGGATTGAAAAATAATCAGGGTTGAGAAAAACCCTGGATTTTTTTTAATACGGGTTTTTTGTTTTTTTGAAAAGAAATAGGTTTTGTTCTTTAAAGAAAACACAAAATCCCCATTGGGAATTGTTTTTGTTACATCATGCAACATGACCACTTGCAGAATTATACACCAACATCTTGTAATGCCAATTATGGCATTCAAATTTGAGAGTAAAGAAATGTAGGCCTACCCCAACTTTTTTCGCAAAGTCTTGTTGGTCAATTCATTCCAAACTTGGCGACAATGCGCACAGCAAACAGTGAAAAGTCATTCCCACACAAACTCTGCAGTTTCATATCAAGTTTATATACATGCCCTGCTAGTTCGGCATCTATAGTGCATTTTCTCAATATATGTTTTGGTAACGGTCCAACATTAGAAACAGCTTGGATGCAGAGAAGGTAGAAAAATTGGTTAAAATATACCGATTTTACAGAGCTGAAGAAAATAACCGGTAGAATTTACTCAAACTGTTCGAAGTATTCTTCTTTTTTTCAAGTCCTTGAATTTCGTTGCTGTTCGTTTTGTTTCATTTACAAAATTTGCTTATTTTACTTTTCACTTCATAGTAGATTTCTCAAAGGAAAGGTAAAGAATGGGATTTTTGGTGGGTTTTATTGTTTTTTTAAATGGGCTTTTAAAAAAACGGGTGCTTGTTTTTGGTTGGGTTCAATTACATCAACATTGAAGGTATTTATGGATGTTTAATTGATTTTCTGAGCCAAATTTCAAAACTGCCCCATTTCAACGTGCTTGATTTGGCTGATTTTATGATGCAACACTATTTTCCCACTTCGTTTTTTTGTGCTAATGCAGTCGCACGCCTGTGCTTGCAATATGTGCTTACGTTTCGAGCTTCGTCATCAGTTGTGGTCTTAGTGAGTGTGCAGGGTGTTCAAGGGTGTACAAAATGGAGGCCCAATTTACGCGTTTTAAGGGGGCCCCATTTTTAGTTTACGTGCTTTAAAAATATTCTGAGCTTTTGTTTATGATTTTATTTTAAGTATGATTACATATTATTTACTAGAAAACTTAGTTTAGTTTGCTATGTAATCTTGTGATTGTTAATATGCTTAAACCAGTGATTCTCAAACTTTTTCAGTTTGCGGCGCACTAAGAAAATTTAAAAAAATTCCCGACACACTTACTACAAAACAAAGTTGTTTTAAAAAATGTAATGCGAATGCAATGGGTGTGCTTGTTTTTGGGAACAAATAGGATTGAACAGAGTTTCCGTCGTTGCCAAGCACACCCGCATTTCGTCGTAAATTCCAGAAGTCTCTCTCGTTTTTTGCTTTTAATTTCTGTCAGAGCAGAAAATCTTGGAGCCATGAAGATACAAATGGCAAGATTATTTTGATTGATTTGGCACCGATCATTGAATAGGATTTGTAAGCAGATAGCCAAAACTCGTCCACGCTGTTTTGGGGAAACAATGCTTGAAAAAACGGGTAGTTTCGTAAATCAATGAGCTGTTCTTCTTCTTCGGTAGAAATATTGCTTGATTCATTGATTCCAACTTTATTAACTACCCAACTAAACATTTCTAAAAACCTTATCATTATGTCATTTTAATCAGACTAAGTACAATTAGTTTCCTGTTAGCCTAGCTCAGCGAAGGGCGGATCCAGCCAGTGAGTTTAGGGGGTGCGATTTCAGTAATATTTGATAATCAAGTCTCATCACGGGTTCACTATACTGTAAGAGAGATTAAGTATGCTTCACAACACTGCTGTAACAAAACAATTAACGGCAAATGGCCTTAAATCACGAATTCTGTTTTCCAAATTGTACAAAATCATGGCGAATAAACTTACTTTCGTAAGTTTTAGAGGGGCGATCGCCCCAATCTCCCCCCCCCC
>JGI24022J15233_10007224_pt1 | contig 12207 bp, 9 predicted proteins | sample Ectturendosymbi2_FD_15233 | JGI IMG/M metagenome (IMG submission 15233)
ATCCACATCCATCCATGAGATATCGTCAAATTATGTCGATACGCTTCAGTGAGTATTTCATGACCGGTCATGCGATCAACCCCCAATACAATCATATGAGGCAGGTTCTTGTTTATTTCTTTAAAGGTGCTTCTAAGTTCTGTTCTGTTGAGGGGCACCTGCGTTTATTATATTAACTCAGTAAAATACAAAGCAATCATTTGTTATAGAAAGCAGACAGGATACGCCATGATTATCAAAGTTGCAAGGATGCACGCAGTCGTGGTTACACCGACGTCTCGAGTGAGTAGGTCAGTCTTTGTGACCACACTGTAGTTCATAAATCTTTTGTTTGGCACCAAACGTACTATTTTGAAGAAACTAACACATTCCACATGAATTTCTTAACGTTTCGACTTAACTAAAGTGTTTTTTCAACAAATGCAAGATATGTTTTGCACCACAGTTACTAACAATATTGTCAAAGGTAGTAACGATGAAAGTATCGCTGAGTAATTGATACCAAGAAAATATTCCATTTTCAACAAATTTAATATATTCTTTATCGATATAAATCTATTGCCGACCAAAATAGGCTTGTCCAGCAACCAATATCACTGCAGTGAATTTATCCACGTTTTCACTGGGCACATCATCGTCTCCATTTTTTAAACATGGTTGTATTTTCTTGAAGGTTGTTGACCCACAAGGTAAGACACAAGAATGTTGGCTCAGCAAAATGCAAACTAAGTTTGCATCCAAAATACGATTGACCAACAGTCATGTTAATTACTGAAAAAAGCGCGTCTAGCGCTCAAGCACGTCTAGCCATTGGCTGATACTGGAATCCACCAAATATCTTTTGGTGAACAAAGTGATGAGGCACATCAAAAGTCCACTAAAAATTGGTGCATTGCATAATTTGATGTGGCAGATTGCATCCCTGTGATCGTAATGAAGTAAGGCCGTAAACCTCTCCATAATTTTTATCGATTTTTGTTTCCTACAACTCTTTTGTCAGTGATTTTTTATGCGTCCATCTTCTTTCACTCCCATTCTCACTGATTCTCGAGTTTCATCATTTGTCATGACGTCACTTTGCAAGAGTTGCGTTTGTAATGGTCATGAATAGCTCATCGCAGCTTTAATAGGGTGCAACTACCAAGGTGGATGTGGCGAGTTTCATGTTGAATATGCTATACGGAGCTACGTTGTTCTGCGTAGACTTGCTCAACTGACTGATCAACACGCCTTTACTATCTGTGCGACTGTGTGGTGCCAGGCTCCAAACATTTAAACATTCGTGTAATTAAAACAAACCGAGAAGTCCCAATGCAAAGTAAGCAAATTTGAAGTTTTTTTGCTGCTTCTCTAGATATTCCATTCACATTTGGTAACATTACATGGTAAATCATTATTGATGTGAAAAAAACATGTGCGCTCGGCTACAGTGTGGATTATTTCGGGCTGCGGAGCCGTCGTAAAAATGACACAGCTCCGGCTCCGGGGCTCTTCTTATCATGAACATGGTCCCGGCTCCGGCTCCGGAGCTCTTGGTTTTCATGAGTGTGGCATCGGCTTTGGAGCTCTCTTTTTTCATGGCTCCGGATCCGGTTCCAGCTCCGGTTTTTGTTCGTTTTCACACATTAACATTTCAATTGCGCTGGTGTGCCTCAAGTTGAATGAAAAATGAATTATATCAAGTACACAAAACTAAGAGAATATACCAAACTTCTTTCAGTAATTTAATCTGGTAGTTTTGGCAGCGCTCTTACCGTGAGGAAATCAGCGAAAAAACAACAATCACAGGTTTAGACGATTCAGAAAACAGTTAGGCCTACTAGCAGAAACATAACTCAAGATACGGTAATATAAACGATTTCTGGAAATGCAGTGGCTGGTTTTGCTGTCAATGCCTGAGAACCTTTTGTTATTTCTTACAACCAGGATCAAGAAAATGCCTGTTTGGAAAACTACATTTGTGTCATGGGAGTCGGCACGGGGGCATCGGCCCTCCCTTGGATTTTGAAATTTTCAGCAAAAAGAGGTTGTTTTCTTAGTTCTGAGTGGGAAAAAACAAATTTCACCACTTTTGACTCCCCACTGGAAAACTTTAGAAAAATCGCCGAGTGGCTTCCCCTGGAAAAATTCTTTCCGACGCCCATGAATTGTTTACGAACATTTTTAAACACAGACCAGTCCCAATTGACGAAGTGTTTTGCACTTGTTGAATGCTTTGCCTGTTGCAGTCGATTCCAGCTAACAGCGCTACCCGGGTAAACCATGCGAAGAGCGGAAAACACAGTCGATTACCTCTCTTGTGTGTTCTTTCAACATGCAAACATTTGCATTAACACAAATGCCAAGATGTGTTTAAAAGCCCTTTGTTCAAGTAATTTAATGAAGCTATGGATATTATATTATATGCCTACTCATTATAACACAGTTCTTTTCAAATCGCTACACTACTACAGACCCGGTTTGATCATTCTGACAAGAAAGTAAGATGTTGTGGTAGTTAACGTTTTTCTTATTTCTACAACAGTGGTTATCAACCATTTCGCTGAACGGAGCCAAATCCAGACCCACGATTTTGTCAGAGGGCCGCACTAAAAATGTTTACCACCACCACCAGTAATAAATCGACACGTTTTGTTTTATAGCACTAACGAACCCCAGGCCCACAACCAGCTTGGGACACCAGGGGTGGTGAAGATTTTTCTGAGAGGGGCCCAAATTTTTGAAACTATGTCCAATAGTTTTCACCTGTATGCAAAACATTTTTCCAGTGGGGGCGAAAAATTTTGCAGGGGGTCGAAGCCGCCCGTGCTCCCTGGTTACGGGACTGACAAGGTCTGTCACACAAAAAATTAGAGGTGTTACTAAAAGACTACTAAGAGCCCCACAAAGGATGCTTGGGAGCTGCATGCGTCTCTTAGACTTAGAACAGTGTTTGAAAACCATTGTTCAACAAGTAACACCACGCCTGCCAGCTACGATGTCACAGCCTTAGCGATTATAACTAAACAAACATCAAAGGCTTGCAGATCCATTGTTGCAGTCTGGTGTCCTAACTCGTAACAATCGCGTTTAGTGTGCTATAAAGAGCACACTTTTAGGTAAAGTAAGTCTATAAGGCAAAGCAGTTAGTACCAAGGAAGGGACCCGGAGCCGGAGCTACTTCTCAAATGGCCATAGATCCGACTCCTATCCTTAATTTTAAGCTGAGTTCCGGCTCCTTCTGATTTTTAATTATAGCTCCGGCTCCAGGCAAATGCCCAGCTTCGGCGCTCCTGCTCCGGGCTCCGGTTCCGCAGCCCTGGAAAAAAACGTTACAAGAAACAGCCGATGTTACGGTGCATCGGTACCCGCGATTGAAAAAATTGGCGAATAGTGTGGAAAAGACTGGCTATTCTGTTACATTCTTGACAGAAGTCCTAAGCAAGACAAGCAATCTGTTCCCTACCCAATGTACAGTGTTGCCGACCCGGGCAACAAGGAAAAACTGAAGCAAGATTGAGCTGGGGTCAAAATTTCTGAACAGAAATTAAATAAAAGTATGATAAAAACTAATGAAAATTGCTAACAAGCGCATGAAAGAAGTCGAAAACGATGTGTTGCTTCAATGCTGTATCTTTATAAGCACAAACTTGTTAACTATTTTCTTGTCAATTGAAATATATTACTGTAGCAACTGCACTGACACTTTAAATTTTACTTCTCACTTATTCGTTTGCTCCTTTAACGATATTCAAGTAGCTAGTCTCCACACAAGGGGAAGAGTTTGAACCAATCAGCAAGTTTTCAACTGTAGGTTGATTTCACATAGCACTATGATTTCCTATTAAAAATTTCCTAATTGATTCACTCTTCCCCGATGTGGAAACCAGTTACTTGAATGCAGACATGTGCAAATTTGAATCATTGCAAAAAGATGAAAGCATAAACCAGTGGTTACCAAACGCGTGCCTCGTTGGATCACTAAGGGAAGAATTTTCCATTCCTGGGAGGAAATTTGTTTCAGGGAGGAGTTGGGGAGGTAAAACCAAAGATGAAAAAACTTACGTTTTTATTATTTGTTCATTCAACACATAAAAAACTGCGCAACGAGATTGATTTAGATGGGAATGTCTAAAGTAAGCAAGGACAAACTGCTTTAATTGCAATGACTGACTTTATAAAAGTGTCTGTATGTTTCATAATTATTTAATGTTTGCTTGGCAGTAGGTGCAGCGTTAAATTTTTTGCAATTATCTTTTTTTATGATTTTTGGTGGGGAGGAATTTACAGTTTTTGCTGCTGCAAGGGGTTATATATAAAACTTTGCAAAACACTGGAACAAATCATTCGGCTGATTCCTGGAAAGCTTACAGCAAATTTAAAGTTTTTACAGTAGTCCTTTAAACGATGTAAATGAAAATTTTTTGCGCTGTTGATGACTTTACCATCAGCAAAATTTAACTGAATAAACCCNTTCAGCGGAGGAATCAAATCTTCAGTAAAGGTTATTAAACTTCTGGGGCGGTGTTATATATACAGTAGTCAATCTGATTNCTTTATAGGTTTGTTTATTAAAAAACCTGCACGCACTTCCAAAGAGGTGGAGCGGGGAAAACTCACCTGAAGCATTTTTACTGTTCGCAGACCATACTTCTTTGAGCTGTAAGAATCACGTCTGAAAAGTTCCGTCACAGAGAGTCCGTACACGTCATACGACGTTAAAATTGATATGTTTGCGTATCGAAAGTATTCCGCAAGTGCGACGATGGCCTGTTAGATTAAAAAATCGTGGAATTTGCGAATTTTCCAAGCCTTCTATTGTCGATTTCTACAAGATAGTCCAACGAGCAACCCGCGTTTAAGTCAAGTTTTTTGGTTTACGCTTTAGGCAAATTACGCACAATGTACGTCATTGAAATTGTTGTTTATTGTATTCCTGCTTAAAGTAAAGCAATTGTGCAAAACTTGTGCTTCTAAATCTTACTCTCATCGAATGTGTTTTTTTTACAACAATGACAAATAGCTTAGGAATCTGACAAATAGCTCAGGAATTTGAATGACAAATAGCTTGGGAATTTCTAACGGAAATGCAGGAACCACATCTACGTTTTCTTGCATAACCCCACGCTAGTTCTTTTTATGCGCAAAATTTTGAAAACGATGGAGTTCATAAATTCATTTCTGCAAATGCTTAAACATTTTGCATGCATAAATTCAAGGATATGGAACAGGAAATTTGTGAATAGTGTTAGTACTGGTGCTAACCAAGCGGCAGATATTGTTGATTTTGTAACAAACTGAAAATAGTCTATGCATAGGCATGGCCATGTGGCCCCAGGGCCATGTCCACCTCGCATTTTTAGCCTATCTAGTCATTTTGTGCTTTGAGAGGCTGTATCCCAAGGAAAACACTGTCGCTCGTCTGAAGTAAAAATGTTTGGCCACCCCAAAATTTTGGGGTGGCTATGGCATTGGGTCTTTACACGACAAAAAGGATAATGGAAATTTTAAAGATATTGAATCTTTTAAAAAAGGGGATGACATCAGCTATATTGTTAGATATATGATATTTTCATATTCAAGAGATTGCCTTGGGGTTTGTGGCAGAAAAGAGACGAAAACATCGTCCATCTGCCCCACTGCCCCATAAAATAAAGTGATAGAGCAATGCACGGCCTCCCCTTTTCAAGTGTAGCGATTGCCGTTATGACTGCGCTTGCAGTGGACTCAAAACAAAGCCTCTCTTGTACAAATGTGCTCACAGAATCGCCTTCACATGGCACCCCTGATATCGCAAAAGTTGTTGTGTAAATGGCTCGACACGTCTGGCAAGCAGTATAATTGAGACAGTTACTAACACGAAACGATAGAATAATGGAAAATTAATGGAACCCATCAGTTCACTAGTTGGCGTGATTACATCTCGGACCTGACTTCGTACCATCTTGGTGTGGAGACAGGACGACCATCAGAATTTGCTGAAATCCGTGAGATATTTCGGGCTGCTGTCCTAGTGACTCTCCCGGGACGAAAAGCGGGAATGAAAGTTATTGCATGAACAAAATGGACATTAGCGATATGATGATGTAATCATGAATGGCATACTTACCATGCAGTCTTCTTCATGTTTTTGATGCGTTTCATCAAGTATCTTCGGCCCAGTGAAAGTGACTCCCAACCAATGTGAATGTGAACTACATGTGGCTGGCAATTACCCCGTTAATGAAAAAGAAAATCAAGCTTATTAAGACGCCTCTCTTAAACATCATATTAAGGAAAAAATTAGCAATATTAGGTAATAAACATATTCTGTATTTATATGATGACAATATGTGGAAATGGTTGTTTTCTTAGATTAAATAAAATATAGAGGTACGAAAAAGACCTCGTGTGTTGAGGACACATAAATGGTTCTATGAATCCGAGTTCTTCGGTCACTGTGGTGCAATTAGTGGATGTACACATGCTTGCTTGGGGCTGACTGTTCGATTGGTGCAATTCCTTCGTGTCATTCCTTGAGTAGTTCCTCGCTGTTAATTCTGTTACCGTTTCGTTATGGAAAGGTTCTTGCATGTTTGGACTCAAATTATCTTCGTATGTGTTGTGTTAAGGACCGAGTCCTGTTCTAGCAAAATAAAGCCCAAGTAAATTGACGTGCTGCATTGTGTGCAAATGTAACAGCACTCCCGTCATAGAAAGCAAGGTCCGAAAAATCTGCCAAGCCGCAACCCTTTATATCCCGCATGCGCTACTCTTTTGCACCAACTGGTGCCAACATAACTCGCCAGGCGATTGAGCTAGAGAGCTGTTGAAACCTTCTAAAGATGCGGAAAGTCTTGTAGTTTCGATTTTAAAAATTGATAAGTTTGGGATTTGAGTTTCTTTGTGGGTGACGTCATATTTGGGGTAGATTTCGTTTTTCGTTTTTTCTGGATGACGTCATCGAGTCCTGGGCCCCAGCCACGAGAAGCAATTTTTTGTTTCTTTCAAAACAAATTAGGCAAAAATCCGCATCTACAGAGCCCTTGGTTGGCTTTCTAGGGTTTGTGGTTCGAAAGTTCTGGCCTGAAAACAATAAATTTATTAATTAATCTCCTCATGAGTCCCTAAGGAATTGGCTAACTAATTATCGATGAAGCAAAGCTGCAAAGAAATTGTGAACGAAGCAAACCACACATTAGCAATAAATTAGGGTACAACAAGCAGGCGGAGACGGGCGATGTGGCGACGGTAAGAGTGATGCACAGCAATATCAGCGATCGTTACAAAGTTCTGGCATTTTCAATGCACTGTATATTTTGCCCTGCATATTGTTATGTCTTGAATCAAGAAACGTTTCTGTGTCAACAGTCAGCACGTGACTTTTCCTGGGGAAATGCTCAGTTAATGTCACTTTGCTGGGTGAGAACGTTCAAAATTTTGTTCCAACTCACCTGAACTTGATAACTATCATCAGGAACCATCCGGACAAGATTTGGGTACTTTCTTGGATCCAGAAAAGCGTGATTTGTGGCTAGAGGAGCGATCTGGGTGACGTTCAACTGTACCACATGAGGATGAATCTGAAACAGATAGTATTTTCTCGATTGTACAGAATGATAATGCTCATGGGATAAAACCAAAAATTTTGTGAGGTTTGACCTTGCTGACTAGTCTACAAAGACATTTTGAGAGACAGCAACTATTTTATCTGAACACTAAGATGGTCGTAAAGCAAGTTTGTAAGTGCATTTTGATGATGGTATTAAATCGAACAGTAAACCGACTGTATTTTGAGAGACCGTTTCGTTCTCTTTCAGAGAGACCGTCTCGGAGACCATTTCGGTCTCTCAAAACACCTTAAAAACACTGGCTATACCTATATATATATAGTATCAATCCTAAAACACATTCCTGTACTAATATAACACTTATGTTTAAGTTTAGTGCAGTGTTTCCCAACCTTTTCAGGTTTGCGGCATCATACAGGAAAAAAGAAAATTTGCGGCAACCAGTGGCGAACCCATAGCAATTTGCTTTGAGATTTAATGAAATTTAGAAAGTGTATTTTTAATGATACAGTATATTGGAAAAATCTTTTCTCGCGGCACCCTTTAGTATTGTAAATGGCACCCTAGGGTACCGCGCCACCCCGTTTGGGATCCAGTGGTTTAGTGAATGCTCCATTGTTTGAACAACAAAAAATACAATTTACTGAGAGCAATCTGCAACAGCGGTTGTGTGCAAAGGTTTACAGACGGCCACTGATAGCTGCATGGTGTTTCCGAATCCGGGCATTTGTCTCGGTTATTAAAAGGCTGTACTTTCTGTTGTCAATGACATTGACAAAATCAAAAAAATTTTGTACAAAAAATTTTGACGTTCTTGTGTAAGATTTGCAAGGTCCTTGCATCAACATTTGAAAAAAATTGCCATATGGGCTGCATTCCGAAACTTTCGTCATTTACGGTTACTTTGAAGCAGCTACATCCAAACCGCGGCTCGCGTGGTGCTTGAGCCCAGTCGAAGGTTTTGTACGGCCCAGTTTAGGTTTGTGCTGTAGTATAAGTAGCCTACATACTGACAACCTGTCCTTATAATTTAATAGTCTCAAATTTGCCATTTTGTGCACATTGTCCTCAGTGCTACTTTATCACGTCTGCACCGCGTGCTGGGAGATTTCCATATGTCCACTGACACTTTGGTNAAAAACCTGCACTAGTTTTTTGATTTTCACCCTTGTTCCACTGCTACTTAATTTGCTTATAAAACCACGCTTACGGGGTGGCTGAAGGTGCCAAACAGTCGTTACCATTAGGATTCGAACGCTTTCAGTACATCAGTTTAAACTACGTTTAGTTTGCTAAAAAGGCGTCAGTGTGCGGCCTTGATGTTGCAGCCACAATGCTGCATTGCCCTACGCCACCTATAGCGAGAGTCGAACCAACGACCCTCCACGTAACAGCAATAATTGAGTTTCCACCGCCCGACCAGGGACACTTTACTATTGCCACTACAAATTCAACTTTATATGTGGCGAATCCCCACGCCACACTGCCTAAGATAATGACATATTGTTGGCTCAGTACGCAATTCAGTTGAACATAGCTGCTTTAGAATATTGCAGTCAAGTAATTAATCTCTACAAAGATGATCCCGTCAAATCTATCACCAAAATTTTTAATTGTTAGAACAGGGTTTTTTAAGGTGTTGTAGGGACCCGATTTCCCAGAATTGAAAATCAGGTCCCTAGAATCAACGAAGATTATCATCGGGTCCCTAGAACCAGAGAAAAGCGGGTCCCTAGAATCAGAGAAATCGGGTCCCTACAGGTCGATACCGGGTACCTAACATTTTCTTTAAAAATAAATCCTGTGTCAGAGTATTGCGACTTCACAAAGTTTTTGTACTATGTCAACGAATTTCGAATTCTGTATGAGCAGAGGAAACATCAGAAACCGGAAAGTTTCTCGTTGGTTTTGAAATTGACATATAAAAGATCGACCGAAATTCCAGCCTGACTTCGGTGCCAAACTAAACCAACCTCACCCATTCAATGGCGGTACTTCTTTCAGGACCAATTAGCACGGAGATGTTACCGGATCGCAGATGATCTTCTAGCAGCGAAACAACGTTGTGTGGAATCAAGCTTCGATTCGAACGTTCGTTACTCTGTTGCAGATATTCTCTAAAATCACGAATGAAATGAAGGTACGTTTTTGTGCAACTCGATCTTGTCAAAATATTCATCAGTGTTCTCCACGATAAAATTTGTTTTTTTACAAAATGAAATCATACTATTCATTTCCAATTTATTTATACGGTAAACTCAGTCATATCATGAAAAAATATCATATCATTTTATCGAATCTAAATATTTACATGGTTGTTTCACTGTGAGTAACCTAAATTTTCTTCAAAATTTTTGAAATTCCGGAAATGCCATATCGCAAAATAGCAGGATGGGTCTTGTTACGAAGAGAATGGAACATAACCGCTAGGCGCTGTTCAGGATAATCGCATATTCTTGTCTGGCCTGTGATCCTATTTGCAAAAGTTAGCCCCGTTGTACATTCATATAAATTTTGAAAACAAAATTGTTTCTGTTCAGTTCAATCGCATTTTCTGCTACACCAACGCGCCTCGGTATTCAACGGCTTAAAAAATCTCCGTGACAAGCGCAATTGTAGCAAGCTGATTGCAGTGCACACAATTTGACTCCCAAGCCGATCTGTGGAAAATGTTGAGACAAAAAAATCAACGTTAGTTTTATTTACTGCTGAAACTGGGAATCAAGGGTGTCTCAGCGACGAGTAAGCATGTCGTTCGTACCTGCGTAATTCACTGGCACAAAGGCTCGGTTCTGTAGATAGCAAGCTGATATATTCGCTGGGATAGGTGTAGAAGCAGGCAAAATTTTGGGGGTGCGAAGGATTTTTGCCCAAATTTCCCCGAAATTGCCCGTAAAAAACTCCAAAGAAAATGACCTCGAAAACAAAAAAGCGGGATTTCATTTCAATTAATATCGGATGCATTTTTTCAAATCAAGCACCATTTTGCCCAAGTTTCACCTAAACTTGACCAGATTTCTCCTAACATGCCCAAAAAGACCTAAATAAAAACATGATTTCCAAAAAAAAACGAAAAAACGTCTGCACATTGATTTTGGTGCCATTTTTCACACATTTTGCCAAAATTTTCACAGATGTTGCCCGGATTTTCACCAAATCAACAGTTTTGGGGGTTCAGAAGCACCCTCTGCACCCCCGCATCCTACACCAGTGTCGGTGGCGCTGAGAAAGTCTTGTAGTAGAAGTGCTGTTATGCGTTGGGTGTAACACACTCTTACGCCGCCGTTGTCTAAACATCCGAGATTTCTCAGTGTTTTGTTAAGGCAAACAAAGCTTGGATGATTTGGAGAGTTTACAAACGCTGCAGCTATTCAGAACCCTATTTCAATCAGGTCTGGAACGACCTAAACTATTTAAGCCTCATTGATTTTTTTAAATTTCCAAGATTGAAAGAAATACGTACATTTGTATTTCCCATTCTGGATGCAATACAGTTGCAGAGTTCATCACAGAAAGGGTTTCGTAAATAGCCGTTTTGTCAACCGAAGTCAGGTTCCCCAGCAAGCCAACATTGATTTGACATAGGTTCGTTGAACATCTTGCACAAGCAGAAAAAGGTTCAAAACTGGTTAGACAACAAGCACATGGCGACAGTAACATAATTAAAAGTAAGGAGCATTTCATGCTTCTTCTTTCAATCTTGTACTTTGTATAACCATCGTGATCTCTTGAAACCGATATTCCTATTGTGTCGTAACAAGTATACCTTGAGTGCAGTTTGAGGCCTGCATAGCAAACTGGAGGTAAGACTACGGTCACAAATGAATACCCTGATTGTAGTCAACCTTCAACAAAAGAGACGCAAGACTGTTATTTTTCCTTATAGTATTGTTCCTATGTTGCACCACAGGCATAGCCAGGGGGCCTAGGGGACTGTGTCCCAAAGAAATTTCTAGCGCTTCTTGTCATTTTATGTTATGAATTGTATTTGTGTCCGAGCATTTCAACACAGACCAGTCCCAAATGACAGTGTTTTGCACTCGTTGAATGCTTTGCCTGTGGCAGTCTTGATGATTCCAGCTAACAGCGCTGCCAGGAAAACCATACAAAGAACGCAAACCACATAGTCGACTCTCACGTGTTCTTTCAAACATGCACACACAAATGTGAGGATGTGTTTAAAAGCCCTTTGTTCAAAGAAATAGTATAACTTCTAGCAAGAAATTCACCACTGACTTTTGTAAAATAGGTGAAAACTTCTGATTTCTTATATTTTGCACTCATAATAAGCAGTGATGAATCGCAAAGTAAAGCACAATTTAACCTGCAAACCTTAGGAGAAAATAAAACTGGTTACCGTGTTGTAAACATATATTTTTTCCACAGATGACAACTTCAATAAAAGCCCACATTTGTTTACATTTACTTCTATACCCTCCTGATAATGTACTGCTATGCAAAGCAATGCTAGTCCGGTACCACTTATTTATAACTTTCATATTATGGTACTGCTTGTAAACGTAATGTTTCCTAATGAACTTTGCCAATAATCTAGTAAACCATTGCTAGCAAGCCTAATGGACGTTCTCAAAACTGTAACTTTAAAATTTCTATGAATGGTGTGAGAATACAGCAAACTGACAGCATTAAGTATCTTGGTGTAATAATTGATAATAAA
>JGI24022J15233_10007226_pt1 | contig 12206 bp, 12 predicted proteins | sample Ectturendosymbi2_FD_15233 | JGI IMG/M metagenome (IMG submission 15233)
ATTCCGAATCGGTATTTACAACAATATTTTTATCTGTTTTCATTATTAATTCTATTTACAATTTGAAGTTATTTTTTAGTATAATAATTTTCTTATGCCATTTTAGGTTACTCCCTCCCAAAGATGATTCACAATAAGTGTGCAACGTACAGATTCACAACACATCAAATACACATGACAATATTCTAAAAGAGTTAAAGTCTTTGGTCGTTGTTTAGTTGCCAGCTTCGTTTGGCTCGTCGTGAATTCGTCGGTGAACTTCTAGTTTGCTTTCTTCAATTTATTTTTATCCAGTAATCGAAGTCTTCTTTTGTTGTTGTTTCAGGATCACAAGACGTTTCATGTTGAGGAGCCAAGACGAACTCAACACTGGTCAACAATGAAGTCAATGATCAACACATCCATCCGAAATGCAATTGCTAGGGGCGGTTTCAAACTTTTGTTTTCAAAGTTTCATGTGTTACAGTGTTTCGTTTGTTACACAAATGAAAGATCCATTATCATGAGAAGTACATAGGGCCACACGAACCAAGCAGTAGTAGAGTGATCATGGCATGTGATCTCTATTGCTGCTTGTCCCAACATTTGTAACGTCTTCAGTCCTTCCCCGCTGAAGATAGCACTTGACTACTTCGCATTTCAATGGACCCTACAAGTCACAAACTACATCAAAATTTTACAATGGAGAAAAACTAATGGACTGCATCAAAAAACATTTGCTGGAACACGATTTGAGTTGGCAGGCATTCAAACGGTGCGAAAAAGCACACCTGGGAGAACAAATGCCAGTAAAAAGGAAACGAAGAAGACGTTATGCTCGATGTGCCGCAAGGAAAATAGAAAAAAGAAGTGAATGTTGTGACAAATCCCAATGTGGACCTGTGCATGGACTGGGTTACACACACCACACTTAACTAGATAAAAAAATTAGCTTTGCTGTGGAATGCACAGTTTTTTGTTTCTAAAAATTGTCTAGTATCATTAGTCCATGTTTGTGCAAATTAGAGTTTAGAGATATTTTGTCCCAGTGGTTGGTACTGTGTCAGAACTGTTGGGACAACTATAGCCCATTTCCGATTTTCGTATATTAGGCAAAAAAACATAAAACAAAAATATATGTCAGATTTTGCTCATAAAACTGAAATTTTCATAAAAAAACTGGGTTAAAAATCAAAATATTTAAAATCAGTCTCGAAAGGGTTACTGTGCCTGTGAGGCTGTGATTACATTGAAAGAAGTCCTTCCTTGATATGAGGCTAGTTTTTCAAGTTTGGTAAAATTATATCAAAATATCGATACAGAATGGATGTTAGACAAGACATTCGACTAGCTTTGTCCAAAATCAAACCTAGAATATGAACGCTTGCAGGAGAATACTCTCAGGACCAATAAACACACTGAACCTGCGATGTTCAGGAGACAACTGTGCAAGTCTTAACATGATAAAAAGACTTGTGCATTTTGTTCATATGTTGTCCGGCTGTTGTTTTATTCGTTGTTCATGGTATTCGCTTCGGGGATCCGCAAAAAATGAATAAATGACTTAGGGGTCCACGAGATGAAAAAGTTGGAGAAACGCTGATTTGATAGGTGCAGCCTGGTTTAAATGTTGTCAGTATGAGACTATGAGTGTCCAAATGACCGGAGTCAGTTTTTCAGATTCCGACGCCGCTCCTGGTCTAAAATGTTTTAATCCGGATCCGAGACCAGAAATTTTTCAAAAATTTTTGAATCCGATTCCTGTTCAGACTCCGGCGACAAGCGATACAACCAAACAATTACCAATGGTTTTACTTAAGAAATGACCTTGCAGGCTGCTGTTGCAGCCTAACTTGAAAAATGACTCCAGTTTCGGGTCACTCTGGGACCGGATTAGTGTCCGAAAGAAAAACGAAGAATCCTGCCGGAATCGACTCCGGTTCGTGGCCACCTCTGGCCACCTCTATTAACAACAGTAATAAGAAATTGGTTTTGAAGAAGATTGGGTTTTCCGATTTGGATTGCATTTTGAAATATAGTTTTTGCATTGGATTTGGACTTGAAAAACATAAAGCTGTTCATCTCTGGAAAAGACTCAAAAGTAAAAATCCTGTGTGACCAAGGTCATTATATAACTGCAGTTATATAGAGACCATGGTGTGAGGCTGACTGCCATGATCACGATTCACGAAATGCAAATACTTCCTAAGCCACGATAATGTGTTTGATGTATTTTTGCCCTACTGGACCCTCAGTGAAAAGCAGTGTCTCAGCTCTGACTCGATGTTAAGGGAAGCACTTGATCCTCAAATATAGCATAATAAGACCACTAGGAGAGGCAGTCAAAACAAAAAAATTGCATCAAAAATAAACTATGTGACTGTGTCACTGAAGCATTGAAGCTCATTCTTTTGTGTGCAAACAAACTTGATTTGTCAATCATATTTTTCAACATTTTGTAAGAATGACTCTGACTCGAGTCAATGATTATGACTCGAGTCATTCAGGAAAAGACATGTCTCGAGGCGAGCTTTCATATTATCGTTTCTCAAGGTGACTCGATCGAGTAACCCCGAATATCATGACTCGTGTCTAGTCATTCACTCGAGTTACGCTAACAATGTTCGTTAGCACGAAGCTCTCTGTGGCCCAATTTACTGAACATGCTGAAATATGTCAATACTATTTTCTTTCGTTTTTCGTGAATAACTGCCCCTTGAAGTTGTTTACGACTCGATATATTTGAGACATGGCAACTTGAAGAAGCAGAAAACTTGATTTTGACTTACGTCATCTGTCTGTTTAAGCCTTGATCAACAAAAGTAGATAGAGGATAAGATTTAATTAATTTGAACAAAGCAAAACCTTTCATATATTTTGTGTTTTGAGATTTTCTCCGGACCACCAAAGGTTTGTCATTAAATTTGTCTGTTGTCAACTTTCATCTCCCAAACTAAATATGAATATTTCGAAACCAAGACTTTCAGCTGTGATGTTCAAGGTACTTTATGTGGGAAATTCCCCAGTACTAGGCCATAGAAACGCGTCTTCGCTCAGGTGTTCGTTTTAGTCTCTCGGCTTTTCTGAGAAAATCATTTTAAAAATACTGTTTTGGCTAGGAAATCTGATTGGCAACTGTGCCGGTTTTCAATCTTATCTTGTGCACTACTCTGAGGCGTGAAAATTTGAGAGGGCTAGGCTATGGTAGTGTTTCAACTTCTCCGGTGGCGTTGCGTTGAATGTGTGATTCACCGTTACTACGAATGGGATGTGCGCGAAGAACAACAATATATACGTGGCGCGAACAAGCAATAATAGAGTGGTCTCGTCGGGTGATCTCTATTGTTTTTTTTCATTTTTTTTTTATTATTTAATGCTCTTGTATGATGGTGACCAACTGATGTAGTTGTTGATGCGTTGTACTAATAATGTACATGTCTCATTAGTATTGTTTTTGTATAACAACGATTTAAACCTTCAGTCAGTGTGCTTCGTGGTGCCATAGGATGTCTTTATTTACTTGTTCCAGTATGCAGACAAAGTGTGCAACAAAGCATACGAAAATTAAGACATAGCCTATAACTGGTAAAACGTTAATGCCAAATCCTGCTTTAAAATTCAGGAAAATTAATTAGCTGTTGATCTTATCATGATAAATGCGTTGCAAAGGATCTGAAACTTTGATCGGAACAGTTTGCATGTCTCTGTTTGCCAATATGGTTCAGTGTGCACCCCCATCTGACTTATCTTTTACTTTTTTCTATGTCAGCTGTTTATCTCAAACTTTGATGTTAGAAATGCTTTTATTTCTTTCCCACTACCGTATCCCTGTGTTGTGATTGATGAATGACATTGCAGTTAGGGCACTGTTAAAGGGTTTTACTTTTATCAGTGTTGGTTATATGGAAACATCTATTCTGCAATGTGTTATGGCTAACCATATTTTATGCTCTTGTGTTGTGTGATTATGCCTGTGATGTGGACCACGTGTCTGCAATAAATGAATTGTTATTATTCAAGCATTTCACTTGTGACAATGTTGTTTTTGTTTGACATGTATTCTCTGTTGTGATACCGAGATGGTTATGTTGTCAATTGGGATCCAAAGATACGTTTCAACAATTGTGAAGATATAAAAATGTATAACATAGCAACTTCTTGGCATTATGATTTTGGGGGAAGGTTATGTTAAATCGCAACAACAAAATATTTTTTCCATTCTACCTTTACTTTTATTTGTTATGTAACGAGTTGTTTTCCACTCCAGTTAAGTCATCACACATGCATTAGCGATTTTTGCACTGATGGACATCTGTTCTTTGCATTGTTTCTCAAAATTGTGATATTTGTAAGCTTTCAGACTGCATTGGCAATGTAAAGATCTTTTATATAGCATTATAATTATTGTGCTCTAGTACTACTGTGGATTAACTTGCACTAGTTGCTAGCATATCTACATTATCATACAAGCCTATCCAGAAATCATGATGAGAAATGCTGTATAAAATTTTAGAAATGAGCTATGATGTTGCATTCTAACCATTGGCAATTGTTTCGCTTGATCATCATGCATATAGTGTGTAAGCACAATAATGGCATAATATAACATGTGGATATCTGTCAGGGCAAATATTATAAACAGATTTTTGATAACATTGTTGGAGTCTACAAATACCATTCCAGAATAAATAAAACTGAAAATACAATGGTTAAAATAATTTATCTTTGAAAGTTAATATTGCCTTTTCCCAAATGCAATGACAATTTTAAAATTTTTTCAATTTTCTAGTTTGGCAGCAGTTATGACCATTTCACCGATGTCCCAACCTATATGAAAGCCACCTTATCAATAATTTTGCAGCCTTAAAAATATATATCTTTTACACAATTATAACAATATTTTATATAACATTATTTCTGTTATTGTTTCAGTGTCACACTATACATAGTAAAAGATCTTTTTTAACTCTAGTTGCATCATTATATATCCACTAACAAGATCCATGACTAACAAATATCTGTCTTTTACAGGGTACCCAAAACCGTTGTGTTGCATTAAGTTTGTTGCAATAAATTACAACGAAACAATTAAGCATTTGTAATAATTTTAGTATAGGATACTGTTTCCTATATTTCATGTAGATACAAATATTTTTCCTCATTACAAAATATACTACTTCTCTAATTATAATTATGTATAATTATACATACCTTCATATTGAGAGTTAAAAACACTTGGGGACAGGTTATCACACTTCTTTCGGTTATCTCTATCTCAAAGAGTTATCCCCTGTGAAACTGAAAGGTTATTACTGCAATCGAGATTGACACACTAAAAATTTCATGCATTGTACATATTCTTTGAGCAACAGCTGCTTTGGATTACAGATAGTAAAAAAATATACTAGAATAGTAATAAGTGAGATGAACAATTTTGTTCTTAGGGAAATTGCATTTAAAAGCACACCAAAGTTACCAACTCTCATTAAGGCAAATTTGAAAAAGCACCCAATGAAATTGATGAAATTGAAAAAGCACCCAGTGAAAATGAAATTGAAAAAGCACCCAACGAAAATGAAATTGAAAAAGCACCCAATGAAATTGTAAGGTGTTTTGTGACACTGGCATAAATGTGGCATTCTATCTAAACCTACCTGATACCCAACATGATTTCTGGCAGAAAACCCCAGTAATTAAAGTGGTGAGAATGAAGAGGTTTTTAAAAAAACTGACACCCTGAAGATACTTTTTCTTATATTTGTTTATTATAGTTACTTAAAGGTTGAAAAATGAAGATAAGCATGCAAGAAAGCATTTTGCTTCACACGGGATGTTATCCATTCCATGTGTTGTCAACTATGCCAACAGTGAGCAATAAACCTCAATGTTTGTATTTCTTTTGCTACTTATTTTTTTCAGCAATTATCTTTGCATTTTTAAATAATGGAAGCATCTAGTCAAGGTGATGCTGTTGCAAATGTGCTACAGCAACTGTATGAATCTAGAGTAACTCGTAAACAAATTGAAACAAAGAAACAGCTGGATGAAATAACTTTTCGAATCCGAAATGTGAGTGTTGCTTATTAAAAACAAGTACTATTGGTTAATTGCACTACTGTGATACTACAGGATAAAAGGCATGTAAAGTAATAGGTGTGATGTTAATGTGTTACTGTTATAATTTGATATTCTGTTTCAGACTCTTGAAGATTATGATGATTCTTCAAAACTGTTTGGGCAAACATATGGTGATAACATGAAATTGGTTGCTGACATGGTAAATATACACTATTATGTACCTTGCCTTGTTCTGCACACATTGTTTTCTTTAAAGTCACTGAAGGAAATATTATCAAGGTTCTAATATTTATTGCATGACATATATGTATGGTCCTGATGTTTGTAACACTTCACTTTTTTTGGTTGTTCTGGAACTGCTAAGAAGTCATGCTGAGTATCCAAGCTAATTTCTATATGGCATAAGTACTTAAACAGCAAGTTAATGTTTAGATTATGGCTTGGTTACTGCAATGATTTACTGTTTTCATGTTAGCAGAATTATATTGCAATGATTTTGAAAAGTTTATTTGGTTTCTTGGTGGTGGATCACTAGGCTCATGAGTTGATTTTGGAGGCAGGTAGCTGATGTTAGTGTTATTTGGTAGACTTCTTTATGGCAGTTGTATTCCTTATAAATTCTTCCTGTCATTTTGTCTTCAGTCTTATGCATTTCAACATTATATGAAATTTATCATGAAAATGGCTTTCAAACACAAACTTTTAGGTTTTATAGCAATTTATGTTATTCACCCGATACTCTTACCTTAGGCTATGGTGATTTCCAATAGTTCTTAATCTGTATGTCATGTTGGTGTGAAAATTTACCTCAACAAGCAACTTGCAAAATTAGTTCAAATAATTGAGGTTGTTTTGATGTATCAAGAACTATTCAAAATTTTTGTAGATTAAAATATTATTTTGAAATTTCTTTTAATCCTAATTTGTAAAACTTACTAAATGCATGTTATCAGCTTGTTAGTCAAATATAAGTCTGTGTTAAGCAAATTTGATTCTTTGCTGGGATGTATGTATCAAAGGCTGAAGTGCAACTTCCAGCTGTGGTACTTTAGATAATACAGCTTTTGACCAGCCATTATTAACACATAACACATAGTAAATGTATAGTATCAAGAAAGATGGCATTAAAATAGAACTCAACTTAACTGTGCACATTCTGAACTGCATTCAGAAAAATTCTGTAGAGACATGTAATTGATAGGAATGTTGCTTGACATTGAGAACCTACTTACTTTGGTAAGATTTCATTTGGTGCTACTATAGCGTGAGTTCAACCTCATACGACACCTGCCCAGGTGCAACGTGAGGTCTTCCACATCAGTTTCCTTAGCGTGAGGTGTCAGATTCGCTGGTTAGTAGAAGCACAACAGAGGAAGGATGCTGAATGGAGACAACGCTCCTCTCTTTGAAAACAGTGATGCCGATCAAGAAAACAACAGAAACCATGGGTGTAAAATTGATAGACCTTGTTCTTTTGGTCTTAAACATGGCTCAGACTGCAGGTGCTTCTTGTGGAACAGCATGACCGCAACACTCCAATCCCTGTTATTGAAAGGGAGTATGCATATGGTTCGGTGATTTATTCAGATGAGTGGCCTGCTTATACCAAACTAAATTCCATGGGGTACCAGCATTCTACAGTTAACCAGCAGCAACTTTATGTGGATCCAGTGACAGGAGAAAACACACACAGGCAATTGAGTGGTCGTAGTTTGATGCTAAAACAATGATATTGAAGAGAATGCAAGTTGTTGGTTGTCAGCTGTTCCAGTCTCATTTTGATCATCTATGCTGGAAGATGACTAAGAAAAAATTCCAATGATGTATTTGTAATTCTAATGATCTATAGAATTACAAATGATCTATTTGTAATTCTTAGGTGTCCGGAGTGTGTATCGCTATAAAAGTGTTTGGAAATATATGGTGACTTGTTTATTTTTTACTTTCTTCCTATAATGCAGCAGTGGACCTCATGCTGTAGTGCTAATGGGAGGTAGATCTCACAATTTGTGTGTTAGACCTCATGTTATAGTAGCACCTTTCATTCAATGTCTCATCATTCATATGTTTTTGAAATTCAGTGCTTGCTTTTTCAAAGGGGTTGGTTTGTTTGTTCACTGGTCTTTGCATGTGCTTCATGGTCATAAAGTTTGGAGTGCCATCCCTTTCACTGGTTGTATTTGCAACAAGACACATGCATCCACACTAGGGCCATAGGTGATACATTCATGATTACCTTGTTGGTATATGTATATTTATATCATTTATTTATTTATCTATATAATTATTAATATTATTTTTTCTGCATATATGTGTTTGGACAATCATCTCATTGCAAGGTATGTTGCAACATTGTTTTCACAATGCAACGTTTTCTTTGAAAGACGTCAAAGCACCTACTGAAGCTTGAGGGGACAATTTTTGTTGAAATGTTATAAACCTTCTGTGCAAGGATTTTCTTGTAAAAGTGTTACTTAGTGAAAAAACACTGCAGTTGTTCAAAAAATCATGTAGATTTTCACATTACAATTACATTTATTTGAAAAGTTGTGCTTCACAAAAATTTTCTAAAGCTTTTTCAGTAGCTTGCTGAAATTGTAACCTAATCTTTTGTATTGCAGGAGGAGTTGGAAGGTATACTTAAAGATGGTGTTCTTCGAAATAAATATCAGCAGAAATTGACTATATTTATTGTGGGTTACCAAACACTTTGTACGCAAAGAGCAGATATTCTTGCACAACTTTATGAAGTATGTTTATTATAGTTTCAATGTATTTTGGTACTTTGTATTTTCTACTACTGCAGACAAGTATGGATAAAAATTGAAAGTATTTATCCTCTCTGTATCTTTATTTATAACATACCCTGCTGCAGTTTCAAAATATAAATCTAAGAATGAAAAACTGGGGTAATGCCACTTGTTCACAGATGTTTGTAATGTTTGGTTCCATGTTTAATTTGTAGTTCAAGTCTAGTCATAGGTAGCAGTCAGTCCAAAACATTTGTATGTAACTACAGCAAGTCACAACACAGGACCAATCATGCTTTAATATTTGTTGATTTTGCGGAGAATTTGGTTAACTCCTTGAAGCAACTTTTATGACATTTATTTTTTAGGAAATTTTCTTAGAAACCTGTATAGCACTGTTTGGTAACAAAATAGAAAACTTAGCTGGATCATGCAAAGTACCTAAAACATGTTTTACTGTGAAACAACTTTAATCACATTGTTTGTAGTTTTTCAGCATGTATGCTCCTGATAACAATGAAAGCCTGACAGAAGCTGTATCTGAAACTGACATGGAATCCCTACAGCTGAGTGTGCAGGATGCACTAGATTCAATGGAAAGTGCTGTGCAGAAGCTCAGTGGTGTTGGAAATGATGTAATAAACTACATGGAGCGTCTGCACTCTGCTACTTCAAGCAAATCTACCAAGTACATTCAATAATTTTCTGTTTAAAGTGTATTTTTGACACATATGAAGTGGATGAATTGTAAATGTGAAGTGAACTCCAAAGACATTGTGACACACACAAGACGTAATATGTTTGCAAGGTACAAGAACTGTGTTTTAGCACGTATTATTAAAGATTAAGAATCAATACATGGGCATGATATTTTTCCATGGTGGAGGCCAATAGTGAATTTCTTCAGGGAGTGCCCAAAAAGATTTTGAAATGGGGGTCAACAGTAGTGAAATTTCATTTTACTAACTCCAAGACTAAGAAAAAAACATTTTTTCTACTAAAACGTTAATAGCAAAATATCAAATTTCAAAATCCAGGGGGCCAAGGCCCCTACTGATCCCCTTCCGACGCCCATGAATCAAGTTAATATAATGTGTACCTTAGGGTGCATCAGGAGCCCTCGACTTTTTTCAAACAACTTCTACCTAGTGTTAAAGTGTTGCATTTTGGTAAAAAATGAGACCTCTAAAATTATTTCGCAATTGGTTGATGTTTAGGGGTGCATCGGGACTTCCAAAGTTTGACCCGAAGGGCGAAACTTGCAAATAATGAAATTTGGACATAACTTATTAACTACTTGGAGCAGGAACATGATTTTGATGTCTAACTCTACTAAAATACATACTGGCTATTCATTAAAGCTATCAGAAAGACCTGATAGGTTAAGGAATTTCCATTTGCACTGATTTTTGTTAGAATAGATCAAAATTATGTGTTTTTCACAAAAATGTTCAAATTTTTGTCATGTATTCTTCTTCTTGAACAAGTCTTAAGCCCTGGTGGTGCTGCCAGTGATGAGTTCAATCATATTTGTCGAGTCACAAGCCCTTCGAGTCAGTAGTTCCCAATGTTGTTTCAGCACTTTTGTTATCAGGTTACTTAGATCTAAGTGTATATTTGGTGAAAGCAGTTTTTTAGCTTTCATTTTAGTTCTCGTTTTCACTCTTACTTAATTCCAAACTCGAACCTAACCCTTCTGCAACAAATACAGCCTGTCTCCTTCTATGTCACATGCACAACAAATGACTCAAAGTAAAAGTATGAGGCTGACTGCCATGATCGTGATATGTAAATATTTCATTAAACTACGATGTATTGTACAATGCGTTGTGTGCTGCTGGCTGCTCAGTGAAAAGCTGAGACTCAGCTCTAACTCAATGTTAGGTGGAACACTTAATCCAAAAAGTCTAGCATAAGACCTGCCAGGAGGCACAGTCAAAACAGAAAATTGACTCCAGTCATGATATCACTGGATACTGCTACTACCGTTTTTGGTGAAATAAGCAAATATGTGTGAAATTTCATGAGAAATAGATGAGTGTGCAAAATTGTAACAAAAAAACAAGCAGTGCATGACCTCCAACGCCCATGCTGAGGAAAGGCAATGTAAAAAATTGATATAATCATCAACATGATACAATTGTCATTACTGCATTTCTTCTGTGTCACAATACACAGGAAAAAGACAAAATTTCTAAATCTCTTGTGTGTTCACAAGACACAGCAAAAAGTTCTAAATTCTCTGCTTCTTATGACACAAGCTTCGATGTTTTCTTGTTTCATTCCACCACTTGTACAGTTGTAAGAACCATGTAACGGACTTTTCATAGCAGATGATTTGATTATCTTGAACTTGTTGAGCTTTGTCTTATCTTGAATAGGAAAACATTCCTTTCAAAAGACCAGAAGTCCAGAAAGCAAGATAAACAGGCATGATGTTTTATGCAAGTAAAATATTTTTGCTTGAAGCTAGGAGCCTATAACAACCCCAAGGCACCGTCACGACAAGAATGCAGCTGCTACAGCTAAAGATTTCTTTTGCTTGTCACTCTAATTTACTCTGCTGGTTTACCAGCAGTTGTACCACAAAGATCGTCTGTTGTCTCAGCATCAGGCTGTTGACAGCTCAGTTTCAAATAGTGCTGTCAAAGCATTTAGTCGGCACCTTTGGTATCTTACTTTAGAAATGGTTCCACTTTCATTGTTTAGCTGCAAGTTGAACTAGGTGGAGAAACTAGAATTGGCAGATTGCTTGTTAGCTCTTAAGCCAAAAGAACCAATCCCCTTTCCTCAACGCCAAAATAGTACTGGGTATGGTAAGCTAAGCTTCCCAGAAAAATATTGACAGCTGCCCTACTTTGGCAAACTTGGTTATCTTTACTCTCTTAAACAATGATCATTCCTTTCTGGTTGAAGATGTTCTAAACTGGTCAGACCCACCAGTACATCTATCACAATGCTCTTATCAAAATTGATGCAATTAGTATGATAGATAACTAAACTGAACGTGGTGTTAAAACTTAAATCAGATGTGTTTGCTGCAGTGGGGTCTTAGCGACGCTATCAAAATTTTGTACAAGTGGTGGAAAAGACCGAAAAATCATCAAACTTGCATCAACCAAGAAATAACAAATGACAGAAAATTGACATCTTTTTGCTGTTCCAAGTCTTGTGTCACAGAAGAAATACAATAGCGACAATTGTATCATGTTGATGATTATTAATATTTTTATTGTCAGCATGGTCATTGGAGGTCCTGCCAATGGTGTCACCAACCCAAAACTTTGGGGGAAAATGTTTGACTTCAGGCAAACATCAGCACTTTTGTTTGGGACGCCGCTTTTCAAAGCAAAAAATGACTAGATACAGCATGTTAAAATTTGTGGCGCATGGCCACCT
>JGI24022J15233_10007228_pt1 | contig 12205 bp, 6 predicted proteins | sample Ectturendosymbi2_FD_15233 | JGI IMG/M metagenome (IMG submission 15233)
GAATTGTTGGTGCGAAAGGGAGTCTTTCCATATGATTGGTTTGACTCTCTGGAAAAACTGTCTGAAAGAAATCTTCCACCAAAGGAGTCATTTTATTCAAATTCGAATGACTGTGATATCACAGACAAAGACTTTGAACATGCACTGAACGTGTGGGAACATTTGAAGATGACAATTTTCCGAGAATATCATGATCTGGATCTCAAAACAGACGTTCTTCTGCTTGCACATGTCTTCGAAAATTTCAGAAATGTTTGCATGAAGAACTATGAATTGGATCCAGTGTAGTATTACACCGCGCCTAGGTTGGCTTGGGATGCTTGTCTGAAAAAGACGGGGGTTCAACTTGAACTTCTTTTTGATCCAGACATGCTTCTGATGATTGAGCAGGGCGTTCGTGGAGGAGTCTCAATGATTTCAAAACGATAAGCAAAAGCCAACAATAAATATATGGGTGAGAAATTCAATCCAAATGAAAAATCAAAATTCATCCAATATCTTCACGCTAACAATCTCTATGGTTGGGCGATGAGTTTGCCACTGCCTGTGAGAGGTTTCAAGTGGATGACAGATTTGAAAAATGGGAGAGAATTTTCGGATCAAGAGGGGAGAGGATGTATTCTTGAAGTTGACTTGGACTACTCAAAGAAGCTTCATGATTTGCACAATGAATATCCACTAGCTCCAGAGCGGATTGAGATCAATAAAGTTGAGAAACTAATTCCCAACTTGAATGAAAAGAAGAAATATGTTCTTCATCACAAAAATTTGAAACAATATTTGGATCTCGATTTGAAAGTAACAAAGATTCACCGCGGAATCTCCTTTGACAAAAAAGCATGGTTGAAACCATGCATTGAGTTGAATACGAACCTTCATTCCAAGGCGCAAAACGAGTTTGAGAAAGTTTTTTTCAAACTCATGAACAACAGCGTCGTTGGCAAAACGATGGAAAATATTCGCAACCGGGTGAATATTCGGTTGGTCAATAACCAAAAGTCTTTGAAAAAATGCGCGGTAAAACCAAACTTTGATCATTGCACTGTATTTGATGAAAATCTTGTCGCAGTGCACATGAAGAAGACAGAATTGATTTTCAATAAACCGGTCTATCTCGGAATGAGTATCCTGGATTTGTCAAAGACCTTGATGTATGATTTTCATTATAAATACATCAAGAAAAAATATAGATCCAAGGCAAATCTGTTGTTCACAGACACTGACAGTCTTTGCTATGAAATCGAAACAGAAGATTTTTTTAAAGATATTTCAGTTGACGCCCAAGAATATCCACTGTATTAGAATTTTTTTCACAGTTCACAATTTTTGAGCAACTTGCGCTTGCCCTTAAAAAAACAGAGTTGCCAGAAAATTTTCACTTGTAGTGAATATACCGTACTTTTTACATTCAGGATTTTTAACAACTTGCGCTTGCCGTGAAAACAGAGTTTCCCCTGAAAATTTTCACTGAATTGAATATATTTTTTACTATTCAGGATTTTTGAGCAACGCCGCTTGCCCTGAAAAACAGAGTTGCCCAGAAATTTTTCACTGTATTGAATATACTTTTCATCGTTCAGGATTTTCGAAAAAAAACGCCTAAACGTACGTGGCTTTGCGCGGGAATTTCTCCTGTCCAGTATGCTCTGGAGACCCGGTAGAAGTCTCAAAAGACGCAGCAAGTTTTCTTGTCTGCACTCGAAAAATATTTTTTCGTTGGGAGGTGCGGATTTTTTGTGCCGAAAGTCATAAGTGAAGTAGTTTTAGGGTAATTTTGGCTCATGTTGCCTGACCTAGGGCCAAACCGCTAGGCCAAAATGTTTTGCTAAAGTTTTCATTGGAAACTAGGCTCGAGTCCGAGTCTTTTGAGCCTTTGATCGACTTTCTAGCGTTTCTGGTTGGAAAGTTATGATCTAAAATATACAAATTCATTAATTATCTGATTAGCTAATTAGTCAAATATTTTTACTAATTTACATAACAACTTTTGAACCTGAAACCCCAGCAGGTCATCCAAAGTATCAAAAAACTCGGATTGTAGCCTAGTTTCCAGTAAATACTTCAGCGAAATGCTACCACCTAACGCCCAGGGCCAGGCAAAGTGGGCTAAGGGTGGCCTAATAGTCCGCCACTTATGACGTCACTCACAAAAAATCTGCTAGACTGACCGATCCTTTTGAGCCATTGAACAGCTCTCTAGCGCAATCGGTGGAGGATCTAGGTCGTTGGTAAGGCAACCGAATACTGCTGTTTTTTAAGCCACAATGGAAATACGAGTATGTCGTAGACCAGTTCTCAAAGTGATGTACCGTACTTTTTGTATTCAGGATTTTTAACAGCTTGCGCATGCCCTGAAAACAGAGTTTCCTCTGAAAATTTTCATTGTATTGAATATATTTTTTACTATTCAGGATTTTTGAGTAACTCCGCTTGCCCTGAAAAGCAGAGTTGCCCTGAAAGCTTCCACTGTATTGAATATACTTTTTACATTCCAGATTTTTGAGCAACTTGCGCTTGCCCTGAAAAACAGAGGGTGCCCTGAAAATTTTCACTATATTGAATATATATTTTATCATTCACGATTTTTGAGCAACTCACGCTTGCCCTGAAAAACAGAGTTGCCCTGAAAATTTTCACTGTATTGAATATACTTTTTACATTCAGGAATTTTGAGTAACTTGCGCTTGCCCTAAAAAACAGAGGGGGGACCTGAATTCACTGTACTGAATATATATTTTTTATTATTCCGGATTTTTTAGCAACTTGCGTTTGCCCTAAAAAACAGATTTGCCCTGGAATTTTTAACAGTATTTAAATATTTTTTGATCATTCAGGATTTTTGAGCAAGTAGCGCCTGCCCTGAAAACAGAGCTTGCCTTGAAAATTTCCAAACCCGGTGGGGCGGTCACTTCCCCCGACCCCCTCCTCGTGCGCCTATGGTTGTCAATATCGTGAAACCTATCCGGCAAAGCAGTAGATTTTTTCGAAAAGTGGCACTGCGTTTGTGTGACGTCAAGTGAGAAGAGACTGGAGTCGCTTTGCACGATTGATACAAGACGATGGTCTGATCATCAGCAACAAGAAAGCGGAGGCAGTAGCTGCTGTCATTGCCCAGGGCTTTTCGCCAAATCTGTAATCGCAACAACTGAGCGACGATAAACAACCCGAGGCTTTTCAATACAGGTGCCATCAGATGCAATCGGCGAGTACTACGTGAACTTGCAAGTGAAATCAAATCGGCATCCTGGTAGTTTTCTGATCACACAAAGTTACTGCTGTGCTGGCATGACATAGCTGCACCTCTAAAGCAATTCCACCGAGCCAGCCATGCAACTAGTATTTATTTTTGTACTTTTCCTGAACACTGGAAGAAGAGTTCGAGGCGAAGGTAAGGTTACAGAGATATGACGCTTGGAATAGAAAACTTTACTTCTATTTATCAGTTAACTTTTGTGTATAAAAATTAATATCCAGCAAAGATTTCTTTGCAGAGAACAGCTGCTCCCACCTGGAACAGATTTGAAGTGTTTTCTGTGTAGTTAACCGTATTAAAATTAGTCCGTCGTTGCGTTGAATGTGCGATTCACCACGAACGGGATGTACGCGAAAAATAGCACCCAAAGATATGTGGCGCGAACAAGCAACAATAGAGTGATTGTGTCGTGTAATCTTTGCTGATACTAGCATGTGAACGATTGAACGTAACGCAGTGTTTTTCAACCTTTTTACTGCAGCGGACCCTTCCCGTATATGCTTGCGTTGCTCATGGAACCCTATGCAATGATCCAAGTGTCTGTATTGTTACAACTACATAGAATTGTAGTTGCGAATTTTGTAACAGGCAATTTCGGTCTGTTTCGGCGAAACCTTTGGCAGGAACTTGCGGAACCATGAGGTTCCGCGGAACCCCGGTTGAAAAACACTGACGTAACGACTATACGCGAAGAGTTATCGCGGCGAGTGATCTGTATTGTTGCTTGCTGCCACAATGTGAAGGTTTGCGCACTTGCCTCGCAGGCTTTCCGATCGCAAAATTGCCATCCCTCTTAAGATTGGTAATTGCAGTATCACCTTCTAATCTGTGAGTGATTTTGAGGAAAATGTTTTTGTTTTGGTGAAGGTAGGGTACAGTCGACACTTTTTGTGCATTTTCAACCCCTGCTACTTTATTTCAAGTCCAAACAAGCTCAAACTTTGTCACACAATAAAGCAACTCTATATACACAATATCATGCCAAAACATGAAAATAACGCCCTTCACAAAAAATTATCCAATCTATTTAAAAATGGTGCTTTTTCTGTCGAGTGTGCCCCATGCATGGGGGCACACTCGACATGAGCATGGGGTACACCTGACCGGCCAATAAAAAGTTGGGTTGCATGCATTGCATAATGTTCACGTGATATCCAATGTAAAATAGGCACTTGCTGACTGCCTCTCTCCACTTTTTTCACATTCTAATTACCCACTATCATTGCATGGCAAAAAAAATTTGTATGATTATCAAACATTCAATGAAGCCAATGCAGTATGCTGAAATTCATGCTTTACCATTCAAAGATAATGTGCCTCTAAGCACATAATAAACCTAAAAATGCTCATAGATTAGAATTATTCTGTACTGTATTCCAATGCAATCCCTCAAGCTTTACCTTGTTTAGATTGACCTAGTGACAATGTGTTGAGTGTGCCCCATTTTTTTCTGTCAGATGTGCCCCATGCATATCTAAAAAAAATGAACAAGTACCAACTCAACTTAAAAAGAATTTTAAATCGGGCATTATCAAATAATGTTGCACCGCCCTGACTACAATGTCACAAAAACTCAGAACAGAAGATGTTGATTAACGTGAGCAAAACCCAAATCTAAATGCAATTTTATAAATTACCCTTGGGTAGCAAAAACACAACATGCTCTGTAACTCGTAACAACGGCTGCCTATGAAGGAAAAATTCACTTTAGTACCACGGTTGGCAATAGACTAAATCACCATGGAAACTTTAAAGTTCAACGTTTTAAACTTTTTGAATAAATAAAAAAAGACGACTGTGCCCCTAGTCCTACTGTGCCCCACCTTCCCCCAAAGAGAATGGTCCAACTCCAAAATTCACTGTTTTCAAAAGTAAAACATATATTGTAACTTTTTATATTCTCTAGTGTTCTTTTTTGCAACTTTATTTTGATTGAATATCCAGTTAACCAGGACAAAACACATTGCATAGTGATACTAATTGGGACCAGCGGCTATCATACCGTAAATCTGTGCCATATTTACATCTAGCTCAAATAGTAACGTTTTTACATTGGCTGAACTCAATCCAGATGGAATACCTTTGTTGGAGACGACTGCTTCAAATAACCTTTCTCACTTTTTCTAAGTAGGATATTTTTGGAGTAAACCTTGAAATCATCATTAATTTTGTTTCGTTGGATGGATGTTAATTGTAGCATTTGAAACGTCTTAAAATTTTTAACAAAACCGAAATTCGGGAGAAAACTGTTCAATTTCGGAAAAGCACTAAGTAGTGAATCTCCGAAAAAATTTGACTTCGATTTCTTTTATAATTTTGGGCAATATGTTGACGTTTGCCCCAAGCCTCTAACATGAATGATCATTGGCTTTTCTAGAAGTAAAACTGGCCGTTTCCGGCCCAAATCAAAAGCAGTGCTCTGTAACAGACTTCGAAGTTTTGCAGATCAACCGTCACATCTAATAAGATTAAGAAAAGACAAAAACAAACAATCAATTCTAGTTGAGAGACACAGCTTTGCAAAATATTTCTGATAATTTTGTACAACGTTTCCAATCAATTCTCCATGCCCGAAACAACATATGTGTTCATATGCAACTTTTATTAGTGTTGGTTAAATACGTTTGATGCTATCACTGGTAAACGCCAAGAATTAATTTTCGTTTTCTCTTGTCGTGCATCATCAGCCAAGGGAAATTTATTTCGTTGAAACATTTTAGTTGTTTCCAGAATTTCTAGACGGACAAATTCACGTAGGTCATTATGTTGTGCGCCGACCTACTGGGAAGATCGTTCAAGGAGTTTTTCCTGCGTGTCTGAGAGACGCGCCGTCCAAGATCATAGCAACTGCGTCAGGAGCGAGTTACTTTCCTGACCGGTTTGCCGTTACTATATATGACATCACCACATCTGGATTCATCGCTCAGGTTAACAGAACCGACGCTCCGGGTGGATGGGGACAGAGCAGTGTGACGTTACAATGGAGGGCCTTTTATGGCAAGTTTCAGTTTAATGTTTTTTCGCGGAATAGGTTTTTGCACTTACGTCACTCAGAAAATTCAACCTGGTCTGTTGACATCTAGTACTGCTTGAGCTGCTACAAAATCACTATAAATACCTAGATTTTTGTGGAACAAACAAGACTTACTTTTATGTGGAGGTAGTGATTGGTTGATTGCCATTATCACACTGTTTTCACTTTCTTTAGTTACAGTTTGCTACCTGTGCTAACAACGGATGCTTTGTTTCAACATTTAATGTCACTTTGTGTATTCTCAGTTCTTACTACATTAAAATATAGTGAATAAGAGTTTTGTGCTTTCCTTAGTGCTACCTATAGTGCGATTCGTTATATATAGCTTATAGAAAGTGCTTTGCAGTTTTTGCCCAGCAGAAAGAGCAGCGTATTCCGTAAAGACTGCTGCCAATTGCATCACAAAGTTGCACCAAACCCTTAATACTCAAGGCTTCTAGCCTCAGGTTTTCGTGATCGACGGCATGCGCAAGAACGTTTAATGCACAGACGCTTTGTCGACAAAAGTTTTCTGATTGAAAAGATAACTTATTAAAAACTCTATTCAATGGCGAAACAAGAGATTCCCTACTACGCGAGACATCTAAAAAATAGTGTTGCCCTGTAAATTCTTAAGCTGTGTATGGTGCCAGAAGAACAGATCGTGTACTTTGAATTTTGCTGTGGTTAAGAAATACTGAATATAGGAATGGTTAAAAAGAAACCTATATACAAACCTGGAAAGTGGCGTGCAGAGGTCTGGCGGTTCCCGGAGCGACTGCTTCATTGTATGCCCCTCTACCAAATTCTAATATTGAGCAGTGGCATATGGTGGACATTGTTACTGGTTATACGCTGTTTGCGACGTCAAAATATAACCGGCGCAACATGCATATTATTCTACACGCACTTTCCTTACACGTTGTTGTACAATGTGTTACTGCAATGAACATGCATTATCAGCGCTCCAAGTTAGGAGACCGGAGTAAATCATAGCACTTAACGTTATGACAGAACAGTTCATAACTGTAAAAATTTAAGGCAACGCATTAAAACACGGAAGTAAAACAAACTCACCGCTGCGACAGGGCAGTTCACTACTGCGATACATCATGCTGCGCAAATGTCTAGTTGAATAGCAGTAGAGCAGAGAGGGATGACCGACACCCACGATTGACAGTTTGAAACTTACTGAACTACACAAGTATTGAGAATGCGCATAAAGTACGTAAGAAAACATTCGTTTTTATTATGTGGCTGTTATACTGTATGTACAAGAGTACAACTATTAGGGGGACACAACTGATACGGGCTTGTGTGAGCCGTTATGATCAATCCGCCTGAGCTGCCAATTAATGACAAAGCTCGAAATGATGGACATATTGCAAGTACAGGTGTGCGGCTGTATGCGGCTGTATTAGCGCACACCCAAGGTGGCCTCATCAAAAAACGAAACGGGAAACTAGTGATTCATCAAAGATTCAGCTAAATCAAGCAAGTTGAAATAGGAAGGTTTTGAAATTTGTCTCGAAATATCAAACGTCCACAATTTCTTTCAATCCTTTTTAGTTTTCCCTTGATCGCATGATTTGTAAAAATCACGTCACCATCAGTTTGATTGGATGTGCGACGCACACCTAGAGTCCTTGGTATTGGAGAATGTGAGAATTACTGGAATTTGAATACGCAAAAACTAGTGTTGACAAAGAACACAAGTTTCAAAAAATTAAATCCATGCAGCGTGTGTTAGTAGCCTTACAGTAGCAAAAATCATCTTACCGCAGTTACCACATTTTGATTGTTGCAATTTCACTCTCTGGATGCCCCCTTGCCTTGGATGTCCGGGGACATCTACCCGTTCTTTCCCCCTTCTGCACGCCACTGAACCTGGAAAGTTTACAAATTGTCTGAGAGGACTGATCTCCTTCCAGAATCAGGAAAGTCGCTTTTCATACGCAATCCTTGCCGTAACGGAGGTATATGCAGAAACACAGCAGAGGGACAGGTTTGCAATTGTCCTTCAAAGTTCATCGGGAAGTACTGCCGGAAACGTAAGCAATAATTTTTCTTCGTGGACCGAGGGCAAACTTTTCAGAAGTTAGCATCAATAACTGTAACATAAGTTATTGATCTTATCCATGCTCGTAAAAGACCTTAACTGAGTCTTGAAGCAAACGAAAAGAGTTGCTTCTAAATCCGAATATATGCAAAGTGCTAACGATGACAATGTTTATAATCTACGGAGGTTTTTCTACTTGCGTAATTAGTGTTACTGTGCACTATACTCAAATAACAATTTGGTTATTTTTCGTCTGATAAGTAAATGATGTAACTGAAGAGTAGTAAACAACTTTGCGTTTCAATCTTAGCACAGGTTTGCAAACTTATTGACAAGAAACCTAAAGAGTAGTGCAACTATCTTTGTCACGTTCATTCTTTGTGAGTGTTTTCCACAATGTTCTTCAGCAAAAGCCTGCAGAACGGAATGATAAAAAAAGCTATGTTTCCAAGGTTTGGTTCACTGCTATCCAAACCCATGCAGAAATGGTGGACAGTGTGCAGAAAGACGAAACAGATTTCACTGCAGTTGCCAGCCAGGATTTTGGGGAAGATTTTGCTCCAAGCGTAGGTTTCTCTGATCATTTAGAGAAAATGTTATTATTTGTTATTCACTGTTTCTTCTCACAGCTCCCAAAATGATACCCATGCTTTGAGAATGATGAACGCGTATGATATTGTTAAAATGCGTCCAACCAGTACTTCGCACATTGTTTCAACGATTTAGGAAATTTTGTTTAAACATACATTGCTATCCTATAATTCTATGCTACTACTTCAGGAAAAGCAGCTTTGACTCTGATGTATTTTTGTTAATCTTATTTTTCTTTATTTTACATGAGATGAGAAAAGCAAGCTTCAAAAGAATTTGCTCAAAATCTTTAACAACGTTGAGAACGTTTGATCATAAAAAAGAAAATGAATGTTGACATCTCGTTTTTTGTTTTAGTTTGTCAACAACAAACAAATTCAACTTATACTGTATGAGAGTCATTTCGTAGGAAAGGATGCTTTCATAATTTCCACTGTGTCTTCAACAATAGAAATTTGCTTTTGCCTATTTAGCGCAGTGTGCATTATATAATTATCTAGAAAACGATCGGAGATGTTTTTCTCAGTGGGTAAACTTTCTTAGTGAAGGTTTAAAAGAACTTCGCTTGATTTTAATTTCCAATTAGCTCAAAAAAATTTTTGAGCTTTTCACAAAATTTACCTTTTTTCGCACAAACTCAATATTTGCATTGCATAACGTCTTCACTCCCACACGCAACACAGTAGACTTAAGCGTGCATGGCAGTAACATCGAACACAGGAATACATGAAAAAACACGAAGATAGAAATGTGGCGGTAGTAGAAAAGCATGCGCTTGATGGCGCTAGCATAATTGCTTTGATGGAACACAAGCATATATATATGATTCCAGTAGAAGTCACACGCATGGATGGGTCCATCACGATTATTATAATGTAGTGCTGCGATGACTTCCAAGTACATCGATTTATAAAATGCATGAGGAAGTGAGAGGCCGCGAAGGACCAGGGGTAATTTTGCCTGGGCGAAGCTACTTATAGCGTACAGGGAACAGTTTATATCAGTAAGTAAAGTCTCTTGTTCTGAGTATAAGATTTAATATGCGCAATGCGATTATATGCTTCACGGAAGCAAAATGAGTTGCAGGTAAAGTCAGGTCACCAGAAAAAATTGCTTTACCGTTACATAACCGTTACATAAAACATTTGCTGTTTTCAAGTATTTCAAAAATATTTGTGATAGCTGAAGAGGAAATGCGACAACTGTTGTGGACTAGTGCAACACTGCAATGGTGACATAGAATGTACGTAGGTTAAAAACATGGCGTCCAGTCATGTATTTGAGAAATGAATCTCAATCGATGTGATGATTCATGCATGGGAAGGGTAATTCGTTTAGTGTGCGGTAGACAAATTATTCACTTGGCACATCCCACTACTGTATACAAGAGTTTGATGCGACCAATTTTAGTGAACGCAGCAGAAATCAAACTGAATAAGATGTAATAGAGATACCGCATGATTCGACCATTTCATAGTAGCCTCGATTAAATAAATACACCAAAAAAATTAAATCACTACATCTTGTTAATGCACACTAACAAAATAAGAAAACCAAAAATGTTTCTAGTACCCGAGTAACACATTTAAATTCCACTGCAAAAAGTGTCAAACCCGGTTAATTTTTTATTTTTAATGGAATTTTTGATCAGTTTTCTACTGCACTTTAATATTTTCACTCCTGAATTTGAACCTACTTTTGGTGAATCAAACTGGCGAGTTTTAGTGTGTATCCTATTGTACGGATGAACATTTGTAATGCGTTTAAAATAATTTTTAAATGTGGTCGGTAGCTGAGAGTTAGTATATTTATACATAAATTTGCTCACTTCAAGATTGTAAATATCTTTCAGTTGGAGAATTTTCTGGGTTTTATAAATGTTATTGTTACTAACTTTACGAGACACAGGTTTAAATACCAATACCACTAACACTTAAATGCCATACCGTGCTGCTTTAAGTAGCACAGAACTGTAACAGCCTTTGACTGAAATCCCACACCTGTCTATGAACATTCAGGGTTGCCCAGGGATAACGCCTGATCCGTTAGCTTAAACTAGGCCATGACAAAGGCGTTGACAGCAAAGTATACTATAACTTTTAAGTCAAGCCACCTGGGAGAAGCGAATACTTACTTGTCAATTAACTTCGCAAAATGTCAAACAAACCTTCTTTCCAATTTTGATTGACAAACGTCTGTTTGGATTTCAGGTTACCACAAAGGAACTTCGACTGTCCGTCCCATTGTCACTGAAAATTCAAGCCGATTGAACATAAGTATATTTTACAACGTGTGCTACAACGACACACCCAGTCGTGTTGTTGCATCAGTGAAGAACAAAGTGCGGGAGCTTCCGCGCAGTGTTGTAGTGACACGTTTCACACAGTTCGGGTTCGAAGGTTACATCGACCAGCACGGAATTGCAATGAATGGAGGAAATCGCACCGTCTCTCGATTATTAACAGTTTCATGGAAAGCTTATTATGGTGAGTGGCTAGTGACGGGCCCGCGGGAGCAATCAGCCAATTGCCCCCCTAACATTTTGAAAAACATTGTGAACGCGCTAATAGAATTTTTAGTTTCAGGTACAACAATAATTTACAGTAATTTTGCCTCTCCAAAAATTTTAATCGGTTTCGCCTCTGGATGGTGTATTAATAGAAGAGTGAGTCTCATGAGTCTTGGAGGTTAACAACAATCTTTTTCTTGTGAGACAAACGTAAATATTTTCTTTATGTTTGCATACTATTAATTTCAGGTCAATCTTTTAGAAAATTATCATCACACTGCTACATTCAAAACGTTTAGGAAATATTTGAAATAAATTTAACCCTTATTCACTACCCTCTAGTGACGCATACATAATTTTCACATTTTACTGACAAATTTTAAATAGGAAATCGACTTCGCGTGACACTACGCATCGTCAGTCCAACATCCTTATTCAAATAAACTTCTATTTCAAATATTCAAATAGAATTTTAAAAAATATTCAAATAGAATTTATAAAAATGTTCAAATAGAAATTTTTATAGCTTTCAAACAAAATCCCGTTCTGCGGTGTTTCGAGCACGAGCCACCAAAGCTGGTAGGGTGGATTCGATTACCGGTCGGGTCATACCGAATACTTTAAAAACGGTGCTTGCGTCCAGCTTAGTGCTCAGTGTTGATGGATGGTTGCAAGGTAGCAGTTGACGCGCGGTGCTGCCATTGACTCGCCACCAGTGCACCATTGACTCGCCACCAGTGCGCCATTGACTCGCCACCAGTGCGCCATTGACTCGCCACC
>JGI24022J15233_10007232_pt1 | contig 12203 bp, 7 predicted proteins | sample Ectturendosymbi2_FD_15233 | JGI IMG/M metagenome (IMG submission 15233)
CAAGTANNNTATTTTAATAAGTAAACGAATAGCTCGCGGAGCCCCGAGGTTTCTCTCGCGGAGCCCTGGGGCTCCGTACGGAGCACTTTGAGAACCTATGGATTACGGCACAAATAAACGATCTGTGGCGAAACAATTGAATTATGAACTACAGTGGGTCAGCAGCGTAAAGTGCGAAACCGTCGAAAGCAAGACAAAAAAGTGTGAGTTCGACGTTCATCCAATTTTAAGCAAATGTATTCGAAAACTGGGATTATTAAGCAGGGTTTTGGGTTTATTAAGCGATTTTTTTTGTAACAGGAATAGATGGAGTAATTCCGGACCGGACGATTTTGGGTGGGCTTAATAAGCGGGGACTAACTGTATTTACAGGTGATAAGTGCTTTCACATTCTGCGTCTGTTATCAGACCACATGTTATTCATGACAAAACAAATTCTCTCAACGAGAGCTGATGTACCAGGTGTAGGACTATGCTGGCTGACTCAATGCGTAACCGAGACTTTTTGGCTGGCTCGCCGGGACAGCCTGAAAACCGGGACTGTCCCGGCTGAAACGAGACGCATATTGTATGCCTAACTCCGTCATCACTGCACAGACAGGGTGCCCTGTTAGGTAATTTACTGCCATGGTTTGAAGTGTGTTTATCGTGCGCGAAGAACCTCACACCTGATGTAGGGAAAGAGGGTGAAAATTTTCAGAGCGCACTCACCACGATTGCTTGTGTCCACTGCTGACCGGATAAAAGCACTGAACTAAAATGTTCAAAAATTGTCAGTGATAGTTAAGAACTTTGTACACGAGGTGTGTGCAAAACCCAGTCATTCGCTTTTGCTCTTTCCAGCTCTGTTTATACCCAGCTCAGGAGACGCTAGCCAGCTTGGCCTAAGTCAGTTTTCCACTAAATTTTGAAAATAGTTGAAACACACTTATTAACCTGTTTCCCTCAGTTGCTGATTTTTCCCGAAATATGCATAAGTTTTGTATTTTTTGAGTAAGGGGGGTTACGGCCAAGATAGCAGTGGGTTCCTCACGTGTGATACAAAAGCTGTGCTGTTGTAGAATATCTGGCTTACAACGCCATTTTTTCTGATTGATGGGCAACCTTCGTACCTGCGTCCTATGAGCGAATTCACCGATAAGACAAGCTGAGTCGACGCGGGTGGATCGTAGTTAACCAGGTTCAACTTTTTTTTGCGGATATCGACAAAAAAGCTGCATCAAGATAACCAGAAAACGAGTGCAAAGGAAATGTTAACGACAAAATGTAGAATTAATGATTCTGCTTCGATGAAAACTGTAATCGATCTCAGAAGAAACTACGGCTACTTTTCAAGTTTCCTGTGTTTCAAACACAAACACAACTCCCTCCATAAATTTTGCGACAACAATGCTCTCAGCGAAAGCCTGAAGAAGCATATTAACTCAAATGTTTACGGTTTCAGGTGTTAAGAGGTTTTCCATTCTAATATACTAGAACGTAGGTCGTAACATGCTAGACTAGAGTATCAAAGAACCCGTGTGTCCTTGTGTTGAAAGCAGTTTCAAATTTTAGATGTAGTTAAAAGTTTTGGTTGGGTCAAGTTTGACTGATAGAATTATGTTTTCTGTTGTCGTAGTTCTTCTAACAGACGCTGACCGGGCAAAAACCCCATGCTGAAGATTGTACTAGAACTTACGTCATGGTCTACGTATCTGTGCTACGAATTATGTGCTATGTAATGTATCTGCTTCGAGGCGTTGTCTTCCTTTGGAAATATTTTGAAAATTGTCGCAAAAACTGACTTACAGACAAGCAAATAAAATCCCGTCTAATTGTTTTGTCGCAATGCTAACTAAAAATAACACTGCCGGTGTTTTTTGATAGCAATAGTGCCCTTGTAAACTATAAGTCATTGAGCTAAATGCGCGCATTGGTTCAAAGTGCAGTTGTGACCGATAAGCACAAGGAAGTGAAAAACGTCCTCTTTCTTGCGCATAACCGTGGTCTTAAAATCATGCAAAAGACCTACACACTCAACAAAGCTAAACGAAGTTCCAAGAAACACACAATATGGCCCACATTGATTAATTTGGAACACTGACTTAGGTATTTATGCCTATGCCCTTATTTCTTAGTGCGTAAAAGGCAAACTCTTAGAAAAGGGCTCCAAATCATCGCAACTGCGAAAGGTAGATGTGGGACTAGGTTGATAAAAAAATTAAATTTGTTTCGCGTTTCAATTTATGAAGTAAATTCAAGAGCGTAATATACATATGAAGGCACCAAAACTTGTAAAGTTTTGAAACTGGACACTTGAAAGTTGCCCACAATTTGCAATGACACTAATTTATTAAAAAAACAAAACAAGAACAACAGCAGTCGTTGAAAGCAAGTTAAATTTTTCTTTTTGTCTGGGAATTTGCTTCTGCGTGAAAGTCCATTTCACATTTTTAATTGTTTATTTNTTTTATTTTATTTTATTTTTATTTAACGATGTAATTGTTTGAAGTCATTTGATTTTAAATTGTTGTTTGTCTACACATTAAAGTTTGTTGAGGGGCCATCTTTGGCAAATTTGCACAATTTTTGCTGTGGCTCTAGAGTGGTTCATAAACCTTTTAACAAAATAATGCAAGTAATAAGTGCCAAACTCTCAAAGGAAGGGCCCACGACATTAATGAAAATGGGGAGCCCGAGGTAGTCGTTTCGTTCGCCTCCCCTAACACCCACCATTCACCACGACTATCCGTAAGTATAGCAGCTCAACCAATTCATCATAAACAGTAGGTGTCACAATATGATCCAGGACCTGTGAAGCGGCCGCAATAAAGTTTGTCACAATATGGTGAATATCGGCAGCGTTTGTGAATTTTCAAGGCTATAAATTTCTTAGGGTGGAACACAACAGAAAACCAAGACAGATAGGGCAGCGGCGGTTGCGTAATCAAACGTAGAAATTCAGATAAAATGGAGGTGGTAACTTAAAACTAGTGAAGCGCTGACATTTTCTATTCATATTACAGCTCAGATAAAAACGGTTGATTTTTTCCATTACTCTTAATTTTGCTTTTAGAAAATATTATGGAAAATCCATCACATTTCAAACGATACAGATCTAAATTGCTCGTAAAACTTCAGCCACACTTGGAGTCGAAATCGGAACAGTGACATTTTTTCATGCCCAAATTGTTTCTGCCTCCCTGCAAAAAGCCTTTCCACTCACCAATGAACAAATAACTCACTAATGAAAAAATCAGATGCAGAAAAGTATGTAACATTGTTGAAAATTCAAACAAAATTGATTTTAGGTTTCATTATACTTTGCAGGCAGCTCTTGACTGGCGTGCGGAATACACTTTGAAGCATCCCTGGATAGAGCATATGCCCTGTTGATAAATTGTTTTAATTAGCATTTACGTATTTGAACGATAGAGAAGTAATCTAGGGGAACAAGTCTTGAACAGGACACCTAAATTTGGTCAGGGTTTTGTTTTACCGGAGAAAAAGCCGTTATTGGAGTGGTTGGACTCGTAAGACATGGTAAACTGTGACTTTTATAGGGTTTATGATGACATATGAAATGTGTGCGGAACAAGGTATATCCAGTGCCTCCAGATATCTAAAGTAACTGTTAATTAGGATCCCTGCATCAATAATCCAGGCATGCAATTTACGAATTAGCGTGGTGGATATTGTTTGCTATAGCTTGTGACCGCGCAGTGAAAGGGTTTTAGATCAGTGCACTCAACCTTGTTTTTCTCCTTGAAATCTTTTCAGGGTCAAAACAACGCTGCAAATGTCAAGATAGTCAGGTGGCTTCATTTCAAAATACTGCTGGCCAAAACTTTTTGCACTAGCCGATCGGCTGAACCCAAACGTCTCCGAGGTGTTGGTCCGGTTTCATTACTGTATTTCTTGTTTTATGAAGAATACGACACTCAAACCTGGGGGCCGTTTTTTCATTGGATCACACATTGCCGTGTCACCATCATACCGCAAGATGGGTTTTGCAGCCAAGGGCATTCAGGTAAGCAGCATCGCCAGCATGATAAGCTGCTTGGTTCAGTCGTTCTAAATCTAAAACATCAGTTCCAATTGTCAGTACAGCGCTCACTTCTCTATTGTTAAGTCGATTTCGCTGCAAGAGTAGTTGGCTATAGTACACTAGCCACAAATTTCGTTATATTTTGATCTACATCTAACTGCAAAACGAAACGAAAATACGCTTCTTGATATGCAGAAAAAAGGTCTGCGCTTCAGTTCCTGCTTCTTTAAGAAATGCTGACGTTGATTCCGGTAATCATTTTGCAGTCTTGTTTGAGTTCCTTTGCAAACGTCGGATTTTGCTCAGATTTTTACGTTGCTTTTACTGCAAATGTGTTAGCCACAGTCATCGGAAAAACAGTAAACAAGGAAGACTTTCTCCAACGTTTTGAACTTTTGCCTGAAAAATGTAATGGCATTCAAGCCGGCCCATTGAACCACAAAAAGAGAAGCATTTATTTGTTTGTTTTTTAAAGACCTCACGCGCAATCAGAATGCGTCAGCAGTGCAACAGTGTCTGCTTTCTGGTAAAGGAGATTTTCAATAAGGTTGTCTGCCTTAAAAATAATCTTGTGCAAACTAATTAAGAAAAGTTTTTGCTTAATTGCATAAAACCTTAGGCAATTAGGACAAATTGAAAGTTGCCCCACATTTTGTTAAACTTTTGTTTGCGGAAGGTTACCGTAATCTCTCGCCTCCCACCTATGGCTGTGCCCACATAGCGATGGTCAATAAAGTTTTTACAACAGGAAACGGTGCACTTTTTCACCTACCTGGTGCAACTGACGGAATGCCCTCAAGTTCTGGTCGACACTGGAGTGAGAAATTGTTATGCAGCTCTCAAAACAGCTGGTTTCAAAGAAGTTGGTCGATCTTCCTACCACGGAATGACGAGGTGGCTACTTATTTTGGACACTCGCGATGTGGAGTAATGGACGTTAAAGTGCCACGCGCACGGTATTCCGACTTGCCCACACTGGGGACTGTGAGACGGCAGGACTACGCTTGTGCCGATTGTGCATAGAAGACACTTGGTGGGGTTGGTAGTTTTGTCAAAACCTTTTGGCATGGCAATAACTGATTTTATCAAGTTCTCTGCAAAGCAGGACAAGTTGTTCCCCTGCCTGACTTCCTTCACGGATTGAGATTGTCGTGGGACATTTGTTACGACTAGACAGCGAATTTTCGTTGCTATGAACTCGTCTTTGCTCATTTGCCTTCATTGCATGAAACAATTTGAAACAACGTGGTGTCGTAGTGAAAATTTCAAGATCTCGCGTAGCAAGCAAATCACAACAGCATCTAAAAGTACATCGCTTGTGAGCTAATGGTGTTACTATTGGCACAATGCAAACTGAACCAATTTGATACAAAACACAGCTGGGTTATGAATTTTGTGTCGCTGCGGTTGCAATGTTTAGTCACTTACTGCCGAATTTCCTACAAATGCACCGAACTATTTTACGAAAGCAATTTATTGCAATTATTTTGTCCATTTTTTTGTGCAAAACATCAAACTGTTCCCTTGCAGCGGCCAGGGTTCCTACACAATTTTGAATATCGATTTCCAGACTTTTTCCGAATTTTTTTTCATAACGTTTCCAAATGAGGTACCCATGTCGAATACAGGCACTATAACAGTTAATACGATCAAAGTAAAATTCTCAATGTGATCAAAAATATCAGAATAAAATTTTATCAAAACGCATGTGAAAAAATCAAATCTGGAATATTATTTCGTTTTTCCATTCCAACACACCAAAAAAATTTATTCCAGACTGGAAAATTACCAAGACTCCGTAGGAACTCTGCTTAAGGTGTGCAGACCTCAATGAATGGTTTTAAGCAATCAGTCGCCATAGAGGTAACGCGCTGCCTACCTTTCACCAAGCTTCGTTGATCTAAATACCAAAGTGTTATTAAGTTGTTGAACTTCAAATGCTGTGTCGCGCGCTTTGCTGTGGAGAATACAAGCTAAAGCCGATTAGTGATAAACGCATTGGGATGTACTGCAGATGCTGTACGTACGGTCAGCGCCGGGTGTGTCAATAGGCTATGTAGGCTCAAGCGTAGGGCCTGAAGAAAACTGTGCTATGTACAGTCCCGTCGTTACGGAGGGGCTTGGTGGGCTTACCCCCCAAAACAAAGCTCCAAGCCCCCCAAATTGAAACATGAAACACAATAAATCAGTAGAGTTTTTGTCAATCTTTAGAATGTCAAACACCCCGCACAAACGCAAAGCCCCTCTATTGAAAACTTTCTGGCGACGGTTTTGGGTATGCGTAGAGTCAATTGCCGGTATATGATCAGTTCAATAAATATTCATCAAAAATATATGTCTTCTCTTAATTACTATTTAAGTTTAGTGTTATTTACCTAATCCTGAGTTGGTCGGACTACCGCCCGCGGGCCGCATCCGGCCCCCCAAATACTTTGCCCATATTTGTCAGATGCAAATATACAGCAATTATGAAAGTTTAAACTACAAGTTTTACTCCAGACTTTGAAAGGCTTGTTCAAAACTGTGGACCGTTGCATTTATCTCATTGGTATATACAACTTTTATTAAATAAAAGTGTAAACAAAATGATGTGATTTTATTGGTATTATTGTACTACAATACATTATAACAACCTATTTTAGCATAGATTACAATTAGGTAAATCGCACTGTATCCGTTCCTCCAGTGGCCAGGCAGTCGCCAATTCGACCCTCGGATCAAAAAGTTTGGTGACCTCTGAAATAATCAGTTTTCGTTTTGATAACGTCAGGGTCTTCCAACGAGTTTCCATGAATTTCAATATGACCGTTGGTCACGTCGCATGCTGGCTATTGTGTCATCGAACTCAAAGCACGTTGGCTTCGTCCTCGGGGCTCTCACAAATGCAACTCAAAAAACCCTGAAACAGTACCAAAAAATCCCTGTTTTACATTTTAAAAATTCCAAAATCTGTGGTGGTGCTGCATAAAAGTGGAGCGCCATGACAAGTGTTAAAAATAGAACCAGTGTTGCCATTTTAGCTGTTTTGCCGCTAGATCTAGCAGGTTTTTTTCACTGTTAGCTGGAAATTTTTCAATCTAGCAGCTAGCTGGTTTTCTAGTAGGATTTTGAAAACGTTTTAGCAGGTAACAAATACCTGACAAAAAATTGTATGAACAGTTTTTGGTGATTATCTTTTAACTTTTCCTTCTTTTTCATCAAAAAATACTTTGTTTGTTTGATAACGCTTTGAAATGGGCAGGGCCTGGTACAAGCTGCCTCCATCATTTCGAGTTTTTATTGTGACGCATCCAACCTACTTCAAGCAGATAATTACGTCATAATAACAAGTACTGTAACTTCACGACGTGGTAACAGTGTTGCCATTTAGCTGATTTGCTGCTAAATCTAGCAAATGTTTCTCACTGTTTGCTTAAAATTTTTAATCTAGCAGTTTGTTGATTTTCTAGTACGATTTTGAAAAACGTTCGGCAGGTTTAGCAGGTAACAAATTCCTGGTCAAATATTTGTTCCAACATTTTTAGAGCAATGTCTATGGAAAGAAGTCCTTTGTCAGCAAAGAATCAGACACTTTAATATCTTACAGAGTATATGTTTCGCCTACGATGTTGGCATCATCAGCTCTTATTCAAATATTTTTAGAGATGAAATTGAAAAATTTTACACCTTCTTCATCAAAAAATTCTTTACCTTCTTTCTGACCATTTTTATTGGGCAACACGAAGACAACCAGGCACAACTAGATGCAGGGTTGCCAGATCTACTTTTTGCCAAGGGGCCAAATCTAGTCTTGAAAGAGCCAAAAAAGCCAAATTATAAGACATGGGACCAAAAAAGGGCCAACCATTTTTTCGAAGCTTATCAGCAGTTACAAAGTCGTATGAACCCATACTTAGCAATTTATTATATGGCAATGTTTCTCAATCACAATTGTAGCGCAACAGCAAAACAAGTACGTGATGAAAGATCGTAAGAGTACAACTTCATTTCCATGTGTAGCCATGAACTGAGATAAATTTATCATCCTTCGATAAGTGCTAATGCAACAAAAATCTGAACAAAACCAACAAACACGTGCGCCACCTGAAAAACAGTAGGCCCTAAGTTAGGGAACGTAACAGTTCTCACTGCTACCTCCACAACTGCAGCAAGTAACAGGTATTGTGATGAGCTCACTTTTACTTAACTCAGAAACTCTAAGGATCCTAACAAAATTTTGTAACCAAAAACCTTCAAAATATTGGAATTTGGTGAAAATCTGCAATGAATTAGTCAAAAAAGTGAAAAAATATGGTTTCTCAGACAGGATCCGGAGTGGTCAGAGCTAATTCTTGTAAGGGGCCAGTGTATCCTGGAAAAGGGCCAAAAAAGAGCCAAAGGGCCAAACAAAAATTTTGGGGCCAACAAGTGCTATTTGGGACCAAATTTCTGAAATTTGAAACCTGAAACCTGGCAACCCTGACTAGCTGCCTTTAATAATTTGGATGCATAAATATACCATTACTATCACCATTGGAATTTCTATTATGGCGCAGCTGAGCTGCTTCAAGAAGATAAATGCACCATAATAACAACCAACTGGATGGCTTGGTGAAGCCTAAATGATTGCTTCTGTCCTTAGTGAGCGCACTAGGTTTAAATGACCACATTGGCAGAATATATTTTTATCTCACGACACATGATTTCTCCAGGAGGTTCAGTTGCGCCAGGAAGTCGTAGGCCTAATGTCTGGTCCATTGATTTGATAGTGAGTGCAAGACCAAACGTTGAAACATAACTTTACAAGTTTATTTTAAACACTTCAAAAATAGCAGCTTTTTGGCAGAATTTTACTATTTTTAGCAGATTTTAGCTGAAAATTCGTGACATCGTTTTTAGCAGGATCTAGCAGTTTTTCGTGATACGATCTAGCAGGTTTAGGTGAAAACCATCTGGCAACACCGAATAGAACCAAACGTTATATGCAAAATAAACTGAAATGATTCATTTTAGACATTTTCAAACCTTTCGGAAAATCCTTAAAATGGGTCAAAAGTTCCAATCTAGGGACAAAATCGCTATAAGTGAGAGCCCTGTTCGTCCTGTGTTTGCTGACTCGTGCCGATCGTTACGTGTGAATCAGGCGAAAGAACTTGTACAGTACCTGTTCCTATCAGAAATGCACCTAATCAAGGTTGTACTGCACACAGGAGCTATGTGCAGGGCTAGCAGCATTGTCCTACAATCAGGGTCCCGACATGGGGAAGTGCCGCCCCGGGGCGAGCCGCACACCCACAACCAGGTGGACCATTTCCTATTCCTTTTTTAACCAAAAGTGCCGCCCCCCAGAAAAATGCCGCGCCGGGGCATCGCCGGGCCCCTGCCTGCAATAAAACATAGTTGCTTCTTCTATAAAGCTCGTTTGGTGTTTTTAGGTGTAATTTTTCTATTGTAATTTTCTTCAACAAAATCATTCAGAAATCATATTCTATTGAGTACTTGCGCAAGTTTAGACTGCACTGCTCCCATGCTACGAATATCAAATCTTAACGAGCTTGAATAGCAAGCAAAAGTCACTTTGCCAACTGGCAACCACAGAACTCCGCTCTGGGCGCGATGACTCAGTGGTAGTGTCCGCCTCCGAAGTGGAAGGTTGGGTGTTCGATCCACGGCCACTGAGTGGATCGTCGTAGCGCTCCTGGGCAACAGCGTTCACCGCAACCGCCCCGACAAAAAGCATTATTCAAGCTTCGGCCTGCCGCCAATATTCATAAAACAAATCCGTTGCATTTCATGCGATCAATAAAAAAACTCTACCCCAAAGAAAAGGCTAACAGCAAGAAAATGACAAAAACGCGTTCGGGTCTGATGCCATACATTACAGTGTGATGCCATGCCATACAGTGGATTTTAGTTTATCCAACCAGGCGACGCCTTTTATTTCTTGGCTTGATGGTTACTAACTGCTCAGGAAAAATGCTATTTTCAAGAGTCAAAAAATTTAAAATGAATGAAAGGGTTGCAATGCACCAGGAGAGGTTGCCTTCACTAAGCATTTGCTGCATTAGAAGTGACAAACTTGGGCAAACAAATTTTAATGAATTCCTACATGATTTTATGAAGGCCAGGAAAAAACCTTGTTTACTGGGCTCTGTTGAGCCTTACTGGATTCGACGGTTGTAGGTTTTTGCAAGTATTTCAATAATGACAGCATAAGGGAAGTTTAAACCAGTTCCGTCGCCAGCCAAGCAAGATTTCCACAATTCCCTGTCACTGAACGCCTTTGCGTCGAAGGAAGCAACAAAGCGCATTCAGCGTGGGGCACTCTTAGTAATGATTTATAATTTTTTATTGACCTACTTTTAGCGTGTCAATATCGACATTTTCGGCTGTGCACCAATTGACTAACGCTTTTCCATATTTTCCTCGTAACAGTGGGAGGGGGACCTAGCATCAGCTATACCTGGCTTGCAGTTAAGTCCTGCGCTGAAAACAAGACTTACATGAATTTTACTCTCCACGCACTGTCTCTCTCTTGGAAGGATCGCGAGGACCGTAGTCGAAATAATTCCGAAGCTGAGTGATTCTCAATGTCTTTAGATTCCATTCTAAGTTGCACAAGGTCCATGATCTGAGATAGTGCTGGTGCCACCCAGGTCATGTACCAGATATTTTCCTGGTACTGCCAGTAGAATGGTCGTCGGATATTCTGACATCGTGATTAAATCATCGGAGACATTTTGTCTAAACATTACTTTTTAGTGTATCGATGTGCATATACTTTCCAAAACTATTATGAAAAATGTAATCTAACAAACTAAATCCATCAAATGTGTTCGAACGTTAATTTCTGATTGAGACATGACTCATGAATTTAGACATGTCATCTCAGCATATGACGCAATTGGCCAATGATGCTGCCAGGATTGGAGCAGGCAAAAATAGTCAAACTTGCGAGCCTCATGTTCTACTCGCTTGTATTGTGTGCGATACAGTGAAGCTGATTTGCCGAGTGACGCACTACCTTCCTGCTGTTACTGTACTTCTCTCAGGACTGAAGTAATCGATGCAAAGCACAGGTTGACAAGGACGGATACGCGTGAAACGCACCCGTAAACTGAAAACCTGGTTCTGACAAACACGTATAAATCTACTATCAGATTGAAGTATGAGCGTAAACTGGCTCCCACGAATGTTTTCGAACGCAAACAACGCTTGCGATAAACATTACTGCAGCATCAGAAGATCAAATAAGCAAGGATGAATTGCCGGGGGAAAAGGCGAAACAAAAAGTGAGCCCATCCGTTGAGAATGAAGCTGCTTGCACGGTTATTCCAGCAGAATACAGAACGTTGGTGAATCTACACGTCTCCCTAGCACAACGTTACGACACCAAACCCACGGCACGGGAACGGTACAACCAGTGGCGTAGCCAGCCCAAATTTTTTTTTTGGGGGGGAAAATGTTTGACTTAGGCGAGCTACAGTATTTTTGTTTGGGACACCGCTTCTCAAAGCACAAAATGACTTGATATCANTGTTGAACGGAGCAGTGATTTTTGCAATCCTAATCAAATAATTTTATTGTGTAATCCACTCCGATCCTAATCGGATAGTACTGTCCAAATATTTGATGCGATCCGGTGTATATCTGAAAAAACTCTGATTAAACATTTGACTGTAGTGATCAACACAGTTTGGACATCTAGATCTGATCCCTTACAGTTTTTTCGAAATCCAGTCCGATCCGGAAACCAGATCATGATAAACACTGTACGCTAAAAATTTGTGGGGAATGGCCCCTTGGACTCCCCTGGTTACAACACTTGTACAGGTTTAGGGATAAGAAACGGCGGAAAATAGGCTGAGTTTTGAAAAAAAAAACGAACACTGGTTCCACGTTCAGAACATATCAATTCTGAAGGTAACGTTCCACTTCTTTGTGCTCGCTACTGCAGAGCAGTGGGAAAACGCTTTGCACAGGAAAGGACTACACGATCTTCAAGCTTAAGGCGCGGGACACAATTGTGTCTTTCAACTTGCGACCCACATTGCACGATAGTCTTCCGCAAAGACAAGCGTTAAAGCGTAGTAGACTGGCGTTAGAACACTGCTTCGTCACAACGAGACACTGCGAATAGATGGCTGTCAATGAACTAGAATAGCATTTCGGTGCTGCGCAAGCGACAGTGTTGGGT
>JGI24022J15233_10007233_pt1 | contig 12202 bp, 6 predicted proteins | sample Ectturendosymbi2_FD_15233 | JGI IMG/M metagenome (IMG submission 15233)
TACTATTTTCGTTCCATGTCTGGCCTTCCGCGTTTTGTTGCAGGTGACCTGAACAAAAAGTATCGTTCATTGTAACTGACGTCACAGAGCAACGTTAGTGCCGGCCAGAATGACACCAATGGAAATTTTAGTGACCCACGCCTCGAACGGTTGCATTAAGTCAGTACAAATAGCGTGATGAGCGGACGAGTGAAGCTGCTGACCTGGAGTCACCCCTGTTGTCAGCATCAATCGTATAAAGTGCATGCATGTAAGCCGTTACGCTATCGAAACTCAAGTTGCTACTTCGTCCGTGATTGATTAACGCAAATTCTCTGTCCCATTCCTTACGACGTTCAACCCTCCAATTACATCACATCCGCAGCGCAATCGTCCCAATAAACCACTCTATGACGTAACATACGCTCACAGGCTTTTGCGCGGTAAGCACATGACTGCCTGAGAATAGCTCAGGGAACGTGCCAAGGCTCCCATTGCTGGTTTTCTCCACCCAGATCTGTTTTATTTTCGAGTCCATCTGGGCGTCTAGTTTTAATTATGAAAAATCCTATTAAACTTGTTTTTTTTTCGAAGATTTATTTAAACATATCTTCCGATCATTGCACCGTTTGCATGCGACCATCAGGTGAAAAAAGTATTTATACTGGTGAAGCAAAACGTCTTCAGTCTGTTTCACACACTCACACCAGTGTCAATGTCATTGTCAAACACTGTAGGTTTGCAAAAATCCAAATGTTCGTAGACTTTTGTAATGGGTTTCTGGATAAATATGGAATACTGCAGGTTGCTCACCATCCAGTATACAGTCAGCCATGCAGTTGCGCGTACAGCAGAAGTACCGTAATATGAAAAGAACATACGTTTGCATAAACAAGTGAAAGATTTGCATTTGGGTGAACGGTTATTAATTATCCCAGACCCCAGCTGAAGAAATTGATGAAACCATGGTTACGACTGAATGTTGAAATTTCTTGGTTGCCTTACTCACACCTTACTCATGTAAATTACTTACACCTTACTCATGTAAATTAAAAAACAATTTCCATTGGAGGATTTGTTGCCAGCTTAGGGATTTTAAATTCCTTTGCAGCTAATATCTCCCGAAGGATCCAAGTTCAGTAGCGAATGTGGCCCTTTATACATTTTCTCCATCTTGTGCCTGAAGTTCAGCTGGAGGTTTTTTTTCGGTCATAGACCTAAGTTTTTTTTAAATGAGCGAAAAAAATTAAGTCAATTTGGTCGTAATCATGTCTAAAAATAGACCAGTGAATGCTGTTACAGCAAATTTTAAGACTAATATGAGACAAATGACTGAAGTCTCTCAGCGAAAAAAAAACAGGCTGGAAGTTATTGTGGGTTTACATCTAAATTTAAATTAGCGAGAGATGTCAATAATGAAGCATGTAATCAGCTTTATTAGTTTATATAAAATGTCTTGAGCAATGGAAAAGTGATCCGAATGTTAACGCTTCAGACAAAAATTAAAAGAGAAACTATAAGTATATCAGTATTTTAAGCACCCATTTACCTCAAGCGTTTGCATTCATGTTTTTTGCAAATCAACATTTGTTTTTTTTGGTAGATAAATGTTTTTTTCATGTGCAATCTGGGTTTATTAGAAATCACTGAAAGCGGACCCTGCAACGTACTGTGGTGGTTGACTGTTTCAGTGACCCAGGTTTGCACAGAATTCAATGTTGTACGGTTCTTCATCGCAGTGAAGTGATGGTTTAATCAGTGTTTGTAATATGAGTCGCGAACCATCCAACGTCACCTTCACAACTATCCTTTGCTCTCATGCTTGTGTGACTTGCAATATATTTTATTGCTTCATTTGTAATATGTTCCTAACTTCCAGCATAAAGACGCCACAAGGGCGACACAGCTGAATCTGATCGCAAATTGTTTTGCAAAACAATATTCAGCTGTGCGACTCTTGTGGCGTCTTGATGCTGATACAGTATGTGGGTGTGAGAAGTCAGAATCATCGCATTGTTATGAAAGCGGTGCGTGGCACTGACAGGCTGATTCCTCGAAGACTTAATTAATAGCCAAACCGGGAGGTGTTCCTAACTCGTCACAATTTGCTCTTTCGTTTGAAACATGTGTAATTATTGTGTTTGTTTGTGGTATACATACTGAAATAAAATGCACTGTAATGTCTTTCAACTGTGGTTTGAGTAATGCAAAAATATCGGTATCGGCCCAAAAAGCCTTACCAGTACCACTGTCTAAATTCTAAATACCGGTACTGTACCACTATCTGAATAGCTAGTTGTGCTGAGCTACTAGGCAATTTGATTGGGTCTCGGGACATCTGTAGGAGATCTGGTTTTATTCTGAAAAGTAATGTCAAAAACTGCCCTTACATGAAAGACCTTCTTTTGCAAGGCTAGATGCGCCACTCAGCGGTGGTTACAACAGAAGTATGCTGGTTACCAGTAGACCCTTCACAAAATCCACGAAGGACAAACATGTGTTGCTTACTGGACGGGAAGACACAAANTAAATAGCATAGATTGAACNGAAACGTTCACACATTGCTNTTAAAAATATTATGCTGAGCTACTAAATGTACGACACAGTTTAACANCAAAGTCAGAAAATATTCTGGAGGGACAAACAAAATTTTTTTAGGGGCGAATTCCTTACATTGTCAACTCTCCTCCATGCTCGTGATTTCGGGGTTGCCTGGCAGAGGAAGTGTTAATCACGAAAATCAAGAATTACACGACTACAGTAGGTTCACAATCAGTCACGAGCACTATTTGGAGCATGTCCACACCAAACGCACTGCACTGCAAACAAGCACGGTACCTCGCTTCGGACTTTAAGTTCTGCTTTGGCAGCAGTGGCAGTGAAGATTTTCTACGCAAGAACCTCGAATAACGACAATGCACTGGCGTTCGTTGGCAATTTATGTGTTGAAGGTTAGTCATTGAGACGAGTGAAAAGCAGCCACTTCGCCTAATTCGCTTTAATCAGCATCAAAACACATGAAAAGCATAGATTTAATACTAGTACAGGTGCGCAGCATATGACGCTAATTGCAAGCCACCAAAGAACAAACATTTTGCACCTTTGCGAAAGCACTCGATATTGATCGCAACCTCACAATGGAAAATATCACACACCGCACAGTCACTGTTGCGAACCACACAGCTGCGTGTTTTTAGAATCTAAAAGTACCGTATAAACGTCAGCAAGACGACAGGAACATTGCTATTTTTATTTGTTACCATTGGAGACTTGACGTCACAGCTGAATCAAAACACCAGCGCGAATGATATTCTCTACGTTGACGTTGCAAAGTCAATCGGAAGCACCAGCCCCACATGACGACATACGTTAACCGAAAGTTTGACTGATGGCGTGAACACGTGGAATATAATCGATCACATGGAAAACGAGATCTTTTCTTGCATTAATGCTAACCGGCAACTGTGCAGGCAATAGCGTTGAAAAATGCTGCCGTGCTCACCTTGACGCTTCGGAGTCCGTTGACGAGAAACGTGGCCTTTGCACCGGTTCTTTAACTGAAGCAAAGATACAAACGCATGGGACTTCGCGAGAAAAAAATCAATTGCAATAAAAAGAATTTACAAAAACACTTAAAAGGCAATGACAGAAGTTATTATCGTCCTGATCGATCGGTAGATTCGTCGCGTGAACTAAAAGCTGCTGAAAAGCAGCCACAAACTCAAAACTGTTTCTTTAGCACCCACCACTGAACGTGCAGATCACCTGAATATAAAGAATCTCGCAATCAACAGTAAGAAACGCTACCTGCAGTAAACTTCATATTCAGTGCCACGGCTACGTTGATTGCCTCAGACCACAGTCTCCAACTACAAGCCTCTTCTACCAAGCAACCCTCACAGGTCTGTCTCGTCACTGTTAGCACGGGTAACTAACTTCAAAACGATCGTTACATAAACGCTGTCGGTTGATGTCAAACTAATCAGCAGAACTTTCTACCACGTACACGGAAGCTGATGCGCTGTCGAAGCACATTCCGGGACGTGTGAGCAGATTTTTCACACGGCGAGGTAGTAACAACCCTCACTGCGCGACCAAACAAAAATATCTCGCTCTGTGCTTTCAGTGCATTGAGAAGCCAGCAGCACCTGTTGAGGTTTTTCTGCGCAGGGATATGTTGACGGGGAAAGTGAATTTCCGCTGGCGGTTTAACGTTCTCTACTTCCTTTTCAATGTCAGGTGTCGACGATATGACACTTGCAACAGACGTGCTTTCTGCGCACGCTTGGCAAAGCACTTGAGCCAGGAGGTAGAGCTAGCGATGAAGGAGGACGGGGAATGCATCGAATAGAAATAAAAGTTGAAAGGTTTACTGATGATTGTTGTCATGCAGCATTGCCAATCCACCAAGACAGTATTTTTGCTTGTTTTAGGAACATGTCACAGTTCATACTGAAGCTCACCAATAACAGGAGAGGACTGNGACGGTCTTTGATCATTCCATTGANAGCTGGTCTCTTGCACAAGTCTCACTCCGGTGACACTGACAGGGATCTCAGTCACTGGTGCGACCTGGTTATGACGACAAAACACATGCCAGGTTCTTCAAGCGCATTGAAAAAAAACGACGCAAGAGCACACACACACCTAGAGACGGACAAGAAAGGAATCGAAGTATGACCCTCATGCCTTGTTTTGATAATGAAATAGCAGCAAGCAGATTGGATTTTAGGTATTGTTGCAGAAGTCAGAAACAGCAGCAAATTGCGACTAATGTTAGTGATGTCAGGCAACTACAAACCGCTGAAAATTTGCAAAATAATTCCCCACGTTTTTATATTCTTTAAAGAACATTTACCAAGAAAATAATAATTAAACGCGAGGAAAAATATGCCTAAGACACGAAAAACTATTCTTAGAAACTTTTAAAAGTGATAAACTAGCAAAGCCGTCTTGATTGCGGGCTATGTGCCAAATGTGCCAGCGTTACCATTTCCAAATACGTTTGGCTTATTATGAGCTTCAAGCTGATATTTGCGACTTCACAAGAACGGAATCTAAATCCTGTCGACAACGAGTGAGTGTTGAAGTAACAAACTAATATCAGCGCACGAAAGGCAAACAGGTTCGCAACACAACACTGCAATTACCTCAACGTGATTCGCAAACGTTGGCGTTTCATCGCGCTGCAGTTCAGACTGCGAAAGCACAACAATGAAACAATTTAAACAGTGTTGGACAATGGATACGAACTCTGTTTAGACAAAACTACATATAAAGAGTTCGACAGCAGAAATCAAACAGCGATTAAAACGCGAGGATGTGCCCGTGCAATTCTTTGTCAACCATGCCCGGAAGCAAAAAGTGAGCTGAAACAGAGTTTGTGTCATTCGTTGATTAATTAAAGCCCTTTGGGTAAACAAACTGTTTTGAAAGATTTAAATAGCATACCATTTCAAGAAATAACATATTCAAGCAGGACACTAAGTAGAAACAACACTGCCTAAAGACAATAATTTAAAGAAACAAATAAATTAAAATTGGAGTCAACCTCAGAAGACGATGACGTGGGTGGGGAGAGCTGAGTGGCCACGGGGGGAATAACAGGTTCGACTTCACGCTCCGCTACTTCACCGTCATCTGCAAATTCGCAGCAAAACTTTCACTTGACAAGCCTGAGATGTCGGTGCAAAAACACTCACGAGTCGCAAGGAAAAAGCCAACATACCTTCCGACGCTTCCTCTTCATCATTGGATGGAACGCGGAACATAGGCTTTGGTTTGGCCACTCCGATCGTCACAACCCCAGGCGGTACAGCCTGAAAAACGTGAGTGAACGTGTTGTACTCAAACGCTACTGCTTTTGGACGCTCCAGGTACCATATTTTAAACGAAACCACATAAAGCACTTCCCAGGTTTATTTTGGTAACCCGCCAAAGAGCAAGTGTCGCTAACAGTGAATTTTGCGTGGTTTATTTTGGCCATCCCATCGTTTCTCAGATTTTTTATGATTTGAGAAACCAACAGGAAATAGGGATCAAAGGCAACTGTTTCACTGTAGATCAGACGTGGTCTCCGAAGAAATAAGCGATCAAACTCGGGATGACACGAAACAAGCGCAAACCTTTAGAATGCGAACAGCGTCTTCTAGATCGGCGTGCTCCAGGGAGTATTCGTTGACAAAGATGAGCCGGTCGCCCGGTTCCAATCGGCCGTCTTGGTCGGCCACCCCGCCGCCAACCAATGACCTCACGAGCACGGCCGTCTGTTCCGGGTGGATGGGATCCTGGGAGAAGGCAAGGGTTTAAGAGCGAAGAACGTAACGCTCTGCTGGGAACCCTTCACTGGTTCTGGTCCAAAGACGGAAAAACAAGGTTGATCCGAGCACAAAAAAAACAATGTTTGACTCGCAACCGTGCATGTGAACAGGGGATTTCATACGTAAGCCATGATCATGAAACACCACCTGATGTCAGCTGCGTCTCCGACACAAGGAAAAGAGAATAGACGTTCAGAAACTGCCTTCAATAATCGTGCGACTACCTCCAGCAACAGATCTTTGCTTTTTCCTGCTTGACGCTGCAGGCAATACAAAAAACTGTCCGCGCATTGCGGTTTTTCTTCAACATCACGCTTTATATGGCCTCCCATACTAATCTATGCACTAAACAGAGTAAACGCCGATACACTAACAAGCGCAGCATACGGGAACGGTCTTTAGCAAAAATTTCCCGGTTTTAGGAAAAGCATTAACATCAAAGACCTACGTTTCTTCCGATGCAGGCCATGGTAAGTCAAGACAACGCAGAAACATGGCGATCAGGTTCGCTTTATTGGACACAACAAAAATCATCTTCCTTACAAACGCGAAATATTAATAACTGCACGTGGTGTTGCTCAGCCTTTTCGAAGATAATAATTATTTTTTCAATGTAGCGTTTTCACATAAGGCAAAGTAGTACGACATGAGGACAGTTGATTTAATCGTACTTCATTGTTGATACAAAAGTAAGGAGCTATTAGATCTCCGGCATTTTTTGTAATTTGATCAGAAANACAATGGTAAGGTTTCACCAAACCGCTATCTTTGTGGAAAGGAACGTTGGCTAATAGCACAGAACTGATAAACCACGGGATGTCATATACCACTTGGGCTTTTGGACATGTCAGGAGAAGCGCGCTTTGCTGTAGCCAGGCAGTTACTGATTACAGCCCATTTACATTTACGTCCTCAGTAACGTGATGGGTAGTTAGTGAGGACGTAATTCCCTGGTACGCTGCTACAAGCAGTTACTGATGACGTAATTCCCTGGTACACTGCTGCAGTATCGAAGCAACCTGTACTTCGAAACCTGCTTATCCTGATCAACAAATGCTTCTTAAAGCGTTCGCTAAATATTGCATCACTCAGATGTATTGCAGCTTCACACCACAGGTTTGACTTGGCAGCCAGCCATTGGGTTAAGCCGGCTCACAAAAACTACAATAGGATCGGTTAGTATCAGGGTTGATAAAAACATGATTTTTCAAAAAAATAAAAAAATTCGGATTGTTTGAATTTAAATCTGATTTTTTAAATTTAAATCAGATTTTTTTTCTATTTCTATGATTTAATGTGTAAGTAGAGTGTGGCCACCTAACACGTAGTAATTTTTAATTTTAAAAAGTTTGTTTTAATATAACTATTTTGTGCTTTGTTTCTTCTAGTACAGCAACTAGAATTCAGCTGAACTTTCATTCAAACTTACTTTGCGCTTGCGCATCACGCTTAAAGCAAATCAGTTCATAACACCAGTACCGGTTTACAACATGAAATATTTATTGGGAAGGAATACTCAAACCATCAGTTCATAACTTCATTGACACATACGGCATGTTAAAAAGCTTGTACAAAATTACAAGCTTGCCAGCCTTTTTGGGGCAAAGTCTATTGTTAAAATTGATTATTGTAACGTAGCTTTCACTAGTTCAGCTTCTGCAAAAGTATAACTTACATGCACAAAATGGTAAAAAACTGCAATATATGTGTTATTATGAATCTGAATCAAAAATGTTTTAAAACTGTTAATTCTGCAGTAAACAGCCTACATATTTGCTGGAATTTAGATGTAACTTTTACTTTATGCCAGGCCCGTAGCCATGGGGGTATTCAGGGGCAGTGTCCTGAAATTTTTTTGTGTCCCACAATTTTTTTATGTCCAGAAAAGTTTGTTTTAAACACATACCGTAATAAACACAAAAATCTTGCCCCCGTAACAGTTTATTCTGCCCTCCGAATCTCAAAACCCGGCTACAAGCCTGCTTTATGCCAGCCTACACTTTAAAACTTGTGGCATTCTGATTAGAATGTTAGTGATTTCAGTCCACATATCATTTTTGCCGTTAGTTGGCATAGAATCTGTGATCCCACAGTTGGTATGGTTGATAAAACTTGATATTTGCTTGATTTTTTTGATTTTACTACTGATTTTGATGAAATGATTTGAATCAATTAACCCTGACTAGAAATAGCTGAACTTTCATTCAAACTTCTTTGCGCTTATGTAATATCCCCCAATGCAAATAATAACACCAGTACCGGTGTACGAAATGAAATGTCTATTCAAATGCCAATACTAAAACTCCCAGCTTAGTAATTTCATTGAAACTCATGCCAAACCTGCATAAAATGGTAAAAACCCATATTAAAATATATGTTTTATGAATCAAAATAAGTTCTATAACTATGTTTACAGTCAACAGCTTTCATATTTGATGGAATTTAATGCAAGTTTCACTTGTGAAAACATATTAGAATGCTATTTAAATGTTTCATAGACATCACACAAAGCTCTAAAATGACATGATTTTTTAATTTTTATTGCTTGATTTAAATCCAAGCAATCAACCCTGGTTAGTACACAAATTCGTCGATTAGAAAAAATTGAAAACCAAAGAAGATAGGCGCCAGGGTAGGAACTTGGCCCTTTTGCGACCAAATTGTGAAAAATTGACCGTTTGCACAAGCGGTTTGGCCGCAAATATTTGTTTGGCTTTTTTTGAGTATTTTGAAAATTTAGCTGAATTTGCATGTGGTACCACATTCCAGAATGCAAACGCTCAAAATATCTCCATGTGCACTCTCACAAGCACGCTTCCCTTCCTGACAATTGAAATTACCCACTTTAACATTCCAAACCTAGAGAATGGAGATAGTAACGACGCATAAAGATCTTTATCGATCGATAGAACTTCTCATCTGCAGTGATTTCCTGAAACGCTTGGCCTTAGCCACGAAGTTTTGGGCGTTTATGAGATTGCGCTTGGCCATTGCGCTGGTGAAGTAGCTACCAACCCTGACAGGGACTACTGAAAAGCCGCACACCTTGTTTCCTTGCTCGACAATTGAAACCTTGTAACTAAGTGGGTGGGTCTTGAGGGTACAGCAAAACTGATAGTGTTGCCATCGTGAGGTGAACGAAAAACCCAGACCAGGCCATCTACCAACCCCCGTCAAAATTGAAATCATTAAAAAATAGCTACATAATTAAAAATGGTGCAAAGCATACAGTACGACTATTATTAACAAAAAATATTTTCAGAGAATTTCAACATGCATTTCCACTTAGTGAATACTTTTGAGTGAAGGCAGATGTTCGAAAGCGAAAATGAAAAGTGTAGCAAGTTGCCTTTCTCAGGCATGTTTGCATTTTCTTACGTTCTAACCTGGAAATCAAGAATGCTGAATCCTAAACCTCTCTCTCCCTTTTCCAGTTCTATGACAGTCACTTTCTGTTCCCACGCGCTGGCGTTCGCGTCGTCGTCAGGCTGCTCGGCTGCAACATGAAAAGCAGCGTGTTGTCGCACGAGAACATGTCGGTAAAAGTTTCCAAGGGTTGTAAAACTACAAGCAAACCACTGCGTAAACTCACCGTGATGCTGCTGCAGCGGAATGGCCGCTATTTCCGAGTCCTCGCTGCTAGTGCTCGAAACGCTGACACGGGCTGGGGGTGTAAATTTTTGTTTCGAGCCCTCTGCGTGAAACTCCTGCTTCGGAGGCATTTCTGGCATCATCTGCAAAAATGATAAGGCTTGATTTAATTTCGCTTTGTATCTGTTGTCACACCAGTGTTCCCTCTATGAAAATTTTACACTGAGTGAATATTTGTTTTAGTGCGCGTGCAACTGCGCAACCATGTAGGCACACAAACAATGAAATGTAAGTGCTAAAAGGGCTATCCCATATATACACGATATTAAATTTGGAATGTTGCGAGATCGCGAGAATGGGATTTCACTGCGCAAATTGTCTTGTGGTACTGCGTATTTGCGCACCTTAAGGGGAACATTGATCTTCACATAGCATTCTTTCGCTTCGAATTCTGTGCAATTTAAAGAACTGCTTTTCTGGTAAAGTATTGGTTGAGTAGATTTCTCTCACACGGTCTTTAACTGCCTCGTAGTACTTATAACGATCTGCACAAGTAGTTCATCATTAGAAATATATTGCGAGGTGCAGTGCACGTAAACTTGCAGTGAAAAATATTGCCATCTATTCAGTAAAACTATGGGGCATACACACCACACGGATAGGAGTATCTTCGAACAAATAGCCTTTACGTAGGATTGTTAACACCGAGCACGAAATTTAGTTGTTGCAAACAGGCATGCCAGTTTCTAAAGGCTTATACAATCGACTGCACCGCGATGTGAGCGATAACATGAATGACAGCCTGGGGAAAGGTGAAGGGATTTTGAAACACTCCACAATTTACATCAAAAATGCGTATTTTATGAAAAACTAGTTACGTGCTGAACAGCCTTTGGCGGTGATGGGTTTACATGGCACGACGATAGATTCACTGATTAGTGCTGTAAATGTCAAAATTGATGAGCTCTCTCGACATTTGTAGAACTAACTTATTAAATCGCTCAAAGTTTTGACGTTTCAAACTTTTTCGATAAAAGAGCAATAAAAATATTCTCATTCCGGTAAACTCAAAACAAAAATTTGATCTTGGTCAAAAAAAATTTACCTAAATTATTACAAACATTAAGAACAGCAAGATATGTAGACACACTCGATTATATCTAAGTGCCACCTTTCTGAAAATTAGAACGCAGCTCCTAACCAACAGTTCGAACTTTCCTCGCGTAAGGTCAGATGCAACTGCACACCAAGTTTAATGATGGATTCGACTATGTGGCAGTTCCTTGGAAAGAGTGGCTCACTCTTGTTTTGTAAGCTGTGATGCCTTAATATTAAAATTTCACAAGTCTTACCAGCCATGACTGGAATTTGCGCAACTGCAAGCTCAAATTACATCCAATGCATCACGTGCGTTTAAGCTAGTGTTCTGTAACAGCGGTCGTGCGCGATTCTCACAGTTGAAAAATGCAAAATGCTAGTTTGAAGTTTATTTTTTGTTGCCGAAGTCCTTGATAGGCAAAACGAAACGACGGACGGAAGAAAGAAATTTGCGTTATGAATTCTAGTGCAATTACCATCAACAATTATGTGAAAACAAACCCTCGTCAGAATAAACACTACAAGGCTTGAGCTGTTCTCTACACAATCAATAAGAGTGAATCTGGTCGAGTGGATAATCTTTTATTGGTTGATGTTCTGCCAAAACATCACGGGCCCTACTTTATTAGTTCGTGTCTCCAAAAAGCGACCGTTACATGTGGGAGCGGGGAGCGCTGGAATGAAACAGCAAACAATTTTTCCCGCTGAAACAATAACACAGCCGCACCAGCTAAATTGACCACAAACCAAATAAGTCGCAGGGACTCCCAAACCACATTAGCGCGGATTAATTTGAGGTCACATGCCGTTGTTCGCAACGTTTCCTCTGTGGTGCTGGTCTTGGCGAATAAAATCTCTGGTGGATAACAACGTGCTGGGAAAACGATTTGCAACTATTTGTTACATGCGACTCTGATAAAGAGAGGAGAACAATGTACAATGCCAATACCCTGCCATTTCAAACAAGTTAGGTAGCTGTTGGATTTAGCACTCCAGGCGAAAACAAACGATGGTAACGGCACTCTAATAACCACGCTCGAAGAACGTAATTACGTGTTTATTATCGAACCTTTTTAATTCGTGCGATCGAGTCAAGAGAAGATGACGATTCCGATGTCACTGTTGGTTCGGTGGTTGCTTCGTGCGTTGCTGAGCGGTGACTGGGCACTGTTCGACGTTAAAACAAACAAAACATTCCCTGATAAGCAAGCGAG
>JGI24022J15233_10007239_pt1 | contig 12199 bp, 8 predicted proteins | sample Ectturendosymbi2_FD_15233 | JGI IMG/M metagenome (IMG submission 15233)
CTAGCGTTTCTGGTTCAAAAGTTATGATCTAAAATAAACAAATTAATTAATTAGCTAATTAGTCAAATATTTTTACTAACTTACATCATAACTTTTAAACCTGAAACCCCAGCAAGTCATCGAAAGTGTCAAAAGACTCGGATTGTAGCCTAGTTTCCAGTAAAAACTTCAGCGAAATACTACCACCTAACAGTTGGCGCCCAGGGCCAGGGAAAGTGGGCCAAGGTGGCGTAAAAGTCCTCCACTTATGACGTCACTCACAAAAAACCTGCAACCTCAAGCAAAAAATTTTTTTTCGAGTGCAGACCAGAAGACTTGCCGCGTCTTTTGAGACTATTACCGGGTCTGCAGAGCATAGCGAACTGGAGAAATTCCCGCGCAAAGCCACGTGTGTTTAGGCGTATTTTTTCCGAAAATCCCCGAAAGCAGCTGGACGCCAAAGTGTTAACAGATATTCTTAAGGTGAGGGATATGGTCATCTGCAAATTGGGATCAGTTTGGCAACCTGTTGCCTAGGCCGTACCAGATTTGGGCGAATGTCTCAGATCTCTACGTAAGTTGGTCAAAAGTTGCAGTTGGCCTCATCATTCACAAAAATGACAAAAAAATTGAATCAATTATTGTTAGATGCCTCCTCTATGAGTGTTTCCATGGAAACAACCCAAAAAATAGAAAAATGCAAGATCTCAACAACTGAAAGAGCTAGAACAAATTTTTTTTTTAATGAACCAGAACTAACATGTTTCTTTTTGCATTTAATATATTTGACTTGCTTATTTTATATGTTTTTGGAAATATTTAAGATTTCTTGATTTTTTGACAATTTTAGGCCTAAGATTTGGATTTTTGATGCTTACTGGTACTTCTATGAAACTTAAGTAGAGATTTTTGAAAAAAAATCTAGTTCAACATTGTAATCCACAGTGTAATGATCAGCCAGAAGCTTATTGAGTGCATTTTGAAGCACACTGTCATAAAGTTTCTTTGTTATGGATCAACAGAAGATATCCTGCATAAAATGTTTGCATTAAGCAACGTTACGCATAGGAATACTATCACTGCCACCATCACACGTTCACAGATGCAGAGGTATGTGCTGCTGTAATGTGGCCAACCTCTGTGACCCACAACAAATCACTTTCCTGGCCTCTTTTTTCTGTTTTTGTAAAATATATGGTTTATTCTGTAAACAGTCATGCCATGTTGTTTCAGTGAATGTGGGACTTTCATCCATGTTAATAAAAGATTCTATAAGAACAATGTGAAGTTTGTTTTTAGTACTTAAAAATGCATTATTGTACCAATTTAGTTCTTTCATGTATATTTCAATTTTTTGATGTGAAAGGTTTTCATCAAATATTCTACTTTTACGAACTTGATGATGCGCAATTATTTTATTAAAATATCAGTTGCAGCACTGCTGTCGATCTTTGCTCAAGTGCTACTGAAAGAATTGCTAGCTTTTTAAATGGTTTTAACAAGTCCCTGTATGATCACCAGTTTTGCCAGTGAAAGTTGGTGTATGTGGAATGCAGTTGTGGGTATGTGAGTCAATGTAATTTGTGTGCGTACTTAATTTTCTGTTTGGTTTGTTGAATATGAAGTAAAACATTTGCAAACTGTTATTTCAAGCATATAAAAACTAAAGAACCATCTTGTCCATTGAAAGGTTCAATTAAATAATGTCAACTTTTGACTTAAGCCAGCTGGTATTGAAATGATATTCAGATATGCTTCTTAATTTTGATTAATTATACTTGTGCTTGTCGGATGTTCATCATGATTATGCAAATATTTTCACCATTTTAGATGGTTAAGTTGAAAAGGTGTCTTGTGCTTCATGCATGCATTTTGTACCCCTGTTTTCCCAAATTTTATGATTGTTGGTCAATAAATGCAACACGTCTGCAGACAGACGCTCAGGTAATTTAAAGTAGCTCACAATTTTTGAGCAATCCATTTCAAGACTGTTTTTTTCACTGAGACATTTTGGTCATTTGTCTCACAGTTGTATTAAAACTCGCCCTAGCAGTGTTCATTGGCCTATAGTTTCAGACATTCTGACTGAAATGACTTAAATTTTTTTGTTCGGTCTGTGACTGAAAAAGAAGTTTCAAGAAGTGTTTATTTAATGCCAAGTTGAAAACATTGTGAAAGGCTATAGAAAAAAATCAAAACATTTTTTTCCTTGTGCTTCTGGCGTTTCCAAATGTATTGTGTCTAATAACATGGTTAAAGATTTGGAGATGATAAGGGTATGTAAGGTATGCGTGTTTATGATGTGCATACTTTTGTATTTTATCCTTGTGTTCCAAGTTGTAGCCAGCTGGTGATACGATGTCTATCTGTACATTGTGTAAATTAGAAACTTTAAGCAATGAAAAACCTTATGCATGTACAAGCTTTTTGTTTGAATTTTATGCTGATGCAGGCTTCAATTATTTTAGGTTTTGTCATCAGTGCTTGCTGTGCTCTACGTTTTGATCTACAACCAAGAAGTCAAGATGTTGTTGACAAGCAACCTGCCTCATTGTCTTGTGGGCTTCCCTCACCAAATGACAAGCTGTACACTATTTCATGGGTCATGAATAATAAACCTGTGAGAAACACACTTAGAAGGTTAGTGTGCTTGTGTAAACTGTCTTTGTATATCCATCAAACTTGAAACATACAACAATATTGAAATAATGGTGACATTTAAAAAAAAATTTTGGTTGATGTATACTAATCAGTGTAAAAAATAATGCTTCAAACTTACTATCAAACTAAAAAAATACGATTTAAAAATCGACAAATTTAGAAAGGTTATTGGAACAAATAACTTGAGACCAAAACGTTTTGTGGGAAAAATCCCTTGGTTATGTTCATTCATGGCCATCTCAGCACTTAATTCACAAATTAGGAACAACTGAATTGAAATGATGTTTGAGTGACAAGATACCTTCGAAATGGCATTGATACGAAAGCACAAAAATATGAAAGCCTGCATTATCTTTTAAAAGTCTGTTTCTCTTTAATTCTAAATTGTTTGTATACTGGAATTTGCATGTCAAATTGAGTTTGATTTGATACGCAACAGTGTATTAGGTTCTGGCATAAAAATGGCTGTGTGCAACCTTCCCAATTCACAACCATTAACAGTGTACTTACCCATGTAAGAAGTCGCATTGTTAGAATGACGGGCTGGTGGTCACTTAGTCATGCAGTGATCGCTTTATCTGCGAAGATAAATGCCGATCTATTTTGGATACGACTACGTCGAGTCCCACACGCGAAGATATGAAGCTGTGTATTGCTTACGGAGCATGTTCACTTTCGGTTTTAACGTGTCACTGTCAGTGTTGCCAGATGGTTGTCACCTAAATCTGCTAAATGGTGTCACGAAAAACTGTTTAATTTTTTTTTTAATCAGCAGAATAGGCACTCAGGCAAATTTTAAATTCTGAATATTACAACCATGTATGGCGGAACTTATGACAATATTGCTTTAGTTTACCAGGGAGTTTTTTTGCCAGACATTGTTACTTACTGGTGTAAATGAACACTCGGAAATACGGTATCACGTGGGTCGTGGGATAAATCACCAACTTCCAATCTAGTCATTTGACACAACGTGCTCACCAAGCACAGAATAAATTCATTTAAGGTTCACCAGACCATCTGTTAAGGAGTTATTTGCTATTATGACGCAATTATCTGCTTGAAGCAGCTTCGTTGCGTCATAATAAAAATTCCAAATGATTGAGGAAGGTTGTGTCTTGTCGTGGTGTCGCTCAATTTAAAGCGCCATCAAGAAGATAAAGTATTTTTAATGAAAAGGTGTAAAAGCTTTCATCTCCAAAAACTGTTGCAAAAAAATTTTTTTTGTCAGGCATTCGTTACCTATTAAACATGCCAAACGGTTTTTAACATCCTGCTAGAGTTTGCAGCGAATCAGCTAAAATGGTAACACTGGTCACTGTGCTTCGCTGGATCCCTCACGTCGCTGTTTGTTTCCACGCTTGATTTCAATTACAGCATATGTGCCGTTTAGTCGACGTCACAAAGACAACAGTCGTACGTCACTTGTGGTGTGTGTGTTTAAGGTTAATTGTCGCATGAAAATCACTTTTATCGTCAGGCAGTGCTCCGTCCATAGTTCAGGGTAGGCGTTCAAATTTAATGCAAAGCGTAAAAACGAAACTATCCTGAAAGATTACGGGGAATGTGGCGTTAAATAGAGTACTTGTTTTTTTCATTTGAGTTGCTTTGCATTAGCCTAAATTTCTGAGTGTGTTCGCATAGCAAAAACGGTTGTAGTGAGTACGTGCAGGCTTCAGTTACGATGATTTTTGTCTTGTTTTTTGCAGATACCAGGTCGAAAACACTCTTCACTTCAAACCTGTCAACAGGAGCGAAGATAGGGGATCGTTTCAATGCGTGGCTAAACCGATTCCAGCGAACAAAACGTTGCTTGAAGTGTGGTCCAACCCCGCAACACTAAACATCAAATGTAGGTTGATGAAGCGCTTCCAGTGTGCAGTTCCTTCCAACCCATTTTAGATGAAATGCTTGAATGTTCCTGCAGGGAAAAACAGATTGCGATGCGGGTTCTGTACGCCCTGCTTCTTATCGCAGGCGACTTACTTGCGTCAGAGGTTTTAGAATGTAGTCGGAGTTATATGATGTGCTATGCTACAGTGCAAAATGAGCGTTGGACTTATACAGGAGAGCAAAAAATTTTCCCTTGCGGTGCAATGATTCATGCCGCAGTATCTGCACGAATGTCACACTGCTGCATTCAGTGATTGGCTTTTATATTGGAGTTGCGTTTTCCTTCGTCGCTCTTATGCTCGTTACACTTTCAAACTCGGTTTTAGGTCGTGCCAGAGTTGGCTTGCTCGCTTGGTACGCACACGTTCACGTTTACCCGCTGTGACCGTGGTACCCCGCTGTTCAGCCAAACATTTGTACGTTACAGCGCAAACGAGCGATTTATAGTTGAGTCGACTAAAGGGTTTACGGCGTTTTTATCGTACTGTCCCGGCGCCCGTATCAAGCAATTAGCGTAATGCTTGATATAGCCGTTGTCTGGCAACTGGTCCCGAGTTGACTTGTAGAGTAGTTGCTGAACGATGTCTTGAGTGGCGGAGTCTGTTCGTTCCTTCCGTCTTCACTGTCTCAATGCACTTTGTCGGTGAATCATCTTTCGATGTTTAAATGCAGTCTTGATAACGCGTTTCAGTAAATGGAACGTGTGCTTGATTTGCCGTTCTCAGCATGTCGCTTTCATTTCACTGTGCAAAGCTCTATTTACTCAGCGTTTGTTGTAGCTTCCAAAAAATCACCGCGTGCAAACATCTCGGCATACTGTGGATTCATTTACACTCGATTTCAAGCGCAGGAAGTACGGTTGTCTTATCAGATTTTTTGCACCTTGTTACGCAGAATTTCACAGTCCCCCGCTTGTCAGGTGTCCCAACTGTTTACCCGCGAAACTTTACTGCATGCAAGTGGTTTGCCGCTTCTAAACAAGGCATGCGATGCCCTGCAACTGATTAGGGAGTTCTTTAATCATGTATTGCGAGCTGTCAGCGGCGAACCACAACAGTCTGTGGTTCAGCGCAAGTTCGTCCTTGCTGCCTTGGCAAGCCTCGCCGCACGCTGCAAATGAATGTTGGTGTTGCTGACCATGTCAGAAGGCTGAGTCGATACGATCTAATGCGAAGGTAATAGTGCGTCAAAGCGTCGTGTGCAAGATGCCCTTTGCTACTTGGTGTGATCGTATTATCACCGTTTCAAACTGATTGCCTGACGCAAAACGACCATAACACTTGTCCTGGTTAAAGGAGAAATGTCTTGGTAATGAGTCGTGCGGTTGTTAACAGCGTTAGATGGGCTGCTTTTACCTTGGTGCTTCGAAGCACACATTTGTCAAAATCGCAAAAAGTCTGCACTTGTAAGTAGCAAGCGTTTCTCACGTCCCCATGCCGCCGTGGTGAAAGAGAAACCATCATTTTTCACGCATTTCGCCCTTCTCGACTGACCGCTTGCCGCGCCTCGACCTACCGCACGTCGGTCAGACAAGGGCGTGGTGCGTATTGATTTGACATTGTCGCGTGCCGGTTCGACAAGCAACTTGATACGCGATGATAGAATCACTTCATTGATAGTAACGCGGAAATTTGAAACGTGCGAATCCTTTAGTCCGGTGAAAAATAAACTGTCTTCCCCGAGACAATGCAGTGTCGTTTATTGTAACGCCGACTTAAGGTTACTGAATTTTTTTGTATATCCTGGTCTGTGAGGTACATGACTAGCGTGATCACTCGTATACTGCTGAGTAACCTATTTTCGAAACGTGAGAATGACTGTTTTGGTTTCCTCGGGCAATGATACGCAATGTTAGATCAAGAAAAAAATTTGCTTTGCGTCGGTTAGCATGACGTAAAAGTGACACGTAAAACCGCTTAGGATATTTGTGAATGCTTCGTTCGTGGTAAAAGTCTTAATATATGTGAGCAACCTATTGCGAACGTCGATTTTTGTTTTTTTTGTGTGTTTATTTTTTCAGGGCAAAAACGCTTCAAAATGTCATCGTATGAATTATGCCTTTGTTTTATTTACTTTTGTCCGCCATAATCTCGTAGTTCGTTTGTTGGCAAACCAGAACTGAAGTTGAAAGGGGGCCTTGAGCAATAGCAACGTCAAGCACGTTGGCGTCGTTTGAACTCAGTATAGGGTGTTCATGCGTTAATTCCGAACGCCGTGTGATGTGCCGTAACGCAGCAGTCACTCCTAATGTATTGTTTCAGATCTGGAAGCGGGGAACGTGACTTTGAAATCACCGCCATCTCCAGCCGAGATTCTTCCTGGTGTCCAGGTAGTGCTTAGATGCGGTATCGATGGCAATCCTAGGTAAGTGAAAGTCGTGGTCGTTTTTGGAGGGTTACTCTTGTACGATTGCTAGTTAGGATCGTATTTTGTGCTTTTACTTGGAACGCAGTGCGAGGGCCAGCGGCGGATTTTAATGTGTGGAGGCCGCGTGGGCAAAGCCATGGGCAGGCTACCTTGTTCCATGTGAATAATTTTCAGAGTTTAAACTGGAAAGATAACAAATTTTCACAAACAAGCAGACGCAATTACGAAATGTTCAAGGGAGACCTGGAAGTTCACAAGCTTTGGCGTTACCAAAGCGATTGATGGCATCGTCGAAGCTAATTTGTCGCAAGATGTCATGTTGAATGCTCATTAGTGTCACATCATTCAGGCGTTCTTACAATTATCGCTGTTCGCAGCGTGTTTTTGGTAAATTTCAATTTGCTAAGTGATCTTTCTCTGCTGCTGTTGCTGGTCCTGAGCACTAGGTACAATCGCTTTACACTAGACTTAGCAGTTTGCGAATTTCTAACACAAGTTGGAAGCTTAGTCAAAGTCAAAACTACGCATTTATGTGGAGGCCCGTGTGCGGTCGCATACAAAGTACACGGCTAAATCCGGTATAGGTGAGGGCGGTAAAGTACACCATATCAAAACATTTTTAGTGCTTCCCGGGTACAACCACTTGTCATTTGGCTGTGCAGCTTTGCAAAGTATTCATTTGCTTTCAGGCTTTGAAGCAATTTAGTGCTTGTTACGATAAAGGACTGTGGTGCGCGTGGATGAAATTTTAATTGAATCTTGTCGCTGTTGAAATTAGTTATATTTCTCTGTACTCAAATTCCGTTTTGTTTTGCTCAGCGTGCTTGTGACATTTCATGCGAACGACCGTTCTTATCGGGCAGATGACTAGTTTCATAATCCGTACAAACAACCTTTGATCTTGCGATTCTCCTCACCTATCAGGCATTGAAATTCATACGGTCATTGAAAATGAGAAATTCGGAAGTGCTGCAAATTGTCTTATTTACCAGAGTGCTGAGGAAATTCATAGCCATCTACTCGTTTCTACATGGTTCCAAACCTTTCATTTCTTTACCTAGTAATGAACCACGTCTTCTTTTGTCAGGCTCTAACCACCGTTCTTGACATTGTTGTTCGCGTGTTCACGTGAGGTGATTTTAGCTGAAGCGTTTGTATTTGCTTTGTGCCTGTGGAATTCGCAACGGTGCTCGTTTGAAGGAAGCGAGACCCGAAACGCCCATACCTTTTATTGGTGTGCCAACTGCCAGAACTAAGCTTATCGTTGTCTGGCTGAGCTCTGAATCATTCGACATTACTCACTGACTTATGTCATAAATGATATGCTTTAAGGTGCACGGTTCAGGCCATGCTTGTGTGGAAACCACCAAGTCTGCTTGAACGTTTGGTGACAAATAGCAATCACATCGTCGTGATGTGTGGTGTTTTTAACGTTTAAACAATCCAGGTTGAAATACTTGGGTATTGAAATATGTTCTGTTGCACGTCGTCTTGATTTTCAGGCCTAACAACATCACGTGGATGGTCAACGGGCGAATAATACGACCAGGTACTTTGACTGAAATCAAAGGCCGCCGACTTACGTTTCGATCTGTCCAAGTGAAGACGTACGACGGCAATTACACTTGCAACGCCTCACAAGGGAACCGTGAAAAGGGCTCCTCAAACACTTACGTTCTGCGAGTAATTGGTGAGTTTTGAACAGGGCCGACTCTATCGCTTCACAGGTGTTGTGTGAATATCGTTTGCTGCGTTCATTGGTAGCCAGGCTGTTTTCTCAAAATAAACGCTCTGTTCACGACGGGCGCAAAATGTGTAGACTTTGAAATGATTCTGTATGTGTCGCAAATGAATCTTCGGGTCTTAGGCCAAAGATGTGTGACCTTAACTCGATTTTGACAATTAGCGTTTTTTTGTTGATGGTAATTCTGGAATTAACGTCTGTAATTAACCACTGGTTCATAACGGTTGAAAAAATTCATTTTGAAAAAGCCGTTGTTTTTTGGTTTTTTTGACGGAGCGAAACAATTGATGTTACTTGTTAAGCGCGTGTGCTTGTTGTGACTTGTACTTCGTTGTGCGCGGACGTAAAGACACAGTAGACAACAAAAACAATATAACTCCACATTGTCAAATACCAAAGCGTTTATAACTATTATCTCACTTTAAGACAATTTAAGACACGAAAAAAATTGGCGTCAGCAAAAGCGACCGCAGACCAGAGATGAGCACAGATCAGGAATGGATAGGACTGATGATTTTCAATAATTTTGCGGATCAGGACTGGATCGGATTCAATTTCATCGGATCAGGACTGGACTCGGACTGAAAAATTTCACAGTCCGCTCATCTCTGCCGCAGACCACTGTTGTTCAACACACGAGTGTTGATGATGTATTAGGTAGATTATTATTGGCGCACTAAATCAAGGTCAGTTTGTTCGCGTGTATTTTGCTTCGGCCGTGAGAGCCTGCTGATCGTGCAACCGCTGCTTGGATGAAATAGCGGCGCTCTGAAATTTGATTGTCGCGCACGTCTCCTGTGCGCTCGATCGGTGTCTTGACCAAGCCATTTGTCGTAGAAATCCGATAAGAATTTAATTTAGTCTTCTCGTGCAGCTGCCAGCATTACTCGCAATTGAGCGCAAAAAGCGTTCGTGGACATTCTGCATAGAATATTCCTCAAATCGATTTTCACAGCTCCGTTGTTTTTGGTTTGACTTTATTATCAGCGCTGAATGTAGTCTTCCAAACTTGCAGATGATCGGATGTTGTTCTTGGTCTTGGACTTGCCTAATTGCTTGTTTCTGTGTATATTGGTGCAGTTATTTTCCATTCTAAAGCCCAAACACTTAAAAGGATCAAGATGAGGGGAGGAATTCCAGCCGGAGCAAACCTAAGAATGGCTCACGTAAATCCCTTCCAAGCTCCTGCTTAGTTGCAACGAAGATTTGCACTGTTGCAAATAGCGTTCGGCCTGCGAAAACAGCAAAAAGATGGTAACCGGATGCAAAACACAAAACGAACCGTGTTCTCGTGTTTAAAATGGTCCTATCCAAAGCATAGTCCACTTATTCACTGGTTGTTGAAAAGTCAAACTTGGCAGAATGTCGAAAAGAAACAAGTCTGAAAATCGTGTTGATGGGCACAAGCCACGCGAAACGTTCTAAATCTATCTTGATCGACCTAAATGTACAGCAGCTGTTCGCGATGGTTATCGAAGTAAGCCGATAATGTTTGACTTGTGCTATGAGCACGCTTATCGCATGTTTGGTTGTGGAAAAACTTCAATTGTGGCACAAGCGCGGCAGTACCGTATGGCGCTGCGAAAACTGTGCCTGTTTCGTCAAAAACGGTGACATTGCGGTTAGTTTGTGAAACAACTCGTTGCTTGGCCAAGCGCTTGATTTTCGTTGTTTCCAAGCACCGTTTTGTCACCGTTATCAGCGGTTACATTTTTTATGTTCACACGGTCTTTCTTGCTTTTGTCTTGTACTTTTTATCCACCTGTTCACTCCCTGATGTCTCGGGATTGTCAACACGTTGCTTTTGAAGCGCGAAGGTTTATTGCATTTTCGGTCATTCGGTCGCAGTGAGGAACAAGCCAATTCAATCGGAACGAACCCGCCTGCAAAAACTCTTCCCACTCGCCACCGCTAGAACTGCTCGTGAACTTTTTGAATTTATTTCACCTTTTCGGTCTCGCATCTTTGTTTGCTGACGGTCTTCAAAGGAACCGCGGTACGTTGATTGTTTCGCCTGAAAGCTCAACGCAGACGCGGCCGTTAGCTGAGAGAGGTGTACTTCGACCATCCACACATGCCCGTCTATCTGCACTGCCCGAATTCAATTCGTCTTCGTTTCCCGTCTCTTTGGCGACGACAAGCAGCAGAAATCGCATAAAAGATTTATGTTCTGAAATTCCTGGCGCGTAACAAACGCGTGCCTATGAATCGCGCCGGCCGTTTGTTTTGTCTCGAATGTCCATCTGATGCTAGTCTGACCAACGAATTGCCTGCTTTTCCTGCTGTCGAACAAGGACAGCAAACGCGTTTCGAATTAGTTGTGATTCAGATCCTAGGACGAGGCACTATTATCACGATTTAAGCTGTTAAGCATTCCACTGCGAAGACCTGGCCGACCTAATTAACAGTTCGTAATAAATACAGCAAACACAGGCATTGTTTACACCGTCGGGGGTTTCGTTTTCAGTTCTTTCACGTGATTGACACCGTTTGTCATTACAACGGTCACCGGTTGGTGCTGAATCTTTGTTTTTTGTTGTTAGACCGTTAGAGCGATAAATTACACGTTGCGTTGCGCAATTCAAATGCCTGCTCAATGCGCACACAAAGAAATCTTTTGTCTTCATCATTGCGTTGTATCGACCGTAAGTGACGTCACGCACCTCACCAACCGGAGGCGCGCTCCTTCCATGAGCTGATCTGTTATCTTTCTGGCGTCGGTCAGCCAATCGCTTGAATCGCGTTGAAAAACCGACGGGGAACGGTTCCTATCGCTGACAATTGTTATCAGCGTCACTCCTGACGTTCTTGTTTCAAGCGTAGGCCCTCGCACCTCGGAAGGTTGGCCTTAGTTTGATTAGGAATGGATTCAACATGGCACATTTTGCCTTAAAGCTGGTGCCAACTTACCACGTTACCACGTCAACCACGTCTTAACACCAGTGATGTATTTTCTGTTCGTCTCCGCCGCATCGCCCCGTTCCGTCAACTTGTTGCTGAATTTCATATGCGATGTAATAACGCTTCTGTGCTTTTGTTGAAGGGCCTCCACAATCAGTACCTTGTATACTGGGTTCCTTCATGTGATAATTACGTTTTTTTGGTGTAGCGATGTTGTTTTATTTCATTTCTAGAGTGTCGATGATCGTGATATCAGATATACGCTGGTTTACACCTGAAAAGCGTGAAAGAACGCTGTTGCAAAACTGTAGCTTTGTGAAATCGCCAGTACGCGTTAGAAAAGGAAGTTTTTGTGAAACTCGTTTAGGACTACTCTTTTCTGGAGTGCCACGTGTGGTCTGCGGACACTTGTCACCGCTTCCTCCGTGCCAGGCGCCAATTGCGTGAAAGCTATATTAGGTCATATCAATTTTAACACCACGCGGCCAGGACGCATCACCTGTTAGCTATTTTAGTTTATCCCGGCTCTGTTAAAATTCTTGGGAAGAAACGGAACGACCACGGATTTCTTGATTACAGTCGTTGCACTGGATTAATAGGCAATCGGAATGCATCAATCGCGTTATTATTTCCTGCGCCTGTGACCGCTGGTTG
>JGI24022J15233_10007242_pt1 | contig 12197 bp, 7 predicted proteins | sample Ectturendosymbi2_FD_15233 | JGI IMG/M metagenome (IMG submission 15233)
CTAAAATCCCAGTCACTCATTCATGAATTTTTATGTTTGCAATGGCTGGCTTACATCCCGGCATCAGTACACTGCGTTTTTTTCTTTTGTCAAACGCTTCGCATTTTTGTTATGGAAGAAGACAAATAGCAAATAGTGCCACATTCATAAGTGCATTCCAAACCGCTGTATTGAAGTAAAACCTGAGAGAACCAACTTTGTCAAAAGTGTTTGCTCTGGATCCTTTAAATTTTCGGGTAATGACTAGAAAAAACGATTTATCTGTAGCTCCGATCCTCTAGTTACACTAAATAACAGCAAATTTTCAAAATTTCCGACCACTTTAGCGAAAAATGTATACGCACATTTTACCTTTAAAAAATAAACTTCTAATGGACCAACAAGTCTGGCACCATTTTCTCCATTGGAAATGCGTCTGATTTATCTCCATCAGGATTTATCTAGTTTCATTCCACACCAGAAACGAACACACAAAATACAAATATTTCTCCAACCCTTCTACATCAAATTGATTATACCAGACAAACCTTCATAGAGCATATCTTTGTCACAGATTGCGATTAACAACAGTGATGCTGCAAAGCGTCTGCACAGTTGAAATAAACGCATGTGTGTGTCGCAAAACATGCAACGCTTCGTTATTCTTTTTGTAAACTGCACACAGGTAAACAATGATATTCAACAGGTCTGCAGGGCACTAGTCTATCATAATAGGCTCACTGTCATAAGATTAAGGAGCATCACCCTGATTGTGCTTTGGACCTCGTCAGAGGAACGATGCAGTCGCTGAAAGTGTTCGACGGTACTTTTATAACTCACCGTACACTTTTGGTTTGATGCTTGAGTTATCAGACCTGGGCCACAGTGCTAAAACTCAACGGCATATTTTGGCAACTCCAGCATATCATCAACTCGCAAGAAAACGTGTTTGTCTTATTCGTCTCAGACAACTGTGTTTGTTTTGCTTGTTGATGTTTTCCTCCTTGCTTTTGAAAAAGAGCATTTCGGTGTAGGAATTGTTGGAAGAATTTTCAGAAAATTGCAGGATGTAGACCTTGTAGGCTACATCAGTTATACTCAGCAAATAGCTTTGTTTTTCGATTTGTTTTCTACAGCAAATATTCCTTCGAGACAACTCATAATCTGACCAAGTTTGAGGACTGAAAGCAGCCTACACGTGAACTATTTGAATTGCTCCAATCAACGATTGGACATCTTAGGCGTGGGCATCTTAGGTAACAATCTTAACTCGTTGAAACTGTTGACGTCAAGCTTGATGCAGCTTTCAAGAAAATAACCTTCATTGGAAAAATATCTTGAAAAGAAAATACTAAGTTTTGCTTGCAAAATTCAAAATTACGGATATATTTCGCAGTAAACAGTACTGCTTTTTATTTCATGGTTTGCCAATATTTGATAAATGGTGTATGCTGTATAATCAGTGCGCGTTGTAGGAAGCCCTAAACTACACAAACGTGAAGTTACAAAATCAAAACCCACAGATTAGCGATTTAAAGCGTCTATTGTTTTCTTTGCACGAATCAATGTTGCTGTCCGACAGTGGCTGTATCAACTGTGCACCACCTGTTATAGTAAAACTTCTTTACCGTATTTGAAAGGAGCAACACACTCGCCGCGTAGCCTACACTAGAATATGCCAAGTTAGGAAATAGTAAATCAAAAGAACTAAAATTTTTATTTAATTCTTAGCAGTAATCACTTCAATAAATTGCTTGCAAACAATCAAAACTTTTGTATTATCTTTGACCGTCCCGGTGTCAAGCGAAATTTCTGACCTCTGCGAAATTTCTAACCTGTTCTTGTTTTTCAGCTATTTTGCTTCTCAGAATAAAGAAATAAATCCTGGCAATTACTTTTTTGATGTGTGTTGTGTAAATTAAAACATTTTGGCTAGATGTCAGGAACCCACAACAAGCTATAGCACGGGAATAACTTTAACCACTGAAAATTTTCGGACTTAGTCGTTGACCTCATTTATGTTTCCTTTTCTTGCCCTAACCCAAATCATAACCCGACACACTTACCTAAACACAAATCCCTAAGCCCTAATAATCAGTATTATCAGCGCATTTGGTATGTAGAATATTACTCTGTGCATGCGTACATGGTGTGAAGTCAGAAATTTCGCTTGACACCGGGATGCTTCGACAAACTTCAAGAATCCCGGAATTTACATTTTCTGAACAACTAATATAAGACAATTGCTGTGAGAGCAATCGTTGGGAAAAAATATTTTCCTACTGTTTCCACTGTTCCTACAGTAGTTCTGCGCTCATTCACTGCAACAAACTTTCGGAGCAACGACTGCTGCGTTATGACGTTATTCTGTGTTTCTGAGTCTGGAGTGTGCAAGTTTTTTTGTACAGTTTGTACAAACCGATACGCTTTAATTAAGCGCTTAATCACAAACTGCCCGTGCGCAGCCAATCACTAGCACGCTTTTGAGTTTTATTTATGCCTTCGTACTGACGTCAGGAGGTTACCTTGCATTCTAGAAAAATGATGTAGTCTCAAGGTTGTCCTGTTTCTCAAAATTGTGCGTGTTTGTGCATTACCATTATCGTGCGTTTTGCTAATCACGCATAAGTGGATTTTGAGAATGTAAGCAGTGGCGAAGATTCTTTGGTTGGTGTAAAGTGCAGTTAGGCCCTTTAAATAATTTTGTTCCATTTCAGCTACGTCTAGGCGTTTTTGCAACATGAGAATGTTTTTGATTGTGAACTACGCAGTTATGAGTTTGACGCGAAAATACATGTGTCCAGATTTTTTCAACAGTCATTGTCTCCAGCTCAGATGTTGAAACTTTTCGTAGCTTACTCGGCTAATGCACAAAAATTAAACATGTTTGGTTTACTGTACCATGAGGAAGAATCTTGAACAAAAAAATTATTGGAAGAAATCTCCGTGAAATACTCTCTTGGATGGTTACGTACGCAAGTACAGCGCGAACGACAACCTTCAAAAACAAATGAAAAGCAGGTAGAATCCTAAACCAATCTGCAGTTTTGAACCGGGGTATGCTTCAAGAAATACACGAAATTAATGGCAGGATGACTACCTTCTCGAAAACACAATGNTTTCGGAGCACAGCAAACATCTTTATTTTTAAAAAAGAAGGTGTTNATTCGTGTTTTACCGCCCTGCTGATCATTTGCTGTAATTTGATGGCGGTAAATGGAGTTGATTTAAAACACTGAGCTTGCTGCGTTCATCCGCGATTATTTCTAGGACCTTCCGAGACTTCGTCTGAGATACAGTTGTCACTTTTCCAGAATTTTCCAAGTCCATCCTTTCAAGACTCTTTCCAAGATATTATTATAATTGTACAGTGATGAATAACAACAAGTATGAGTTATTTTCCTTTTTTTATTGCCATGTTTCACTCAGGCTTAAGGTCTATATTACATTAGACAAGGGTAGGAAAATGCTTATAAAACGCATAAAACGCCATTGTACTTTCTCAAGTATAAAATAGGTGTGAAACTGCACAAGCGTTTTGCTTTACGTCGGAATATCCACTCTATTCAATCACAAACCACATGTCGTCGTCCAGGGTTTTACCAAATCCAAAAAAATGCTAACCATTTTCAGATTTTCGAAGGTAAGTCATTAAAAAACCTAGGTTGTTTTGCGGACCGGCAAAAATCTACGCGGATCGGCGGTTGGGAACCACTGGTTTAGACAGAGCTACGGTTTTATCCAGAACGTCAGTAAGGCCCATTTTTTTTAAATTGAAAAAAAATTATATTTCAGCATTGACGTTAGGTGTTTTAAGTACACACGCGACTTGTCTCATCCGTTTTCATCTACATCTTTTATTAGCCTATGTGCAAATGGCACTATTGCCGCAAATCTATTGCTGCTGAGTAGCTTGCTTTCCTCACCAGTTCTGATTGGCAGGTTCTCCATCACTCACCATCGCTGAAACATGCTCTGAACAGCAAAACACAGCGAACCGTCGAACATTTCGCTCGTGTTACAGTTATTTCATTTGTCGATGCTTTTGTTTTCAGCAGCTGCTGAGTGCTGACTTTGCGAAACGTTTATAACTTGATAAAACGCCAAGGCAACAATAAATTAATGGTACCTGCCATTTAAGCTCCCTGCTTTATTTCAACCATCAATTTCATTCTTCATAAATAATAAGCGTTGCTGGAAAGCCAAAATGAGAGTGGTAATGGAATCACATTGTAAACGTATACGAAAAACTCTCACAATGGCCGCAGAACGAGGAAAAGAGCAACAAAACTATACTTGTCGAAAAATAATGCAAAGAAGTTTGTTGGATTGTCCTGCAAATATTTGCTGAAACGCAGCACTATGGTAAATATTTCTCATGTGAAACTGTCGCGACACAATGCTCAATGTAGCATTTATATTTGGTTCTAGGTGCTCTAAAGGTGTTCACATGGTGAAAATGAGAGTAAATCCCATGTTCAACAGGGTTATTAAAATCATCAACGTGTGTTAATCGTAGATGCACAATCGTTACTTGCCGTTCGACTAAACGATTACACGCAATTTACTGAAAATTTCCGTGCTTTTTCCAGACTTCGTTAGTGTTCTCGTAATGCTCACAAGTTTGTTTACGAGGTAACAGGTGCGCAGATACGCTGCCACTTGGAAATGTTCTGAACTAGAAGCGCGTAAGTTAGTTAGGATTGTAGAAATACCTGGAAACAATTTCATCGCAGAACACAAGTTTGCAATCTGGATGACGCAACGCGTCTTAAAGCTACAAGCACTTCAAACATGTCATCTTATCGTTCAAGTCTGTTTCATTTCAAAGCAGCCAGTCGTGAAGTAAATAATTGCAAATTACTAAGAATCTTGATGATAAGTAAGCGTGCCAGGCACACTTTTTGTGTTGGGTTTCGTCTCAAAACCTTTGCATTTAGCGAGTATAGAGTCTCCAATTTGACCAGTTAGTGCCTTTTCAGCACATTTGCAACAAAAAGGGACTTTTCCAGTGATTTAGTGACGAAAAATGGAAATACAATTGTTACAACAGACGCAGTCTGCAGACACTTTTGCTGCAGTTGAGCATTACAAGCTTAAAGACATGACTCAGCAGCAAAAGATACCTCTCACGCAAACCTCTGTAAAAAATAGCAGTCAGACGAAGTGCTTTTGACGTTGTGGAAGACATGATTTTGAAAAGTTCTTTGTATTGAAAAAGTACCGTTTGTTTATTTACGACCGTTTGTCTTATTCCTCGTTGCACAACAGTCTAGACACTGACCCCGAATCACATCGAAACACACAGTCGGTTATCGCGGACGAAGTCTTTAGTCAACGTAGATGCGAAAAGATTCGTTTAGCAAAATGCGTGGAGATCTTGTGCCGGAGGAACTAAAATCTGCATCTTCCTTTTCCTCGCTTCTCTTTGCATCAACAGTGGAAGCACTACCGATAGTCCCCATACCTCCTGATGATTTGCTCGCTTAATATAACCTACGTTTTAGAGTTGCCAATTTTATTTATTACACACTTGAGTGATCTCAGGCAGCCTGTAATTAGTACGCTGAGAAATGTTTAATTTCAGCAATTGACGAAAGTTGTAAAAATTTCCTATTGCCTGTTTTCTTTTTGTCGCAATTCCCAACATCATTATTTTATGTAAACTGCTCATGCTCACGTAGATTGCTGTGTCGTCAATATGGTTCGATGATGGGCGTGTTTGTAAGATTTGACGTCATAGCTATCGATAAGGTGATGCTAGGTGCCGATTATGGTATAGTTTTGCTAACTGGTAATGACTCAAGCAGTTGGTGGGTTTACGAGGAACAGATTGGAATGTCAAGCTATCCTTTTTAATAGAAAGCTGATTTCAAGCAGAGTGCCAAAGAGGCGTTATGCCACAGCGACATACAAGATTTTTTATCATCATTTTTATAGTGACGATATGAGTGACGATATGCATTAACGGAATTTTTAAATAATTTATGAGAGATGGAAGTAACTACAACGTTTTTAAGGGTATTCAAAACAAATATAGATGAAGAAATGTTAAATTGGCATATAAATTTTGAAAGGGCCTCATCACAAAATAATTTGCTCACCCTGAAGTAAAAGCTTGCTTGGTTATGCTTGGTTTTATAAGTATAAATTCTGTGGAGCATCAGTTGTGAGCAATGAGAAACATGCTTTAGAACAATACATGCATTAGGCCTTATCAGACAAGCATGCTTGAGCGATTGTTCTGATTTGCGTGAAGTTTCTGGAACCCAAGGGCCTCAAACTCAAAATGCTCTGGGGGCCGCATTATGACTACTCGAGGGTCGCATTATGACGCTGACGCAACAGTGGCGGTACCTGAACCTTAATAGAAACAGCTTTTGCATCTATTTACCTGCGTAAGTGTCGGGAGTTCCATCAAATCAATTCCAACCGTCTCTAAGTTCGTTTGAAAGGAGCTTGTTTATTCGCTGGCCGAGCACTTTTAAACACTGTGAATAAACTAAATAACTTAAAATGTTAGATATTTCAAAATTCCAAAAAGGCATCGCGGGCCGCACAAAATGGCCTCGAGGGCCACATGTGACCCACGGGCGGTGTGTTCGAGACCCCTGCTGTAACCACATGTAAGTTCTCTGCGCTACAACATCTATCGTAGGAATTCAAAGGAAGAAGCAACAGCGTAGGCCGTAGAATAAGATTTTATTCACAAATGTTTCTGAGGTTTGAATGAAGTTGAATTTTAAGCAAGAGCTTTGAATCTTTGTTTAACTGTTTAAACCTGGTTAAAAGAACAAAGAATCTAATAGAATTGTGTCCCGGTGGAGGTTTCTTTACAAACACAGCATGGTGGTGCATCAAAAACTACTCCATTCATAGTTTTTACTCAAACGGCCTTAGAACGGACAAACGGCTTCTTTTTGTAAACCTTGCCTGCAATCGATCCGCACATATTGCAAAATTGATCCAAGATCGATCCGAGAAATCGATCTGTGAACACATAATGTGCTCAAGTCGATCCAAGAGCAAAAATATGTTTTATCAGAAAAAGGTGATCCACGTATAGCGCCATGAAACGATCATGTAACCTGCAACGGACTATCGTAATGCTGAGTGTACAGGCATGGAACATCGCAATGTGGTACAATTTCTTTGTCTGGCTCTGAAAACGCCTCCGCAAGCTATAGTCTGTTGCGCGTAGAAAAGACTTTTTCTTTTCGAAAAGAACCTAACGGTGATAAAGGGGAAAAGCACCGAGGATTGTACCACACGGTCTGTCCTCAGCAAGTACGACGATATTTTAAAACCAAGCGTAAAGCTGGAAAAACACAAAAACACCTGTTTTCATGATCACTGTTAAATGTCTATTTCTTCTCAGGCTGCGTTGCTTTTTAGGCAGACTAGTGAGTTTTATATCAACTGCTAATGTGGTGGTTTTTGCGAGAATGTTAGGTTTATTTTATAGACGCGGTATCCTGAGAGTTCACAGAAGCGAGAGGATGACGTAGCACGGTTGTGGAAAGTTCTCGCTCAGCTGTACGAGGCGAGCGCGGACGTTTGTTTACAGAAAACAGCTGAGTTTTTGATCCAATCACCAAACGCTGATTGCAGTCAAGCAGGTCAATAGCTGCGTTGTTGCAGAACAAGCGTTTGTTGTTGTTGCGTGGGCGACAAGTATTAGGAGAGATTTAAATTCATTGTACACCTGAAAATCAAACTTTTTTGGTGCTGCGAAAATATTGGCACGCCAATCCAAACCTGCAATCGATTCCATCAGGTGTTTCCACAGGCAGAAAAAGAGTCATTGCGCCACTGTTATAGCTGGCTCAGTCGTAAGGTGCCATTAAATATTCGAAAAGTTTCGCTAGACAAGATGTTTGTGTAAGCAGTTGGGGTTTTGTGTGGCTGATAAAGCGGGTGATTTAACTCTCTCCCTCAGAGGCAACTTAGCGGGAAGTTGTCGAGTTACACAGATATTGGTTGTTTGCTGACCAGCCTTTCAGTGGCACAATGCGCATAAAGCGTTGTATATCTGAATAGCCGTCGCAGCCAAGGGTGTGGCCCTCAAAGGTTTACATTTGTCCACTTAGGGAGCTGGTTTATAACATAAGTTTCTTGCACGACACTAACGGCTATTCAGTTATAGCTTCTGCTTTCACAGTTTTGCAACGTCTGGAAGTGAATTGCCTGGAGCGCCGTGCACTTTTGTATCAAACCGTGTCAACCTTGTGCAGTCGACTGGTACAGAAAGTAAGTTTTGAATTCATGTTTTGGTGGATGATATGTGAACTCCTTTTCAACATTTGTAGTGCGGTTCTGAATTCGCTCTTGGTGTTTCATTCGTGATTATGCATTTGCACATTTTGTTTACACCTGGCTAATGTTTTAACTGGTCGAGAAATAAAAGTATTTTCAAATCGTAAAATCATGAGCAAATACGCAAAAACGTATAATTAGGCAGTGATAAAACTTCCGTGGATTTTGTGAAAGCAGAACCTGTTAATCTTGTACATGGTTTTGCGGAAAATTAATCGCCTCTTATCTTGTAAAGCAGAGTACAGAGGTTGGTGTAGAGGTTGTTAATGGGGAATCACCACCTCCTCTCACGAACAGCCATGTACGCGAAGATATTCGTTTTGCCCATCAATTACGGTAAACAACTTTATCGTAATCATTTTGAAACCTTGAGCAAGAGCTTGTCATATCATTGATTTAATTTGTTCAAGTACTAGTTGCTGATGAAAATAAAATGTCAAAACGTTTTGTGTCAGTTGTTAAAACTCACTGAACTAAACCGTTTGGCTTGTTTACTTTTTCAAAAATGCTTTCGAATAATACTGAACATGATCTAAGAGTGATTTTCTTAAATTCGATCCTAATGCTTGTAGATAAAAGTTGCAAGGCCCCTTCGAATAACGATTCACATCAGGTGAAGTTTTATTGAAAACCATTCCATCACCAAGCTGCAGAAAACAGAAAAAAATTGTTCGTAAACCTATTATAAAAAAACACTTTTCAAACAAAAGAGCTATTTACGTTAAAAATACTTTACAAAGTAAAAAAAAGTTAATTCAAATAAAAAGAAGTATTCCAAAGCAAGCTGCAGCCTTGTCAGGTTTGGCCGTTGTAATTTCATGGTGGAGATGTTTTGGAGCGCATTGCTGCAGCAGCTGAACTTTGCAAGGCAATCGAGAGGAAATGCCTGTGATTGGCTGAAGAAAGTGGCGTTATGCCAAATTCCTGGGTTTTTTCAGGTCACATTTGTGTGCGTCGTGACTGTCAAGTACTTCCCTTTAAATTCGTNACCGTGTGGTGCAACAGCAGACCTTTAANAACCATTGTGGTTTTTTAAATCCCCTGTNAATGGCCGCGCANAGAAAAGAAAGAGTGAAAAGAGAAAAACGGAAAAAACTATTTNCGTTGCGCACCTAGCGTGACGGTGCGCAGCAATGACAGTTGAAAACAGCTTCAGCCAAATTGCTAATGAATGAAGATGGTTCCTTGGCAGGGTTAGATTCATTTTACATTTATCCTAAACATCAAGATACTATTTGAATAAGATTTCAGGATTGACGATGCATAGGTTACGTGAAATTGATTTCCTGTTACAGTTACTTTCAAACATATGCAGGTAACTTTCTGTAACGGTATTTCCATTGTAAAATCTTCCGTATGTTATTCCTTGAGGAAGATATCTGCGATTTTCAGATTGCATTTGTTTCTTTTAACATAAAGTTTTATCAAAAATGTTGAAAATGAGGAAAATTTCCGTTTGTTTCTTAGCTTTTAATGTATTTGATGCAAGAAGTTTTTCAATGAATGTGTACAAGAACTGTCGTTTTTCATGGTCTGCAAGAGCCTTTGCTCGCCAACTGTGGAACAACTCGGATGATGCAAACGTTCATGATCAAAGATTTTGAAGTCTTGTCAAACTCAATACACATGCTCTTTCGTCAGTCTTAACGTTTAAGTTGAAAACTGATTAAGAGCTATAGCGTGAGTTGAGCTGAAACTGGAATGATCTGGTTAAAACTGGAATGATCTGGTGAAAAAAAACGCAATAATAGCTCGAAAAAAAGCAGCCGAACACTCTTTGTTGGGAAGTGTGTGACCGATATTTTGCATCATTATCACATCACTTAATATATGACCTTTGGAAAAATGTTCTGTAAGGCAACACGCAGTTGAAGCTCCAAACTTACTGCATGTACTTGACCGCCACTGCTTAACAGAATTTCTACAAATTTCCAATTTTTAGCTCAATATTTCATGATTAGGCTATCATACAAATGCTGAACGGCGTTTTGTATCGAAAATGCAGATAGGTTTAGAGGCCAAAAACAAAAAGGTTGAAAACCATAATCTACAAAAATATTCTGACTTCACATCACTAGTACGGACGCAATGCCACTTGGTCCTGCACTCAAAGACAGCAGCACAAACTTAGCACTTTTGTTCTTCAGCTTGCCCACCGTCGACAGAGCAGCGAGCAGGTTAATATTCGCGACGAATCTTGAAGCTTCAGTTATGGCGAACAAATGTACGTGAAAAGAAAATTGAAATTGCATGGTGACATTTTTGTTAAATGGCGCTTTTATACAGCAAATGCTGATTTTATCTGCGACTTTGAATAAATAAAGAAAAACGTGAGCAAATACGTTGTCACCTGATAAAGCACTCGTCTCTCTAGCTACTAACAGAAGATAAACAAAGCAGATGAGCAGCTAAAACGGAGATTGAAATAGGAGTTCTGTAGCCACTTCAAGGTTTAGCATATATTGTTTGTAAGCAATATAACACGAAAGAACACCAAGTTGTTGTATTTTTCGAAATTAGCCGAAAGTTTCATCTGCATAAACTATTCTGTTTCATGATCATTACTAATAATGTTCCTGCAGAATTTAAAATTTTTGTTTTTCCTGACGTTTAGGATCGTTCTCAAACATTATCAAAAAATGAATTTTATTGAAAATAAATAACTGAAACATCTTGGAAAACCAAAGTACGTAGTTTCATGAAAGATTTTTATAAATTTGGTAAAATTCATGTGTCTTTCCAAATTTTATATTTTATTTCTTCTGTAGATTTTTCATTCATTTTTCATTTAAGCTTCGCAGTTTTGTTTTACGACGTTTATAAAGTTTTACTGTGCAGTGCAGTTTCATTTTTATATTAAGACGTTATTAAGTCTTATTTGTTGCATTTCCATGACTTTTTTCTATTCAGGAAGCATTCCACGTTTTTGTTTGTTTAAGCGCACATTTTAAGCACTGTGTGGCTCCGAAAAAAACGCTGTATCTAAAGTTCCATGAGACAAGCTTCGTGGCAAGGAGACCGAAAACAAGTGAGCGATATTTAAATCAAACAACACATCTTCAGCTCCTGCTTCCGTCGGATACAATCCTCCAGGTCGGAAAGAAAGAGTGCGGATTTCGGACAATCTTAATCCACATACTGTATTACACCCAACGCATCATCTTTGTCTCTTGGCACAAGGCAACATGGTAAACCACTAATCAGGTCGTGTTTCTTTGACTTTGGAACAAAATCAGTTACACTCAGCATGATTTTAAGTTCATGAACATATGAGAGCACAGTCAAAATCAAATGGCAATATTCAAGGTGTAGAATATTTTTAAAAACTGCCTGCATTTCAAACCAGATTTAAATCGAAAAAATAACTGTTAATCGCAGATTATCACCTTTAATGTCAATCGCAGTAAAGAAGAAATAACTGTCAATCGCAGATTAGCATTCTTTTCACGCACGCATGTTGCTGAATTATAATCTAAAGTCAAAGCTACAGCCGTTGAGAGATGTCTTGGCTTTTAGCCCATTTTTGCCCATTGATAAATGTGAAAAGCTACCCCGTAACAGTCTATTATCTGCCAATGTTTTGCAGTGCTACGATGAAGTGATCAAGAGCTTTGTAATAAGATACATCTCGGTTGGCGATTCAAAGCGATTTTAAAGAAGACTTAAAGAAAAAGATGAAGGTATTGCGTTGTGTTATATTCTTCAACTTTAGTTTCAACATTGGAAATATTTTAAATGCGTAAACCAGAAAACTGAAATTTCGTGCTATTTTCTCAAAATAAAAAAAAGTTACAGACGTTTATGTTTGGTTGTTTCGGTGAAACTTCCTGTAGAATCGCATTTGATAACAAGATATTGCAATTTGCAAAATGCACTGCGGTTTAATAATCCGGTGTGTATTT
>JGI24022J15233_10007244_pt1 | contig 12196 bp, 7 predicted proteins | sample Ectturendosymbi2_FD_15233 | JGI IMG/M metagenome (IMG submission 15233)
CTTTTCAGCGTTCCTTCGAACTCCTCGGTCAGTTTCCGAATCTGACTTTTGCGCAGCTCGAGTTCCGTGAGCTTCGTGCGGTACTGCCGTTCGGCGTCGGTCACCACCAAGCTGTTCTTCCGCAGCTTGTCCTTGGTCTGCTGCAAGTCGGCGTGCGCCTTAACGATGCGCTGCTTCGTCCTTTCTTCCTTGGCGTGCGCCGCGTCCGACCTCACTTTTTTCGTTTTCTCCATCGACTCGTTCTGCTTCATCTCCTCCTCGAGGATCTTCCTGTTCATCGTGTTCTCGAACTCGCGCATGGTCCGCAAGACCCCCCTCTTCTTTTTCACCACGTCGCCTTCGACGCGCTTCAGTTCGCGCTCCTCCTGCTTGTGCTGCCACATGTGGTCCTCGATCACCTTCATTCGTTTTTCGAATTCTTTCTGGTCGGCGGCGATGCGATTGGTCAGCGCCACGACGCTCATCGGTTCGCGGTCGCTGCGGGCAGCGCGAGGCGAAGTGTTCACGGCTTGAACCTTGAACGAGTGCGTGAAGCGATCGGAGTCGAGAAAGCAGGCGGGACCGAGCGTTCGTTCGTATTCCTGAAAAGCATGTTTCGTTGGAGGCGCAGCCTTTGATGAGCATCGAAAAATACACGGTTTTGAAAGAAAGCTAAAGTCTAAAAAGAACTATTCCAAAAACCTCGAAAGAACGAATCCCACGCTTTTATACTACGATTGACTCGTAGAAATATGTTTAGTGACAACTCGAGTTTAGCGAACACGTTGAGGGTGCAATGGTTTGGACACGTTTTTTGTTATAATAAATAAAGTAAAACATTTTCAAAGATGGCATGAATGTTTCTGTTTCCTTAAAAATTCCAAAAACATTAAATGGAAAAGCAGCGAAGATTTCAAAATAAAAGTGCAGTGCACAACTAAATCCTGTGAAACTATTTAATTTTTCAAGTTGGGTATATGACAAATATAGAGACTACGTTGAATTTAATCACAAAATTGTACTGCAGCACCATGTTGTTTTGTACATTTTTCTATCAATAGCAGGGGAAATTTATTGACTCCATGCTTCGAATGAACCACATGGTTGGAAAAACTCGCATGATTTCTCACGTAATTGCTTGTACTGTGATCTATGCAGCATGTACAGTAGTATGCAGTTGCACAAACAAACACAGTCAGCAGCAGCATGCTTTGTGTTCAGCTTAGCTGACCTTCTGACTGTAGTTACGCGACACAGAAAACATGCAAGAAGACAACAAGTTTCTTAGATTACCTTCAAAAAACGAGCGTATTCAACGCCACTCTGCTTAAATTCGTCATCTGTTCGTTCATTGTAAAACCCAGTTGAAGATGCTCGTGGACTGCTGGCTTCCCCAACAGGCTCCTTGGGGAAGAATGGCAGACTCACGCTGGATGGGCGGTTCACAACGTCATACCGGAAATTAATTTTTGGTTTTACTTCGAATGGTAAATTGGTAATCGTATGATATTCAGAAATAGCCTTTGGTCCTCTGTCAAGGTATGGGACATGCATGCCATGACCAAGATGAGAAGGCATGGTAGACGTTTGGACTAAATATCTTTTATCTGAGAAAAAAGATCAGGCTTACAAATCCTGCAAAAAAGACAAACACATGAGCATGTTGCACATATCTGAATGCCAGGAGTCAAACACATTTTTGCATTGCATATCTGCTGGTAAATAAATATACACCTTGCCATTTACTCCCAATCATAATGGTCACAGTGCTGTTTAACTGGTGAAGTCTTTCAGAAATTTAAAACTGTCCCTTGAGGCCATATAAAACTCACACTTTTGTGAGTATAACACAAATGAATCTAAACTCACTGCAGTCATTGAGAAGTTTATTTGTTACGACACAGCAAAGAAATGTGGTAGTGAACACTTCGTAACTAGGACACTGAAGAAACCCTAAAGGTATCCACTCGGCCGAAAACTATGTTAAATCAAATACAGCGTTTTCACGCATTAACACATGACAAGGGTTGCAAAGTGAAAATAAGATATACAAAACATGCGATTGACTGAAAAACCAAGCAAACGAAAGCATCACATTCTTTGAGATGATTGGCGAAGGTACAATAAAGCATATATCAAAACATGGTTAAATAAACACAAATTTGTCCATATTGTGAGATGAGATAATTTTTAAACTGTTCACAGAAAGTGCCATGTGTTAAGGTTTTCAGACTCTGTTCTATTTCTGTCCAGAGTGCAGTCTCTCAAAAAGAAATAGTCTTTTTCCATAATTTGTAGAAACCCTTCACATGAAATAATTTTGTTTGTCAGCGTATCTGGTTTGGCAATAATGAACACAGAAAAAATTGTCATATATTTTGGGCAACACATGGTGACGCTACAATCTAATTTGTGGATAAATTTTGCCAATTCCAACACGATAACGATTTTTATACAAAGGAGTAACGTGACATTAACTACAATTGCTAAGCGTCATCATTCTTAAAACATATTATTGTACAAAACGTTTATGGAATTGTTAGCTATATCTCATGACATAATACAGGATTGTAAACGACAGTAAACAATGGTATATTATTAGATTTTAAGAACTGCAATAAGAACGAATTTTCGAATTTTAAATTATAAATGAGATGAACGTGATATATTAGTTTTTACCAATTGCACATGAAAAGACCTGACTAATTTGAATAAGTACGCCTAGGTATTTGACACATGATATTTGACTCAACTACACATCATTTAAACACGTTTGAAACGGAAATGGCGCATTCCAGTTATCTGTGTTTCTCAACGACCTGCTAGTTAGCATGTAAGATGATTTATTGATAATAATTTCTGTGAACGCATCCACTTGTCCAATTCAAGAAGTTTAAAGTTCGCTGAAAATTGTAGTATGTCATTCAAATTTTTATCAGATAAACAAGGTACGTATCATCAGCATAAATTACAGTGGAAATTTTGAACAGCATGGAAAGGCATTTAGGCACATAATAAAGAGAAGTGTCCCTAAAACTGATCCCTGCAGAACCCCGCAAGAAATATTTCAAAACAAGATTTGCTGTTTCTGTCAATAACATACTGCTTTCAATTTGAAAGATAATTTGAAAACAGCTGCAAAGCGACCCCTATTACAGAAAAGAAAAGATATAGCTTTTCAAGTAAAACTTCGTGGTTAACAGTATCAAATGCTTATGACAGATCTAAGAATACTGAACAGGTCCATACTGTACAGCCCATTTTCACTATTAATTACAAGGTTAGAAAAAAATTTTCATCTGCAAAGACAGTTGCACACTTTTGTCTCAAACCATACTGATGACAAGATAACAAATAAAACCCTTGTAATTATGCATATACTCTAGGTCTAAGATGTAATATGCTTTAAATATTTTATTAAATTGCAATAGCCTAGAGATTGGTCTATAGATACTACAATTTGTTTGATGACATGATATAAAAATAGGTGTAATTTGAGCAATTGTAAAGCAATCTGGACTGTTACTGGTACCATCATTTATACATCTATTAAAAATATGTGCAAGAATAAGAATATAGGAGCTAACACTGATTTAGATAGTTTAATAAATTTGGTTGAAATGTCACTATGTTGTAGAGCTTTGCTTTCTACAAGATTTTCTGTTAAAGAGAGAAATTTATCCTCAGAAGTTCCATATAAATAAAAAAATGAATTGTACGAATGTTGAACTCTCAATCCACTGAACAAACGTTTTTGGCCAAATTAGGCCCTATTTCACCAAAATAAGAGTTAAAGTCATTAGTGATATCTAATAGCTTGCTTATTAGATATGGATATAATTCACTGCAATTAATACACATTTTAATATATTCTGCTATAAACCCCATTTTGAAAAAATGCATATGCAATTTCATACTCTTCACATACACACCTGCTCACTGCATTTTGTCTAACTCAGTGGTCTTCAACCTTTTTTGTTCAATCGCCCCCCTACAGGAACTTTGCTCCAAAATCGCCCCCCACTTATGATTTTAGGGTTGGCAAATTTTTATTTGAAAATTGCCATGCTAATGAAATAAAGGGGCAGTTTAGTTAGTACAAAAAAACGAACAACAAAACGAATGCAATTGCATTTTTAAAAACAAACTACCAAAACACATTCATTTCCAAACACAATTGGTTCCAACCAGGGCTGTGGAATCGGAGCCCTGAACCGGAGCCCAAAAAGTTTGAATGGTGGAGCCGGAGCCTGAAATTTGAGTTCCCATTCAACAGACATATTTTGTATAGCAGCTAGCAAGTACAAATAATGCAATGGTTTTTAGTTTTCCAATGGACCAAGTCGTTCTGGAGCCGAAGCGAAGAATTTTGGATGCCTGGAGCAGGAGACAGACACTTGAGTTTCGGCTCCACAGTCCTGGTTCCAACTACTGCGAACCTTGCCCCTGGCTTTTATCTGCAGGTTTTTCAAAGCAGGTTTGAAATTGGTCAGCTTAAGTTGTATTGCTTTTCCACCGGTCTTGTTCATGTCAAGACGACTGCGATATTTATTGCGCATGTGCAGTAGACCTACTTGGTTGAAACTTGCTCAGCAACATATTTAGTGGAAAACTTCAGTGGTAATATTAGCTTAACTTTCCCCGAAACGTCCGGAAAATGCTCACTGCACTTGATCGAAACGTCTCACCACCGGTGATAATAAAATATGGCACAGGCTTCACCATCGCTGTGGTCGTCGATGAAAAGTTCGTGGATGTGGAATCGCATTCGCTTATGTTAGTTAACTGGCTGAACACTTCACCCAGTCACTTTCTATGCAATCCGACTTTTGGCGTTATTTCCACAACAGAAAGACTTTTCAGCAAATCTCAAACAGGTGGCGGAAACGATTTTTTTGGAAATTTTAGTTTAGCCAAGATGGGGTGGTTAGACTTGCCAGTATAAGCAGGGATGTAGTACTAACAACAAGGTTCGGGAACGCATCCAAAAAATATCTATTTCAAAACAACTTAAAACTCATTTTAAAGCAAAACGTGAAAAAGGTGTGGGAATGCCGTTCCCACGCGTTCCCGCCCCACTACACCCCTGAGTATAAGTTATCCTTTTCCTAGGCTACTGTACTGACTGTGTCAATAGTGACACACATACTGTGTCAGTAGATGAACACAGTATAGCAATATCTACAAGGAAAAACATAAGCACGTTTTACAATTACGGCTAACTTTAATTAATTTTGCTAGCCATAAATTGCTACGTAAATCGTCTCATAACAGTCATTGTACACGTACTTTTTAATAGAAGACACTTGGTTCCACTGTTTTATTCACATTACGAACCAAAGTTTATAAAACACATGAAAACGAACTACGACTGTTTTGCCTACGAAACAATGCTTTGGCAATGTTCTACCAAAAACTATATGAAGTCTTGTTACGGCAATTATAATAGTTAATAATAACACATACAGTTGGGGGGGTTTGTATCAGTTCACGGGGAGAAATCATTAGGCTNAGCTTAATCACAACTTTTTATTAATATTCTCAATCGCAGCCGAAGTCGATGTGATGATTCAGTGGCAGCAATGTTATGATTGTTGGACCATTTTTAGTATCTTCAAAGAAACTGACGTTTTTCGTCTTTAAGAAATGGAGTTCGGTCGATTAGGCATTTTCCGATTGCTATATCAGTATTGGTTGCTTTCAACCAACATGAATATAATAAAACGAATCAATGTATACTAGTGTATGCATAGGAATTTAAACAATACGAGTAGGCTATCATAAAACAAACTAATCCATACTACTCTAAACGAGAAAAGTCCAAAATTCCGCGCGTGTTGACATGCCTGTTGCAAATGTCATTGCTTAATGTCGTTTTTTTGACGCTACTCATGCAACGACTACTAGGTCAACAAACTACCAAAAATACCTATGTAACAGTTTACCCACTATTTTATCTTGTTTTAAACATTACCAATATACGTGAAAATTTGTCAGAACCGCAGTGCTTGGCTCCCAATCAGCCACACTCTCCGTGGCCTTGAATAGTTAGTGCAGTGAAGCGCTACACAAGACAATGATAGTTTGATTGTTACATGATCAGTCTTACATCGTGTTTTATAATCTTTTTACGAAACATGGAGTGAAAAGGACATCAAATGAATTAGTTCCAAAGTGGAAAATATAGTTTTTATTTTTGGAATCAATTCAGAATTTTGGTACATTCTAACCTGCAGAAATCGCGCCCCTGAAAACTGAAATCGCCCCCCAAATCTGGTAAATCACAAAATCGCCCCCTTAACGTATTAAATCGCCCCCAGGGGGGCGATTTCGCCCACGTTGAATATAACTGGTCTAACTGATGTGTGTGCCAGTACCAGTGTTATTAATTCAATTACAAATGTTACGAAATCCATTCATAAATGTTATGCATTCAACTAACATGTACATGGTTTACTGAAAAAAATATATACATAAAGAATAAAAAACTAAGCTATTTGAATCCAGGATTAATCAGTGTAATTGTTATTTTATGTCGTGTTATGTACAGTAAACCTGGGTTAATCCAGATTCGGTTAATTCGGATCTTCGCCAAAACCGGATAAAACCGGTGGTACGAATGATTTCTAACGTTTTTTTATGGTAACGAATGATTTCTAACGTTTTTTTATGGTTCAACGTCTTTGGCTTATCTGGATTTTTTAATCCGGATCTTCGCCAATACACATTTCGTAATCCGGATTTTTCTGCACTTCCACGCTGTTGTGTTCTTGAGTGCACTGACTGGTCTCAAGAAAAATTCGGCACCTTTCAGACGCAACACAAGAGTGCTCACGATCACCAACGAACGTTTACAGTTAAGATAACAACGGCCGCAACTGCGGCAACATTCGACTCGTAGAGACGATTATTACGTCACACACGGGCATAGTATATCACGTTGAATATAACGCTCGAGGCACGCCGCCGCACCACGGTTTCAGTCTAATGCAGTGGTTGTCAACCTTTTATGTATTGGTATACACTTTTAAATTTACTAGAAAACCTGTACACCCTTGCCATGCACTAAAATTTAGTGCTGTAAAAGTGTAAAATGTAAGCATTTTTACGCTGTAAATTTCGCTTTCTTAGCAGATTTTTGCGTGTCACTTCTCAGCATGCATGAATACCGAAATCTCACCCCATAAACGATTTACGTTTTTGATCGCATGCCAACAACCTACCTTTGCTAGCAAGGATTTTCTGCTCTTGTCGAAATAAAATGAAATAAAAACATACTCAATCAAGAATGTTGATTCTCTTATGAAACACGCCCTTGAAACAGGGTTAAAACCACATTTTTCACAACCAGCGGATGAAATTCAGCGGGAGCAATCACAGCAAATGAGATGATTTCTTTTTTTATTCATACTGGGTGTTGTACAAACTTCATGAGCAGGAAGATTGACTTTCATTAATTTTAGTGTTACGTGTGCCGTGTCCTGTCGTTTTCTGCGTTGTTGCAGCTACATGCGAAACACCCAAGTCAATTTCCTCATATGTAAATGGCTGAACAATCTATTGCAGAGAATTCAGATTCAAATAAAACCAAAAAGTGCCTTGAAAATCAGTGGACATTGGGTATCCTTGTTGAGAAAGGAAAACCCGCAACACTTGCCACAGGTCAAACACACGCTCTAACACTTTTCCTCTGGATAACCAGCGTGCTTCAGCATGAAATATAACCTCATTGTCTACTATCATGTCTTTGCACACCTCTGAAAACGTTCGATGCTTCTTTGAATGTGAGAGGATGAATTTCTCAATTATTAACATCATCAAGAACAATCTCTGGACCTGACCTCTGGTTATATTCTTAAATTAACCTCAACTACAAATTCTCAAGTAATCATGCAGTGAGTTGAAAAGTTTATTTTCGCCGAGATATTTCAGTTATTTTTCAAAATAACTTAAAAATTTTCGGTCATTTCTTCATTTTGGGACATTTTTGTATGACTGAAAATGGCATTATGACCAAATGTACTTGTAGCTTTTGAGACCGAGACTTGCAAAAAGGGTCTCAAGACTCCATCACTGATTGTCAGGTACTTCAAATAGACTTAACCAACCCTGCGTGAACAAAGTGATAAAAGATCATTTCGACTGATTTTTTGATTGAATTCAGTGTTGAAGCTTTTCCACTAGCTGTTAATGTGTAAATGTCTTAATTCACACAGAATTTTGTCCTTGCATTGCTCAATGTCTCATGCTATTGTCCAAATATTATAAAAACGCAATCCTTTCACAGTTTAGACCAGCTATGTTCAACACACAGTCCTACCCATTGGCACAGTCAAAGGTTTTGTGCAGTCTAGTTTAGGTTTTCACTGTAATATAAGTAGCCTACATTCTGGCAAGCTGCCCTATAATCTTACCTTTGACATTTTTGATGCAGGTGGTCCTCAGTGCCACTATATCACGTCTGTCCTGCATGCTGGGAGACGTTTTACTAGTTTTACTTTTTTACGTTTTTCTAATTATACAAAACGTTTTACTAGTTTTCTGGTTTCTCCCTTGTTCCATTGGCACGAAACTTAACTATGAAATCACACTTATGGCGTGGCTAAAGGTGACAAACAGCCGTTACTATTGCAGTCAGGATCCAAACGCTTGCTAAAGTAAGTCATTCAATGTACGGCCCACATTAACAGCTCATGCAATGTGTGGCCCTGGTTAAGAAAGTGACAAAAATTTTGGTTCAGTAGGCAATTACAGTTAGACGTAGCTGGTTTGGACTGTTTTGCCACTGATGATGACAAGACAACTTTTTAAACGTTTTATTTTCTTTATGATCTTCATGTCAAGACTTTTTGCAGGTTTATTTGAAACACATTTTCAAAACTTTTACAAATAACTTTATTGAATGATGGTATAAGAAAGAGCTACACATCTAGAGCACACATGATAAAATAAAAAATGTTTTGGAGTTAATGGGCTAACCAGAGAAACATCCATTATAACTAACCTCAGCACTACTTCTTTGGTCTTGCACACTTAGCAAACACATTTCACAAGGTTAGTTGGTCTGCGACCAGCCATACTAATTTTTTTCACCTTGGACCAAATGATAAATTTTGCAGCAAATGCTACTTTGGTGGCAAGTTAATGGCAGCATTGCATATTGGGCTTTCTCGTGAACCCACTAGAACATTGACCACATGGCTTAAAAAGCCACAAACGCCATTTTTCAAGTCTTTGGTATGATCCAACCAAAAATTTTACACAGTCTACCAGGTTTTAAAATATTTGCTTAATTCTATTTTGACCTCACTAAAATTTGAGGTAAATTTTTATCAGTCAATTCAAATTTCAAGCAATGTTTACTCAAACAACAAAATTGTTTTTGTTATGCACAAATGATGTCTTAAAATGATTGCAAAATTCAGACCACAGCAGTTTTATGAATAAAATTTTTGTTTTGCTTATCAAAAAACCCATAAGTATTAGTTTTGACCTTGAACATTTTTGATCACTCAATGGCTTAGTTTCGAAATGTTGTGCTACCCTCAATTTTAATCTTAGCTTCATGGAAAAAGTTTTGGTCACAATCTTATCTTGGCCCAACTACATGCTCTTCATTAAAGTTATTTAGCTGTCATCTAATGCAATCAAAATAACATTTTTCTTACACAAAATAACATAAAAATTTCATGGAGAGTTTAAAAGGGTGAAAAATTTACGCTGAGCTATCAAATAGACAAAGATGATGGGAAATTCTGCTACTCACTTTTAAACCTCTCATGGAATTTTGAAAAAAATTAAAGGATTTGCCAGTTCACAGGAATTGAGAGTGTTATTTAACAATATTGTTCGATTAGCTTGACATTGCTCTACTGTTTCAGAAGTCTGATAGTCTTTACCGAATCCTGATTTGGTTCATAACTTTACTTCATGAGCAACTAGCCATGTGGTGATGACCAACTTAGCACTTGACAGGTGACCACTGTTAAATGAATCACAACAATATAGGCACTCTTAAAACTGTTCTAGAACAATCCTGGCCTTAGGCACACAGCTTAAATCTCCTTGTTGCAATGCTTGGATTAGGACAGACCAAACCTTTAATGAGTAAAATTCCTACTTTATGTTTCATAAAGAGGTGAGTAACAGCCTATCCTAAAGCAAATATTGATGTATGTTTACATATGTTGACATACTTGCAAAACCAACGTATCTAAAACTACTGCTTAACACTTTAGGCACTGACATACATACTTACACAAAATGAGTTTTTATGGAACAGAGATAATGCAATGTGCTAAATCTTCTTCCGTGTGCAGATCCTTGGATTTGAGCACCTGATTCACTGAGAGAGATCCGTTGCAACCCAGAACACCCTGTGCAACTGTGTTGATCACATGGCAGCTCTTTCCCACATATACACAACACTTTAATCTGAACCTCATTTTTTATTAAAATATTTAAAGTATTGATCACATGCAATAGATTTATTTAACAATTGTCTGCAGGCCAAAGCCTGAATAATGCTTTTTGTCAGGGCAGTTGCGGTGAACACTCTTACCTAAGGAGTGCTACAGCGATTCACTCAGTGGCCCTGGATCAAACACCTAACCTTCCAATGGGAGGCGGACACTCTACCACTAAGCTAATTGCCACTCCAGACATTCGACCACTGAGCTAATCGCTGATTGAGATTATCCACAAATTAAAAGGCAACAGCTCAATAACCAACCACCTGTTTTGGGTGTCCTGCCATCTTTGCAATGATTTCTTGTTCATGTTGTAAATTCTTGATAATCTCCAAATAAACTCAAGCAAACTCTTGAAAATTTGTGTAATTACATACAAAAACTATTAACAGAAATAATATAGGGGAATGGTTTGTATCCATCAGCAAACTTTGCTGATAGATTCAAACCCCTTACCTACGTGGGGACTAGTTACTTGAATACAAGATATGTGTATGTTTTAACCATCATAAAAAGATGAAAACAGAGCCTAATAAAATTTGTGGTTGATTCCTTACTTATTTTACCTGTGGAGTGAAGTTACTTGAACAGAGCCTAGTAAGATGATTCCTTGAAAGCGTGCAGCAAATTTAGAGCTTTCAATGGTCAGAAACCTCAGATGTAAAAATTGAAGCACTTGTTTGGGCTTCAGTTACAAGGTATATATGAAACTGACATAAATATAGCAACTTGCAAAAACTGCCAAGCATCTGCCTTGTTGGACTTCAATTGCTAAATTCAATATTCCATTGCATAATTTTAGAACACAATTTACATACTTTCAAGAGAAAATTATTATAGCTGGTATTCAATAGAAGCCAAATTCGTAATTATACATGGCCTCATATCTGTTTCTTAAAAATCTATTCCATATAAGAATGTATGCCAGTACCCAATGTGCTAAGCCAGTGTGGAAAAAACTAACAAAAGATTTTGTAAACAGTGGGAATATTCTGATGCAGTGGTTTCAATATGCAACAGAATAATGAAAGAATACAGCTATCAGTTAATGTTTCTTCAATTCGTTGATTTTTTTAATCAATGGGTAACACAAACTAAAGTTTCAGCATTGTCCTACAACCCTTCACTTTACCCTCAATGCAACTATCTGCACTGCTTAACTGTTTACAAACACTGAAAGGTCTCACACTGTTCAAAGAAAAAATATGACTTCCCAGAAAAATACGGAAATTTAAGTCTTGGTGGTAACATTACTTCAGAATAAACCATATATATATATCTACTTGAACACATGGCCCATGAAGGTATAACGTTTTTGGAAGTATTTCAAGTATTTGTATAAAATATTTCATCATTAACAGCTGAGTATTCCATATGAAAAGAAACTCAACAATATCATGTTGTTATGTTTCAATACACAAGATTTAACTCTTTAACAGCCGCAATTGGCCGGCCTTTTTTTGGCCAAAAATCGCCAGCCGCTAGAGGTAGAGAGCTGTTCAAACCCTTTACGAATTCAGCAAGTCTTCTATTTGAGATCGAAAAAAACGTTTTTCGTTTTCGGTTTGGTGTTTTCTGGAAGTGACGTCACAATGAGGGCATGTTTTCAAATTTTTGGCCACATTTACCTGGCCCTGGGCCCTAACCCATTGACCCATTCTTTTGAATCAAAGTTTTCTTGAAAACTAGGCCAAAATCTGTGTCTATAGAGCCCTTGATTGACCTGCTAGCATATCTGTAGCCAAAAT